>Ga0315914_1000188_pt1 | contig 63311 bp, 39 predicted proteins | sample MpolenodulesMG_FD_203920 | JGI IMG/M metagenome (GOLD analysis project Ga0315914, IMG submission 203920) | Medicago polymorpha root nodule microbial communities from Los Angeles, California, United States - elongated nodules | ecosystem: Host-associated > Plants > Roots > Nodule | place: USA...
GTTGATGCCTTCCTTGCTACCAGGAACGACTTGTCTGAATTTGGTTGTATTATTTCTTCTTGTCGTTCTCTGTTTCGCAATTTATATTCTAACTCTTGGGTGGAGTTTGTTAGGCGACAAGCCAACGCGGTGGCTCATGCTCTTGCACGAGCAGCCACGTCTTCCGCTAGTCCCGCCATTTATTTTGATATACCCACTTGTATTGAAACTATTCTGATTAATGAAATGCTCTAAGCACGTTTCCCTCAAAAAAAAAAAAAATCTAAGGATGCATTTATTTCAAGCTATATTCATAGATTTCTGGGAATAAAACGATAGAGATATATATGCATATGTTTGTTACAAGTTTATTAAATTTTATTCTGGGTATAAAACGTTCCTCAGAATAAAAGATTTTTCCCAAAGAAAAAGGTGGGAATAAAATTCTCATGAAGATTTATCAAAAACAAAAAGTTCTCGTGAAGATGGAAACAAATTCATGTGTAATTACCTATTATAATTTATATTTTAATGGTTTCCGGCAATATTATAATATTACGTAAACATTTTTTTTTCTAAATACCTTAGAATAAAATTATATCTTTATGTTTCAAGAAATGTTATTGAATAAATTTGATAAAACAAATACGCCCAAATCGCAAAATACTAAAATAGATCTTGATCCATTGTTTATTTGTTTTGTTTCAAAATCAAAGTGTTTGCGTGTAAGGTGGAAGCGTAAGCAGTGATGTCGGGAGAGACTTGACGGGGAAGCATAGAAAAGATAAGCCGTGGCATGAATCCAACCCATATGCGGAAGCCCTTATCAAATGAAATACTACTATTAATAACTTATCGTGGGCCCCATCTCAGTACGTCCTACTAGTAGGTAGCAGGACCATTAATTTATTTCATTGGGGACCACCATTCACATGCAAGCCCCTCGATCTTAACAAAATAAGTATAAATACGGTAGTACTACTCTGTCCGTTTTACGGTGAGTAACATTTTACAATCTTCTCCTTTCTTTTTCTTTTGTTGACTCGAGCAACCTTAAACTGAAGGTGTATATAAAATTTAAACCGTCGGATGGGACCAATGGGGTGGCGTCAATTGTCAAAAGAAAGAAAATGAGAACAAAACGGGCAGGCACACGCTGTATTCAATGTTCAACGGTGGATATCCATAATTCCACTGTTCATACCATGTGCTTCTAGAAGGTAAATAAGGACTGCTTAGTGCTTATATGTGTCAATGGCATTTTTGTCAAAAAGAAAGAAAATATGCCAATGGCATATGCAATTATGCCTTTGCCTACTTATTCGGGTCTCAATTACAACTAAAAGTATTGTCTAAGATAAATTTATAAATAAACTTATTTAATTTCTTTTTTTAAGGAGAAAACTTGTAACATTTCCTTAATCAAAATGTGTTTAATATAATTTGGTGGACTAACCAAAATATGACCAGCCGCTTTTGTTAATTTACGGACAGCCTCATTTGTTTGTCTTTGTACAAACTCAACACTTAAGCTTTCGTATAAGTGACTAAATATAATTTACAATCATTAATTATAGCTTCAAATTTCGTCGAGTCCACACCTATTAGCTACAAAACTATCAACCACTTTTTTGGAGTCAAGTTTGAAGTCTATATATCCTAACTCTAACTCTAACTCATGCATCCATTGAAGAGTTGTCAACAACTCTAGTGCTTTGTTAATATGCACATCACACTTTGGAGTTAAACATTACGTTTTTGCAAGAACAAATACACCCTCATCTTCTTGAATGCAAATGCCTATTGTAGTTAAGTTAAAACACTCCTAATCTGAGCCAAATTTCCATTAATTTCAGCTTGAGTAACCAATGTAGCATACTCAATGACGATTTTAGCATTAACATAATTCTCAACTTCATTCAAAGTTATCTCCATAGTGGATTTTTTGTTGCCATTTCTAGCAACAATATTGGCAACCTTTGAGTTCAATTCCTATGTTACTACCTTATCGATTTTCTTTTGATTTTATATTGAGTTCTATATCATGATTTCTAAACTATACTCCATCATTACTCTTATAATCAATTCAGATCCAAAACTATAATTTAAACTTGATTAAAGGTACTCACTTGATTAAGGAAGACTTGATTAGTAATTTGTGTTAGTGGTGTTTGCATGTCAATTAATAAACCAGTGTAATACACCATTATGAAATTAGAGAAAAAAAATTAAGAGATAAGTTATCTAGTAGAGTAGAATGATTTGTAACATAAGTTATTTTGAAGATTAAGTCACCGTTTTCTTTTTGGTAGCCCATTCTATAAGAACTCCACAGTTAAGCGTGCTTGATTTGGAGTAGTCTTTAGATGGGTGACCTACCGGGAAGTTTTCCGGTAAGCGTGCGAGTGAGGACAAAACACGCTGAAAAGACTCGTGTTGGTTTGTAGGGTCAGTCGACAATGCTTAAAGTCGTCTGTAATGTTACAAATGGTATCAGAGCCAACCTCTCACAGTACAGTGTGGTTCGGGGACGAACCAAGCGGAAGTTGGTGGACATGTAAGACCCAAGGCTGATGAGGGCGGGGAGTGGTCGCCAGTGCACAAGGCACGACAATGAGCAGCTCCCGACAACTTCTAGAGGAATTGAATCACACTGGAATGAGAGGGTTCCTAAGGCCGTGCAGGTATGGGACTGCATCGTTGAAGGAAGGCTTATAAGAATTGTTTGGTACTACCTATATCAACAAGATGCATCTTCTTTTTGATAGTCCATTCTATAAGAACTCCATAGTTAAGCGTGCTTGACTTGGAGTAATCTTTGGATGGATGACCTACTGGGAAGTTTCCCGGTAAGCGTGCGAGTGAGAACAAAACACGCTGAAAAGACTCATGTTGGTTTGTAGGGTCAGTCGACAATGCTTAGAGTCGTCTCAGATGTTACATTTTAGCCCCAACATCATCATCATTCACCCGATCTTTATTGATCCTCTTGAAACAATGTTATGGCCAGTGATTTTGCAACGTGGGAATTGGACCCAGACTCACACTAGGTGTGAGGATGGGTGTTGAAGTTGTTAGCAGTTTGTTGTTAGTCCTATATTACTTAGGTTCCCGAACTGTTAAATGTATAAATATGTTCCAAATACTTTCATCATTTAAGTTAGATTTTGGGATGAGATTCAAGTCCATTTAACATTATCCATGCTCTAACATGCAATCAACACATTATTTTATAGAAAAATGTTATAAGCATAATTATTATCAAACCACAAAATTATAATCAAGAGTAATATTGAGGGAGCTAAAATATCAAAATATTTTATAGAAAAATGTTGTATACAGGCTCTGTTTGGTAAGGTTAAAAAGTTAACTTATAGTTTATAGCGGATAGTTTATAAGGTCATTTGACCAAAAAAGCTCTGTTTAGTAATGATTTTTTACCACGAGCTTAGAGCTTATTTCACGAACTTATAAGCGCTATTTTCAGACGCTATTTTAAGTAGCGTTTGAGCTTATAGCTTATCATTTTTTCTTCCATTTTTATCCTTAACTTTTTTTTTGGAAAATCCATGTTTATCCATTATAATTTATTACACCTATAATTTAAAATACCACATTTATTACACCAACAGGCTTTGTTTCTATATTTCTTTATACAATATACCTTTTTTTTTACGGAACAATATAATATTAGTGTTACTTCAAAAAATATATATAATATATTCTCTGACGGAAAAATATATATATTATCAGTGTTATTTTTTTTATTCCCTGGCCTTTCGTTATAATTTTTTTTATACAATATACCTTAAAAAAAATGACGAAACAATATATTTTCAATGTAATGTTCTTTATTTCTTGATTGTTCTTTAAAAATATATACTATCAATTGTGTTACATTTTAATGAAATTATAACTTTTATTATTTTGAACTAAATGAAATTATTCTACGTCCATTTATCATGCATATAATAACTTATATTTTTTTTAAGAAGATATTATTCGGTATAACTATCCATTGTTGTTAATAATACATATAATAATAATACTTTATGGTAACACTTAAATGAAAATAAATATAAAATAAAATTTAATTTTAGTGAATAAATTTTAATTTAATATATAATATAAAAGATATATTAAATTAATAAATTTAAAGTACTCTTTTAAAGAAAATTTAGATGAAGAAATTAAAATACTTAAATATTAATTGATATAAATTTTATTATGAATTAAGAATGTCCTTTATGTCATTTTACATTTATCAGCTAGTTGAACCGCTAGTTTTACCAAACACTTCAGTTAGCTTACCAGTTATCAGTCATCAGTCATCAGCTATAAGTTATCAGTTATACACTATCAATCATCAGCTATCAACTATCCGCTATTTTTATCAAAAAGAGCCATAAGCAACTTACTTTCAAACCACCAAAATATAATCAAGAGTAAATTGAGGGAGCTAAAATATCAAAACAATATGACTATTTAAAAATTACTTATACTTTTACAGATGTGGATATATAAAAACCACTTAATCCTTAAAAAAAAAAACCACTTAATATAAAAACCACTTAACCAAAAAATAGAAAAAAGAAAATTGCCGTCGAATGAATAATATGTCAATTAGGCATAATATAAGCTATAGTGATTAAAATGATAAGGTATCTATCATGTAGAATATTATTGTACTTATCACTTGATCAGGGACTGTTGGGTGCAGGCAGGCCATGTGCTTATCTTCTTTCAATTTTTAACTAACCTCATGGTGTGTTGACTGTCTGGTATGTCACGTGAATCACTTAATGGTTGTCTTAAAAATTTATATTTTTCATATAAAACTAATGTTATGATTTTTTTTGTCTTTGCTATCCAATGTTTTTAGGACAATGGTTAAGAAATTTATAAATAAAAATTTATCTTAAAAATATAAAATGTTACTTTTGATAAAATAATGATTACACAACTTTTTTCATGAAAACTTATTTATTTCGGATGTTTAACCATTACTATTAGAACATTAGTTAACATTCTCCTTCTCTTTTTAATTCTTTATGGGTAAAAGTTAGCAAATCTCCCTCTCAAAAAAAAAAAGAAGTTAGCAAAAATCTTTTATTTTTTTTAACGGAATTTTGTTTCTTTTTAATTGATAATGATAATTAGAGATAATATCGTAGTTTTAGTTCAGTTGGTAGAAACATGATATAATATTTATTATAAATATTAAGACTCAAACTTTGAGCATCTATTTATTCACGAGATAAAATTTTAGTCGATAAACAACTTTAAAAATACAAGAGACATGGAAACCAATAATCAAAGAGCAAAACAACGTGGAGGGCAGGAAGTGACTCTCACCCAAATGTTTTGGCTTTGTGTTTTCTTTTTCGATAAGTTTTGGTTTTGTGTTGTGCTGTCCAAAATTGATTTTTAGTTAATTAATTTTATAAAATTAGTATTTCTTCAATCTTTTTATATGAGACAATTTACTTTAAAAGCAATCATATGACTGATTTATCTTATTATTCAATAAATCTAAAAGATAAATGATTTATTTTATTTTATTTTTATAAAAAGGAATAGGTGGAGTATTGGCAAAAATTACATGTAGACCTAAATGTATCCTATTAATAGGTATTAGGTTCATTTCCTTAAAAATATTTTCAAAAAGTGATTAATATATCGATAAATTATTATTTTTTTATACCAAAAAAACATATAGTTTCTTTTTCTTTGCCAAAATTATGAGTGCATGTTTGAATTTTTTTTTTGAATAAAGTGCATGTTTGAATATTATAATGTTGAACTTGCTCGTATGCTTATTGAATTACTATATCTATATCAACGTCCACAAGTTTTTGTACAATTGATAAAAATATTGAAATTGAAAGATTGGACGTTGTAACTAGGATTCAAACTCCGTTTCTGCACGTATGTATGTAAGTTTTCAATGACTGTTGTTCATGGCCGGCCTAAGGGTCAAACAACCCAAACAAGGGCTTTAGGCCTCAAAATTTTGGGTGAAAAAAAAGGCCTCTAAAAAATTAATTTGGTTATAAGTATATTATATGACAGATAAATTACAGACATTTGAATAACTTAATTGATTACCAAAAAGCTCTCAATTAGTCTTGGTCAAGAATTCAAATTTTGATCTCCAAATTAAAAATTGATTATGTAAATATTCTATTAAATTTTTTTTTTTAAAGGCCACATTAAAATTTTTGTTTTAGGCCTCTTAATCTGTTAGCTCAACCCTGTTGTTGCTATTTAGTTCGTCTACTAAAACACTATATCTATCATCATTTGTCAAAAAACCCTATATCTAGCATGATGTTTGATACTGAGTTGAAAAGAAAAAGTGATCGTGTTTTATATTTGAATTTACAAAAAAAATCAATATCTTTCACTCAAAAAAAAAAATTGAATATCATCTTTTCGTCAATATAATATTTATTTTATTAGCTTTTCACTAAGTTCAATATAAAAATTATATCATTAATTTCTAGAAATCATATTAAACAAAATATTTTATTTCAAGTAAAACACAAATAGAGTATATGGATATTCCCTTGATATATATAAAATATATGTTTTGTGTAAGTGTGAGTTATATGTCCTATATCATATAGAAAATTGGAGGTTGAACACTTTATATGTAAGAGAACGCATAAACCTAACATCTTAAAATTTTGGGTAAGATGTATTTTTCACTTGTGTCGTTGCTCTCGTCTGATGTGGGTGGTCCCTCAGACTTTCTTCATTACCCGGCAATATAAACACTAAAATTTCATCTAATTGAATTTGAATGCAAGCATATTTAATTAATTTAACAAATGCAATTTTATTTTAGCAATATCATTTCAATTAAATACGATATATATTTGACAAAAAATGATATTTATTCGTTCGAATCGATAAAATATACCATTCAACAATTAAAAATGTATTTTTAACCTTTTTGAATGTTTAAAAGCATTTGAGGACTTGTAAATTGTAGTGCTAGTATACTAGGACCCAACAACTACAATATATGGAAAGACAGGGGAGACCGAACTGTCTCCCACAAGCAACTTGTTACTTGTTAGGATTTCATGACAGTACTTGTAACTGTTAACTAAACTTTGTAGGGTCTAATTTTTTTCTTCTTCTTTCTAACAAGTAGTAGGGTCTAATCTCAATTATGGATATTTTGACTTCGTTATAATTTCTTATATATTCTCACATAAAATTAAGATCATAAGAAAAATTTATGCCCACACAATTTTATTTTCTTTTGTAGTTGCCATCTGTCTTGATTCAATCGGTAGTTGATACCTGCGGAGAATAATTTTGGTTGGGAAATTAAGCCCATAAGCATTAAGCACATGTGATGTGCATATAGATAAAACATACTGAATGAATGAGTCAAGATTCCTTGTTAGTTACATCACAGGTTGAACATACATACGACAACCTGCATGATTTTGAATTTTTTTATTGCTAAATGATTTTATTTTTTATCTTTGTATTGAGTTTCAATAAGATGACACTAATTTCTTATTTGGTAATTTTTAAAATATTAAATCAATTAATTTTTTTATACATTGGGATTTTAGTTAGGCCATTTGAGAAAATGTTTCCAGAAGATCATGTGACATTTTTCTTGCTTTGTTTTTGACAACGACATTTTCTGGCTGAAAATTTGGCTTTTACCTTATGGACATTTTCACCTTAATAAAATAAAACATACTGAGCAGCATGACTGTGAAGCTAAGCAACGCAATTTTCTAATTTTTCATTAAAAAAACATTTTCTGTTTTAATACTAGCATGATTCATGTAGCATCACCTTAATATTTTTTAATTCATTTTAAAATTAATTTATAAAATAATAAGGTATTAATTATATTTGTTTTTTTATTCTTTTTGTAATTTTATTAAGTTAAATAAAATAGAATCAATTTAGTAAAAAGTTTGACTTTGCCAAGTTTATTTGTACTTTTAAATTCTAAATATTTCATAGTACATCATTAGCTTTTAAACTATTTTACGTGCAAATTATGGAAGAAAAAAATGGCATCTAATAGATTCAACTGTTTTTAATACTATTTCATAGTACATGCTGGCGCATGTAGTATTCTAGTATAGGGGTTGGCCCAAAAAGATTCAACTGTTTTTTTAGTGGTTTATGGCTTTATGTTCAGGTAAATTAGGTTGAAATGCTGAGAAAGATTCCAACATGAGTGATTTATTTTTTGTGTTAAAAAAGTGGCTAGTTGAGCAATAATTGTAGGCTGTAGCAAGGTACCACCAAATGTTAACCCACTACACCTCCACATGTCCTAACTGATAAGCAGGGTCCTACCCATGTGAGCATAATTTTATTATCTAAAAAAGTTCTAAAAATGGCGTCTAATAAGTGATATTTCAATTTCAATATCAAACAAACAAAGTGGATAGAATGGAATTATTGTTATTTAATTATAAGAGGGGCATCACATTCACATTAGTTAGACATTGGTTTTCAATATTTAAGGAGCAGGGGCCATCAGAATCTAATAATAGAGAAAGAGGTTGCATAAAAAAAATGAATCATAATGGAGAAAGAACAAAGGATAAATCCATAAATAAATAATGAATTAGTATACGGGCGGTGGTTATGTGTGAGGTGTGCTGCTGAGGGACGGAAGTTAGTTGTTAGTATATGACTGACTACAAGTCTTCTCATTCTCATGAGTGACGATCAAGTAAACCTGGACTCAACAACAAGAGTTAAGGACACGTCATATTTTTTATAAATTTATTTATAAACCTAGCAAATTCAATAATTAAATTTAACAAGAATCTTGATTATATATAACAAGGATCATCTTAAACACTTTGCGGTCATGTTATAATCTTAAAAGTTGAACTCTGATAGAAAAAAAAAGGTATCAAACTAAGCCTTAGAATCTCAATAATTCACTATTATTGAACCGTGACAGATGTGTAGGAACGAGATTCTATTTAGACACGATGAAACGCGACAAAATAGGATGCAATGAGACGTAGGTCTGCCTGTACATACTCATAGTTGACTTCGAATGTAATGTTTCTAGTCGTTGAATTTTGTTTTTCTAGATGGGAAGTGTTAACAAGTATGAATCTGAGATCACCAACTCTTTATTCCTTAGTTCAAATCGTTGAGTTACTTAACCTTAGTGAATGTATTGAGTATATACTTAAAAAAACTGATTGTTGATAAATGAAGTTTCGAGTGATGGATATACTACATTAGCTAGTGAAGACTTTAGAATTAAAATAGATGGACAAATGAGTACAATAATTTTAGGCTTTTATATGTGTTTAGTCCCTGCAAATAAGGGTCATTTAAAATTTGGTCCATGAATTCGTTAATCCTGGCATTTTGCCACTGCAAAATTTAATCACTTAAAATTTCGTCCATTTTCCCACTTAATCACTGCCACATCACTAATTAGCTGACGTGGCACATTGACTCAACAAAGTTTGGCTTGAAGTGACAAAAATACTCCTCCTTCCATCAGAGGGCAACGAAATGACGGATTTACCCCTTATACCATTTTCTTTCTTCTTCTCTACTCAGAAGAAACATGTTTCTTCTCCTCTCTTCATCCCTTTCTCTCTCTCTTTCTATAATCTTCTGATATTCTTTTCACTTTTTCACTCAACTCACTGAGTCACAACAACGAGTCATGGAAGCGCGCCAAAAACTTTGTAACTTCCCAAATCCACAACCACTGAAGTAACCTCGACCACCACCGCCGCCGCCGCCACATACATGGGTCAGCAAAACCCAAAACCCCTTCATCAACCACCGACCCACCACCAACACCGCCACCATCTTCCTCTCCCAAAATCACCACCACCGTCAATTTCTCACCATCCAAATGATAAACGAATTCCATTTTTTGTGAACCAATCTCCAAAACAATTGTCACGCAAATGGAGGATCTGATCCCAGTGCATCACATATCCGCCACTTACCTCTTCTCCGATGACTCCCACCCTCTCTGGTTCAAACACGCATCCTTCCTCTCCAGAAGCTTCTAGAACCTTCTAATCCAACCCCCTAACCTTCTTCCTCTCTCTCTCTCTCTCTCTCTCTCTCTCTCTCTCTTCCTCTCTCTCTCTCTCTCTCCCTCTCCCTCTCTCTCTCTCGATCCATCCGTTTGGTTTGTTTTATCTGGCAATTTTGTTGAATGAAGATGTTAATGTTGATTCCATAACCAACAATGGTGGAGAAGGCCATGGTGGTTCGAACCGGAGGAAGGAGAAGCAAGGGAAAGGTGGATGGTGGAGGTGAAAATGGCAATCGATGTTTAGACCTGGGATTGTGATTTATGTGTTTATAGGAGGAGGAAAGGAAAGAATACGGGGGAGAAGAGAGGAGGAGAGAAAATGGTATAAGGGGTAAATTCGTCATTCTGCTGTCCTCTAATGGAAGGACGAGTATTTTTGTCATTTCAAGCCAAACTTTGTTGAGTCAATGTGCCACGTCAGCTAATTAGTGACGTGGCAGTGATTAAGTGGGAAAATGGACGAAATTTTAAATGATTAAATTTTGCATTGGCAAAATGCCAGGATTAGCAAAATTCAGGGACCAAATTTTAAATGACCCCTATTTGCAGGGACTAAACACATATAAGCCATAATTTTATAAAGTTTTTGACAAAATATTTTATTAAATTATTTTTAGTTATCAATAAATGTTTTTTTTACAATATCATTAAATGTTAATCATGCTCGAATATATATAATACTTGTGTGGTGTTTAATTGATGATGCTAGTATGAAAAATAATTTAATAAGTATATATTGTCTTTAAATCACAATCAAAAGTTATGAATTAATATAAGAAAATATTCAACAATTTTATGGTTATGATTGATAACGGTATAAAATATTTTTATATTGATAAATCATAAGAATTAAATTCATAAAAAAATCCTTTGAGAAGCTATATGTGATTCCGTCCAACATGTTTAGAGATGTAAAACACATTTTATTAAAAAGTAGTGATATATGTATAACTATTTGAAACAACTTTGATGACGACTTCCATTTTCTCTATTTTCATTGGTCCAAAACAATATAAAGAGAAAAATGAAGAGGGAAAATAAAAATATAATGTGAGTATGAGAGAGAAAGTTGTCAAAAAGTTGCAATAAAGTAGTTATGCAAATATCATTTATCTTTATTAAATACTCTACTCTTTCACATTTAAAGTGTGTAATTCTAACCATTGTATTATTTGCACATACTCATAGCTCTTTGAGTAGTTTTTATTTAAGTTTTAAGATCTTCTCTGCTTTGTATTCGAGCATCATGCCTTCACCATATTATTTTTAAAAAAAATACCCCAACAAAACAATTAAGTTATTTAATATTTTATATTAATTAGTTCTCTTGACCTTTCTGTCTCCGAAAATACTCAGCCTATCCTAGAATGAAACAACATCATCAGTCCATTTCTTATATTACTCCCAAAAAACACATCAGCACGACACAACAAATGACACAGCTCATTCTCCGCATTTTTCATTTCAGTGTCATGTATCAAATACACAAACAAACAATATAATCAAAATCAGTTATAACTAAAACCATGGGCTGAACCATGTAGTTTTCCAATTTAAAATGAAGTACTGACGTTCGCATCCAATAATTTCTTTCTTTTATGAAATATATCACTTTCAGAAAATATTAAAATAAGAGTATCGGTATATTTTAACCCTTGATACACAATGAAGAATGTATTACGAGTATTTGACATGTTAGAAATATAAAATTTATCTAGTCAATTGGGAATATTAAATTGATTTAATATGTTTTTGTTTAATAGTAAATAAGAATATTTGTTTGAAAGCTATTAAATTATAGGTAGTGTTAACTTGTGCCCTTAGGGCACATGTTAAGAAACCTAAAAGAAGAAATTTTTTCTAAAATTTTGTCTATTTAAATGATTAAAAAGTTAAATATTAAATGCAATGCACTATTCCAATAAATTTTTTCTATATTTGAATCATTAACTTGTGCCTTGAGGGCACAAGTTAACATTTCCCTTAAGTCAAAATTATGTTACATCTAAAACATCGTATGATCCCTAAATTATTCTCTTCTAATAGGTTTGTCAATTGGACTGGGAAAGGATTTGACATCTAATTACTCTTTCAATATTTGTTATGGGTTGGTCTAGATAGCTGAAAACAAACGTTTAGGAGGCCTTGTCTAGAAAATTTTGGCTCTTCAACAAAATTATTTAGAGATTTTTTTGGTTTCAAATTATCAGAGAGATTTATTGTAGTAATATATGAGTGAAAACTTCATTTTATTTGAATATATTTTGTGACATAAGCACTTGTAGGTGTGTACATATAAAAACTTCTAAAATTGCTGACATTCTCAAACTAATTTTTACTTATTTTATAAAGCTGTCATAATATAAATCAGGTTATCTCTTTTTTTAACAGAAAATAGTTTATCTCTTGTTTCTTTTTTCTTTTCATTTTCATCCACAGTGAATATCTATCATAATCCTAGGATTCCGACAGGTGGTGACTATATCATTGTTAAAAATACATGTGTACAATAGATATAGTCACCACAGAAAACAATTTAATTAACTTTTTTTTTTAAAGAAAAACAATTTAATTAACTGTTATCGAATAAGTGGTTATGTATAAAAACACTCTGCATAACCTCTGTACGTTATTTCCGTAAGCTACTATTAACTTACAAAAGTATTTTGAAAACATTTGAAAGCATATCGTTAGTTTAAAAGTTTTCCTTAGGCTTGAAGTTATTTTTTAAGTTCGTCTAAACAATAACAAAAGTATTTATATAAAAAGTTCAAACAAGCTATTTCATGTGTCTTAAATTGGTTTTGAAAAAATATATCTTACTTAATCACAACGCTACTAACCAATTTAGTTCCTTGAAGAACAAATCATTGTTCCTTACCACGGCAATTATTCTTGTCAAAAACCGTGTTGACAATTACTCTTATTGTCACTTCAATTTGAAGCTCCAACAACACAAAGCAAGACGAGTGTTTGGTCACAGCTATTCTAGAGTACAAGAGTGTAGTTTTTTAAGCGACACGTACTAAAAGCATGAACCAAACAAGCACATGACCAAGCAAAATAGTCAACAGAAATGTGAGGACATGGGTCTCATTCAATACGACCTTATGTCTTGAATCAAGTTTTTTAGAAGTATTTACGACGTTGAAATCTGCATTAACAGAAACTAAAAAAAAAAAACTAAAAACTAAAAGAACATGACCAATCATATCCTTTCTCAATATTAAATCATACGCACCTTCGGTATACTTTTTTTACACATGCATCCAAATTATATCTCACCATATTAATATTTATGAAGCTATTTTAAAAACTAAAAGAACAAAAATGCCATAATGATGGATTTAATAGAATGCATGTGTGCAAAAATTTCAATATCAATGCATAACAATTGATCTCATCCTTTATTCTCAACTTCCACCCATATACCCCAATTGTATGAGCATTTTCATTTAGTTTCAGCAACAGATGCATATATGTCTACGAATGCTTGAGAGGCTTAAAACTCAGAACATATACCAGGTATTAGTGTACAAAGAAAGCAAGGACGAGATTAAGGGATGTCTAATCTCAAAACACAAATTTGTAACAGTGAAAAACAATGGTCTACATAGTTCATGATGGTGTTTCCCTTTGTTTTTACAATTCCAATATAACATATGGAACTCGACTTTCCTTTGCTGACCAGTTGTGACAGCAACCATTTTCGCCAAAATCAACTTCATACTTTCGTACCAAGGAAGGACTGCAAGGAAGCAGAGAGGGCGGAAACTTAGAAATATATTTTGCAAATGCATCAATGCGAACAAGTAAAAATATTAAACATGGACAGTAGTGATGCAAACGTGTATAACAATAACCTAGATTAAGTGATTGGTAATGAAATTGCTTAAGAGATCTGCTGTTTAGCACAAACTCTTCATACTGAAAGAAAAAATGAATGCAACAGTATCTGTATATATGTTGTGAGCATTTGAAACAAATGATTCATCCAATGGCTTTGGCTGCTTCAGAGTTCTCAGTAGAAAATCTCCATGTATGTAGCTTGTTCCATTGCTAAATTCAATGCACCAAATGCTTTCTTGCACGACTAACACATAAAATCTCAGATCATTCCAATAATCCGAAGTTATGTGAGAAATGGTTAATATGGAAATCACACAAAACCACGCAAGAAAATATTTATCATGAAATAAATCACAGAACAGTAAAGGTATGCTTCAACAAATTAGTTGCCCTATCTCCAAATTCTGCGCTGTTGTGATAAGCCCCTATTTCAATAATTACTTTCTAAAATAAACCAAATTCTAGAAGCATGATCATACACTTGTCAAGTTAAATATATTCTCCATAATACGCAGACAAATCAAGTCCAAGCCAGAAAGAGAAAAAAGATTGAAGATGGCATTGCCAACTCACGGTTGATTTTGTGCATGTATTGCATCAGCATATATTAAACTATCTTCCTACCTTTACACCTGCTGGAGAGTTTCCTGGTTTAGTCGTGGTCGTACTTCCAAAATTGAGCTTTGTTTTTTTATCAGCTGGCTTTAATATTTGGAAAGAGCACATTAGTGTCTCATCAACACTCATCATAGCACCAGCGTTGTCAAACTCCCCACAGTAATTAGGCGCCGAAAATATTGTTACAAGCTGCCGGTTAGCAAAGAACTCATATCCATCCTCCACCACCTGGTCAAAAGATAATAATGCAATTTAAATTTAATAGCACAGCTGACTAAAATGTACAGAATGAAGCATCATAAACAGCTGATAAATGGACTTGAACGGAGAAGTTAATCCTCAGTGCATAAATGTGTGTCAAACAGTGATTCTAAGTTTGCATTAATAAAACCACTATAATGACCCTGAGAAAGATTAGGATTGCTTGAAACATGTTTCATTTTCATATCACAGAAATGGGGGTACAAACTCAACTTTGAAAACCCAGCAACATATTGAGAACCAAAGGCAAAAGTTTAACCTGATGAGCACGGCAAATAAGATCCAAATCATGCTTCTGAAGAAACTCTGAGACCTTATCGGCACCAAATGTATATGACACTCCCCTGTCATTCATTCCCCAACCTTGAACTTCTTTGCTAGGGTCTGACCAGAGGAGATCACAAAGCAAACCTGTATCAGGCACATCAGTCGGCCGCGGTAGGTTTCTAATCTGATCCAAATTATGTAAGTCGGGAGAAAGTCCGCCATGCATGCACAAAATCTTTTCATCAATGAGGGCTGCCACAGGTAGGCAATTGAAGCAATCAGTAAAAACCTTCCATATCCTTACATTGAACCTTCTTTTACACTCATCATAAAATCCATATATACGGTTAATAGAAGCACATTCATGGTTTCCCCGCAAAAGAAAAAAATTCTCAGGATACTTTATTTTATATGCTAAGAGAAGGCATATTGTTTCTAAACTTTGCTTCCCTCGATCCACATAATCACCCAAAAACAAGTAGTTGGCCTGAGGAGGTAATCCACCATACTCAAAAAGCCTTAGAAGATCAGAATATTGACCATGTATGTCGCCTGAAAAATCAACAAAAGGATATTCAGAAAATATTCTACAAATAAGATGCTTTTCTATTCTTAAATCCAAATATGATGTGGTAATGATAATAACAAGGACTTCAATAGATGGATTACGTTCATATAAATGGATAAATGGAGTTCTTTGTATTTCATGTGCCAAAACAATGCCGTGCACAAGTATATATCAGATTCAAGCAACCTTTCATATTGCCATATTGCTGGGTCCTATGTTACACTTATTTTTATCTCTTCTTTATAAATAAGAACTTCTAGCAAAATTACTACGTACATACTCTTCACCAAACCCTGTTGGTCTTGATCATAGTGACAAGGAGTTTAATTCTCCCATAAGAAAGTTTCAGATTTGAATCTTGTCAATAGTAAAAAATAGGTAATAGGAGAGAGCTGTCCCTTTAAATAGGTTCATCCAGGTCGACTCAGGTTGGTAACACTCGGATACAAGGTGAGTAGCATTCCACAATGTTACCTTCTATTAGCAATACTTCAAATTAGTCCTTGAAAAGTTACTTATGAATGTCGAATTAGCCCTCCTATTTGTTAGTTTAAACTCAAAATGATATCCAAAGGGTAACATGTAATTAAAATGACTGACAATTTACAATTTCAGAGATATTTTTGTCAATTTCTTAATTCCAAAGACTAACATGACAACACCTTACAATTTTAGGGCCAAAAGGGAGCTTCACTCGTTAAAGTTTTATCATTTAAAATAATAGCTGCTTACAGAAGTATTATAAGTTCATGAATATAAAATCCTCAATCACCAAGTCATCACCCAACTTTGTGCAACCAAAAAAGATATTTCAAAAAGAAAAATTATTGCAAAAAGAATAGTAAATCAAAAAAATAAGAATTTAAAAAAAAAAGGAAAGCAATGACAATACCCCATAATTGATTTTCGTTCTTAACAGATGTCTTTACCATCTAGACTGATTCAACTTCGGAGACATGATTTTTAAGTTTGACTATACGCCTATTTGGTCATTGCTAATTTGCTAGTAAAATATGTCGGCAGATGGCATTGAAGGTTTCTCTTAGAATTTGAGTTATCTCATCCAATGTGAGGCTTTTAACAACTTCAAACAGATTTTCTTGCTTCTTTTTTAACCTCAACAAAAAACATACAGTCTAAAAACCTAGTTGACCATAGATGCAGAAGGTTGCATTTCATGTTTGAAGTTTAAACCTTGGAATCCAAGAGTAACAATACCATCATTTTTCCCAGTTGTTCAATGCCAACCCTGGCTTAACTGGCTAAAGCATAAGACGATATTAAAGAAGAATTGGGCAGATAACCTCAGATCAAATCTATTTTATAAAAGAAATAAAATCACGTGTCAAAACAATTTTGCTTAAGGATATCTGACAGTTCTATAATCTAAGATACAACATAGTTGTGTGACAACTGACAATTATAGTCAAATTTCACATAAGAACATGATAATGCATATTTTGACTCATTCCAGTTTAACAAATATGACCCATTTCAAGGACACTTGAAACAGCTGTCATGCACAACCTTCAATCTCAACAAAACACTACACAGAGAAAGTACTATAAAATTTCAAGCATTCCATTTCAAGGAAAAATTCTCTATGTACCAATTTCACACAACTTCTCTCGAAAACTCTGCTTAAGTTCGCTTTAACAACTAAACTCCTAGAAACAAACAGTCTACGCTAAGCCCAATATTCAGAAACAGAACCTCCATGTCCATACAGGGCCTGTACCAATTTACTGTCACATTTGGGCCTGTGAGGGAGAAAACCGGAACTTAAAAGATAAAGAAGTTATATAACAGCAGAGAACAAATTATGTTATCCCGTTTAGAAATGTGGTTTGCATCCACATCATAGCATACGAATTTAAATTTCCTAGTTAATAAAACAGATTTTTCCTGCAAAGTTAGACATATAATAAGTAAAGGTTTGCAATGCTGGACAACTTCAATGACCTCAACTTTATCTCAAAGATTTCAATTTGCATCTAATGCTATTATTTCCTTTAAAGTGATAACATTGTTCTTCTCCTGTATTACATTTCAGTGTAAAATAATCACATAGGTGAGAATTTTTGAGTCTTAAGCACAATTGATACGGCCCATTCTATAATTATTTCATAAAATAAAAAAGATAGATCAAAGTATTTGATTTTAAGAATACTGAATTTAAGGTTTGGCCTTCTATTTCTATTTAATAAGCCTCCCTGGCATCATAAGTCAACCCTTATCCCTCTGTAGCTGAAAAATAACACTGTGAAGACATACGCAAAACATGGTCTAATTAGCATCAATTCAATGGAAAAGCATAAAAAGAAAAAGGATTGAAATATTTGATAATTTTGACTAAAGGTACAGAAGGCATGAAAAGGGCGAAAGGCTAGCAAGGTTTCAGCTTTCAATGGAGATGAGAAGTGCTGCCACAACAGTATCTGGTCAATTGATTTCACCTTGGGTCATTAGCTGGCAACAAGCTTTGCCTTGTCCATTTAGATAATCTCACATCGTTTTTCATCCATATCTTTTTCATCACATAAATCAGCTAAAATGCCATAATTTTAATTAAAGGATTTTTAATTTACCTCTTAATTTACATAATAAAAGGTCACATCAAGGTGAAAGTATTTGTGGTTGGAAGAAAGTGAGAAATCTCAAATCACACAAATACAGTTCATGAGAACTGTGAAAATAATCTGATGCAATCGCAACTTGTGCTTATATAGCACTACAACTAACAACAACCTAGCCACTTCTCTAACTAACTTGTAATCAAGTAAATATCGTTAATACCTTTTATTCTTCTAATAATAGCCCCCAACCCTACAGCTCTCCCACAAACTCAGGATAGAGGAATCCTTCGGCCTGAGTTTGGTTTATATGATACAAAATTCGCCCTGTACTATTTTACTTTCTTCTTTTCCTTTTTATACAACTGATTCCAGATCCTTTGAAATCTAGAACTTCATCATACTCCCTCCCACGAAACACAGTGCTAGCACAATACTGAACTTGATGGTAATGCAAAGCCCCCAATTGGGACAGAAAACGGCGTCGCAGTTGCTGAGATGGATAAGTAGAGAACAGAGAGTAGTCTTAGGCAGCAACAAAACCGAATTGACAACGAAGCCTCTCTTTACCACCGATTTGAGGCAAAAAAAATTGGAGGTTACTATCAGAGAAAAGGTGAGAGGAACATCAACATGAGCTTGTGGTTTGGGATGAAGACTCTAAGACAGCAACACCAACATGGGCTTAATCACTGCAAAGCTAAAATTTGTGTTGGCGGTGACAACCTCCATGGCTTGGCTCTGCAGATTTGAGTGCTGAGGGGCAGTTAAAATGAGGGAAGGTCATGGAAGAGGATGAGTGATGAACAAGTCAAATAACATAGGAGAGTTATTCTAAACGGATAACTCTTTTCAACCTTACAGAATATGATCCTTCCTCCATTTCTCTCATCTCCATATTCTTGGAAAGGAGGAAGCTCTAGAGAAATAGCCGAGGGAGGAGGGTGTCACAGCAGCAGTAGTGGTTCTGATGTCAGAGTGGATTCATTCAGCTTGTTCTAGCTTGTTCATTGTAGAAGCCACCCACTTGACATAGGAAGTAAGAAATAGGCTTTCCAACCATGAAAATTCGGTTTACGCGAGAAGATATTGTCCTGGCATCGATAAACACATGTGTTGCCTGTTGTCGTAAGGAAACTCGCTGATAAAGGAAGAGTACTGTGTGAAATTTGTGAGCCCCATGGGTGGAGCTTTGATACCCCAAGAGTATGGTTGGAAGAAAGTGTTTGTGTGTGGGTTTGTGAGACAGTCAGAGAGAGAGACAGATATCTTAATCCCACAATCAAAACTCATTGAAAAATGTGATAACAATCTGATGCTAATTTGTGTTGATAAAATGTGATAACTCTTTTGGTTATCTCTGGAAGGAGAAAAAAAAATCGTGTATCAGCTCTGCTTTAGGGTTTGCGGCCGCTTCGCTCCGCCTCCACCACGAAACCCAACATGTTTCTCCCCGTGATGGCGGCCTCAACAGACGCTACACCCATCCGGTACACTCCAACGCGTCTGGGGCCGGACTACCACTGCTCGCAGCCGCTATTGACAACAGAGGTTTATATAACACTAAAATTAACAACAACCTAGCAACTTATCAGAGTAACTACTATTAACAACTGTTATTCTCCTGATACAGGGTAAAGGAAAGACAACAAACAAACTCAATTCAAATTCATCTCCAAAAAACTTCACTAAGACACTCACTAATAAGCATACACTAACAAACAATAAATCATCGACTCTGACACGGACACCAGACACGCACAGAATACAACAAGAAAAAACCATGTAAAATGTCATATTATAACACAGATCATGGTAACCCATGCTGAAACATGAAATCATGAAACAGAGCAACAAAACAAAAATACCGAGTTGAAAAATTTACCACAAATCTTAATAGGTGCTTCAAGCTCCAATAAATTAGGTTGCTGCAAGAAAATCTCTCTAGCAGTAGAACATAGCTGACGGATCTCCGTCTCCGACAGCTGAACCTGCTTCCCCGGACGGCTACGAACTTCAAGGAGTCGATTGATTATGTCATCCAAAACTGCTTGTTCCATCTCTGCAAAACACAAACAAAAGTCAACGTTGTTGTTTTCCGATGTAAAAATCAAGATTATGAAGATGTTTATGATAATAATAGAAATTGAGGGTATAAAATCGAAGAAGAGTGGAAGAAGTGGGTGAAGAATTACATGCGAAATGAAAACGAAGATGATTGTGACGATGAAGACGAGGGGGAAAACACCGTCGTTTTGAGAAAGGAACGGTGTCGTTTAGAGGTTTACGGAGTCAGAATTTTGGGCATTCGTTGTTTGTTTTGGGTTTCATTTGTTCATGAAGGGAAGGGGATTTCGTTTCAGTGGAATGAAAGGGGGATTTGATTGATTTAATTAGGTCACGGAAGGAAGGAACGCACGTCTCAATATTTCACTTCCATTTTTATTTTTTTTTCTCTTCAGGAAATAAGATTTTTTTTTTTTGTTCAAATAAATCGTTTATGCAAGTTGGTGTGTTTTTTTTTGTTTTTTTCTAGTATATAAAAGGTCCATGTAAGTTGTACCAAAAAAAAAAAATCAATGTAAGTTCTGGTGTTTGTTGATTTCGTATTTGTATCGTTTTTGTTCTAAAACAATTGTTAACTTTTTGGTTTTACTCTCTAATGTTAACTTCTGTTATAAAAACGTTGTGCTGGCAAACGGAGTCACACGTGGCAATTGGTGACATGGCAAAACACGCTTATGTGGCCTGACAGATGATAAGTGATATGATTTGAGAGACCAAAATCAAAAAAGCAGAGTTGAAGAGGGATGAAAGTGAAAAAACGTAAACATTAAAATTTGAAATGTTAAAAACTAAAGATTCTATCTTCTTCATCTCTCTATTTTTTCTTCTTCATTTCCTCTCTGCCAATTGCTTGATCTTTTTCGTCCATGAGATATCTTGAGCGTCTAGAGAAGCTACGCATATTGGAATTGCAAAAACTTAACTGAGATGGTATCTCAAGAAGAATCAGAATCAAGTGGAGAAAAGATTGTGCTCCCTGCAATGCAAGATCTGCTTCTTGATAACCTTCCAAACCTTAAAGCTTTCTTCCAAGGACCCTGTAATCTTAATTTTCCATCACTGCAAAAAGTGGACATCAAAAATTGTCCCAGTATGAAACTTTTTTCATGAGGATTTTGTTGTACACCTAAGCTTGAGGATATAAACATAGAGACTGAATCACTTAAGAGTAGCTACATACATAAGAATGACATGAATGCCACGGTACAAAGATTTAAAGCATGTGTAAGCCTCGTCTTAATGTATACAAATTACACCACTTATAGTACACTTAAATAATTTTTACTTAATAATTTTAACAGTTGATTAGGAGCATGCCATTAATTTTTTATTTTTAGAATGTAAGTCAGTCGATGTAGTTAAGGATAATGGAGATGAATAAATGAATATTTTGTAGGTGGAATTGCAAAGATCTGAGATTGAGAAGTTGAACTGGACAGTGCTATGTGATAAAGACGTGTTTGGATACTTTTTCGAAGAAGGGACAATCAACATCACAAAATTTCATAGAACTCGTACATATTTTACAAAACAATGAAATTTGTAAAGCCTAACAGAAGAAAAATGCACCAAATTGAGATTACATTAAGTAACAGAAAACAAAACCAATACATGTTTTACAAAACAATGGAATTTGTAAAACCTAAGTAACATAACCAAAACTCAGAAAACTAGAAACATTGTTAGAAGATTAAGATGCATATATGTCTCTGACATTGTCTCATAGATAAACACTTGAAGCAAATTGAGATTACCTAATTTGTCCGCATATTGAATTGAGATGAATTGGAGATGAACATCCACGTAATTTTTTTGCAACCACATAGAGGCAACTCATTTGATGATGATTGAGAAATGGAATGAGAAGACATTGTTGAAGGAAATGGGGTTTTCCTTCAAGGGCGCAAGCTATGGGAGATTGGGGAAAGTCTGAGAGCAAGAAGAAACAAAGAACAGTGAGAGGAAGAAGATGGAAAGTTTGGTTTTTAAAATTCAAAATTTGGTGTTTACATTTTTTAATTTCGTCCCTACGTAAATATGCGTTTTTGGTTGTAGTCTCTATACTAACACTACTTATCATCTCTCATGCCATCTCAACAACTTTTGCCAACTCAGAACCTGCCACACGTGCCTCTGTTATCCACCAATGCTTTTTTGTTGACGAAACCTGACGACATGGACGATTTCCAAAAGGTATCGAAAATACAAAGGTTGTTTTAGATCAAAAAAACTTACAGGGACTAAAACAAAAAACAAGCTAAATTGTAGGGACCTTTTACGTATTTAAGCTTTTTTTTTTTAAACAAACCCTTTAAATTTTATAAATAAAAGTTATAAATATTTTAGTTTTGGTCTCTGTCGTCATTATTTATTACAAAAACGTGTATGTGGTAAATTGATGTTGACGTGGTGGTGGATGATCTGGCAAATGAAACTTCCTAATAATAACTAAAAGATAAGAAAAATAATTTTGGTATTTTGGAATAATAAATAAAAGACAAAAAAATCAGAAATAAAAGTTAAAAACAATCACAAATACAAATAAGTAATTTAAATTGCCTTGTTGAAAATATTAAAAATCTCCGAAAACGGCGCAAAAAACATGATGGTTGGATTTAGGCAGTACAAAATTGTTTGCCAAGTAATAAAGTGTAAGTACAATATCATATCCACAAAGATTGACGTTCCAACTAGACAATTCATGTTACTTATTTAGGAACATAAAACAATAAATAAAACAATAAAATAAAAGATAAAAGGGGAGTTTGTGCAATTTGATCAAGCAAGAGTTTAGAAGTAACATGTTTTGATTGCAGAATGTTAGTTGCGGTTGGGATTATTTGAATTCCCTTTAATCATTGGTTGGAGTTAAATAATGGTTAGGCATTATTCAGGGATTGGCAAATGGTTCTCATTTAAGTGATGAGCTCCAGCTGTCAAGCTGCACCTACTGATCACACTAAGGTTATACGCGCGCTACGGTATAGGGTCATCAATCCTATAGGGCACGTACACCTTCGTAAGGATTATTAGTGTGAGGTCTTACTCTCCCAGAGGTAATTGAAACAAAGAATAAGAAGGAAAAAAATCATAAATTGTCATCTAAAGGCTCTTCTTAATCCATGAATCTTAGAAGTAAATCATCATACTCTCTCTCTTCCCTCTGTCTCGTTTACCTTACCAAAGATGAAAGAAGAGTAAAATTATTATGCTAGTTCCTAGGTTCAGTTGTCGTTGGTTACACTTTTTTCCCTAATTTGGGTGGTTACACCATTGTCTTAGTTACTTCCTTATTTAGGTAGGTTTTCACCGAACATTAGGTATGTTACTTCCCTAATTATTGTTATCTCAGGGTTGTTTCGATTTGGGTGAAATTAAGAATTTGCATAATAAAATTTAACAGGATTCCTAAAATAACTGAATAAAGAACTTAAATGAAATAGATCGATCCAGCAAATAAAATATAGGTTCATCTTATAACCCTGCCCTAATAGGATTTAATTACTCATCGTAACTAAAGACATATTACAAAAGAAATAAAACGTACCCTGGAGACTTAGAGTGAGGAGAAAGATTCCTCCTTTAAAGCTCCCAGTGTTTGCCTTCCTCTTTAACCGCTTCGTTCTGAATGAATAATATGAATGACAGGATTTGTATTTACAAGCAAAGTTTCCACCTGAGTTTATGCCTTAAAACCGAGTTTTTTCCCACCAAAAAGTAGCAAAAAAAAACATTTATTTCTCAAAACAGCACACACGGGCGCTTGCTAAACACACCCTGGGGCACACAATTGTTATGTTGTGCACTCAAAGGCGCATGGCGGACACCCGGGGGCTCATGAGTGAAAATTTGCACACTTGGGGACACATGAATGCTATTTTGTGTGTAATCGTCTACTTCTTTGTCATCTGGGTGTTTTCTTCCATATAACTTATCTTGGGACTTGGAATATAATTTCTCCTTATTGTAACGTCTTCAAAGGCCTCTTGAATCTTCATTCATTGTCTTCCCAATTCTTCACAATATGTTTTTCTTTGCCGATTTGCATGATTTCTTCTTGAATTACATCAAAAACACCTTAGAATTGTTACATTTCGAGAAAACTATAATTACATGACTCAAAATGAAAACATTATAAAATGTCCCAAAAACCATAGACAATTGCTCTAAAACTCTTATATCTTGTATCAAAACTAAATAAAAATGATTGAAAAACATGTTAAGAATAACGTAAGATGCGAAGCTTGCATAACTTTAGGTTATGTTTTGATGTTGTTAGGAATTCTTAGATGTTGATTCTATTCTGGGAGTTTAGCATAGACTATGTTAAAGTACCTAGCAAAACCATGCCTCATCATGCTTTATGATTCTTTTGTGTCATACGTACCTTGTGTCACAAGAAACTTTATTTATGTTGTCCAAAACTGATTTTCTGCACATTTGAATCGATTCTGTTTTGCTTGAATCGTAACACCAAAATTCTATGACTTGGGGTGAATCGTTTCATGAAATTTTGAATCTTATCCCTCCTGAATCGATTCAAAACAGTTCGAATCGTATCATGAAATCTTTTTGATTTGTGTTGAATCGATTCAAAATAGTTTGAATCGTTTCAATCTTCATCCTGGGCTTTCTGAATCAATTCAAATTTGGTATGATACGTATCAATCTTCGTAGCATCTTTATAGTTCATCATACTTGTCGTTTAGTTGTCTGAATCGTTCACCCATTTAGTGAATCGATTCATTATGTTGTCTTTGGCCAAAAATTTGCATTTGCCTCCCTTTTCTATATATAGTCACTTCCTCATAACACCCAAAAGATTCAATCATTTGCATTTATTATCTCTAGAGTCTTCAAACCTCAATCTTCATACATTCTTCAAGATTAGACCTTTTTCTTATAATCACTTTGATCTTTGAGTCATAAAATTGCTAGAGTGCTATAAGGATTGTAAGTTGGTTCATTCAAGGAAATTGATTGGGTAAATCAAGGTTCTAAAGTGAAGTGAATAATCTCATTCCACCTCCAAAGGTCTTAGGGGTTCTTTCTAAAGTTCATGTGTTCAAGGGGATCTAATTATCGGACGGAGCATCAAAGAGTTCGAGTGAAGAACTTCAAGGGTTGCACGGGTGATTGAAGAATCGAAGACATTAAGAAGCACTAATTTCAAAGGTTATTTGAAGATTGGGGGAGTGATTGCATAGAAATTGAAGAACTAAGGTAGTTTCAAGGAATTTTTGTAATCACATTGTAATCAAACATTATCATTCTAGAAGAAGTCCTCAGTGGAGACGTTTTCCATCGAGAAGAGTAGACGTAACCCAAAGCGAGGTCGAGATGACGAACTACTATAAATCTCAATGTCTTCTCTCTTCTATATCCTCTTTAATTTTGATTGTGTATTTGAAGCTTGATAAATTGCTAGTGTAGAGATTGCATGTGATTTAGGTTTAAACCATTAAACTTGATTTTGTTCTTTGAATTTGCTTCATCTTACTTTACTTTAAATCGCACTTAGTTTGAATCCATTGCCAATTTATCAAACACTTACACAATTGTGTTCGTTAGTATAATTGATTATTTGCTTTTAGTTTTGGTTTGAGATTGTACTTATTTTGTATCTTGTGTGAATTTCATTAATATTAGACTGTCATTTGTGTAAAGTCTTAATAAGTTTGTCATGGCCATTGAATCTTGCATAAATCCAACAAGTCGTAAATCGCTTTTCTTCAAAACGCTTTTGCTTTAAACTCGATAAAAAATTAAACGTTATTCACCCCCCTCTAGCACGTATTACCTTGTCATATCGACCAACAAGACGATCTGTCATCAAGATATACACAAGTTCAAATAAAATTACTAAATCTACTTCAAGGCATAACTGAAAATTTTGGCCTCGATGTCTAGGGAGATAGCCAAGAAGCTGAATCCGACCAAAACTCATAACTAGAATCTGTTATGAGACTCTTTTCATGTCAGCGCTGAAGTGACACCTGTTGTGGGGGCAAAAATCCATTTTGAAAAAAGGATTTGCTACTGATCAATATGGGTTATCTACATAGCGAGCTGATATAACAAACTAAGAAATTTAGGCCTTGTTTGTTTCCAGTGAAAGAGAGTGGATGGATAGTAAAGAGGAAAGTTTCTTGGAACGTGGGCTTCCATGGTTTGGATGCAGTGTCAAGGAGGAAGGAAATAATGGTTTCTGTGGGACCCATAGACAGAATCCTTTCCGCTCAATTATGGAGGGAAAGTACTGTTTGTGATAAAATTTCTAAAGCAACCATGTTTTGGGTGTTGTGTGACAGTTACGTACTTACGTTTTGATTTTTAATTTTTTTTACAAAAGCTATGTTTTCAATTTTGTTTCTCTTTCATTATAATATTATATTTTTGTTATATTGTAATAAACCTATACAATATAAGTAGAAATAAATGCGTATATTATCAAACATTTTTTTATCTAACATTCTATAAATACAAATTCCTATATTTGTTATTAAATACTTATATTTAACATAAGGGTAGTTAAGTCATTTTTAGTTAATCAAACCTTTCTTTTCTCTCACTTTCTCTAGAACCAAACAACTAAAAAATCATCTCATTTTCTATTCACTTTCTTCTTACTTTCTTTCCTTTAATAATCTTTTCTCTTACTAACTTTCCTCTCGCTTTCTTTTGTGATCCAAACAAAGCCTTAGAAATACTGAGAAGTATTTTAGAGAATTGGAGAGAATGAGAGAAAACTGAAAACTTTATTAATTTAATATTATTTTTGTGATACAAGCAACTAACACATAACATGTTTATACAATAGGAAGCATAATAAATTCTGAACTGACTAGTGTTAACTTGGGTTAAGCATAGGTTAACCCTTGTCTCCTAAGAATTAGAAACTTTATTCTACGAGTTGCATATGATTATTTTAAGATTTTGATTTTGTTGGCGCAAGACAGAGAACAAATTTCTCATATTCAAACAAATCTGCCAATGGTTAGTTCCTCCCCTACCAGGTCATTTGTTCTTTTGTAGCAGGGGAGGTTATCTAACATATAATTGAGTACTTCATCTTAAATTTCTTAAATTTAACTTAAAGTATGCTGCATCAATTTCACCAATAGTTTTAAGTGGTTCTCAATTTATTATTCTAATATTTTTAACAAAAATATTTTTTGGGTTGTTATTTTTTTTAGGGAATTTTTTTGGGTTGTTATCACTTATTATTTTTTTCATGTGATTGATTTGTATGATTTTTTTTCATATATGTAGATTTATACTTTATTTTAACTAATTATTTAATTTAATTTAGCACATAACAAAAATAAAGATCGTAAGAAAGTGAGGATATTATTAATAGGCAAATAAGCATCTAAATCTTAGATCCTAAATTAAATCTTTTTATTTGCATAACAAAGATTATACTTGCAACTCCCGTTGAGAATTATTTAAAATGATAAGAATCTTTATAGTTGTGATTTGGGTCACCGTTTCACCCAATTTTTGCATCTCGTGTAAAACGATACGATCTTGCAACAAGAATAGATGTAGAGCTTCATGAAGGCGTTGGAATAATTTATATAAACATGCATTGAATAAACTTAGTGTTACTAGGTGGTGGCCATATGAATGGTTGTGATAAGTGACTTCTAAAGTGTAACATCCTAATATTTTATATACGTAATATATAGATTTATTCCATATTTAATTATTTGATAATTCCTTTGAGGAGTTATTGTTTAATTTTATTATTTTTTTCCTTTCTTTTAGGAATCATCTGTCAAGTAGTTATGCATCTTTTGACATTTGTACTTAAAAAAATCCCTCTATAAATTAAATTAATAATCGTATAATGCATTGATCTTCCTATTCCTATAAGATAGCTACACGTTTAGATTCATGGCTTATCAAACTGAGAGATGAGATCATTTGGTTCCAAATCATGTTCTATTTATAAACGAGTGACTTGCTACTCTATTTTAATTCTACCAAACCATCCATGCGCACCACTTCTCGTGATTTAGCCCATCTATCTATACTTTAGTTAATTCCTGCTATTTTGCTTCCCATTTTACTACTTTTCACAAACTCAGAAATATAAAACATCTCTTAAATGCGTATGTGAGAATGTCGTAAGCCACTTCCTTCCACCTCTCTCATTCCCTCTCACGTAACAAAAAGCTCCCTTCATTTGAGAAAACAAAGAACTCGTAGAACAGCAAGAGAGAGTTGTCCTAGCCATTGCCTGGAGTATAAACATAGCGGAGCAAAGAACTAAAAGTGTGGATTGGAGGGAAGTAAAGCAATAATGGTAAGAATTCTAGTTTTGACCATGATTTAAATGAAAATAATAAGTTATGATATTGAATTTGATATGCTTCTTAATTCAATGGATGAGTGAAGAGATTAATTGTTATTAATAAATAGAGTAAATTACACTCTTCTCCCCTTAAAGATGCTTGAATTACACTCTCCTCCCCTCTTATGTTAAAATATACACTCCCCTCCCCTCTTATTCAAAACATATCAGAAAACTTTTCACTTCCCTCCCCTAAGAGAAGCTTGAATTACATTCCCCTCCCCCTTATGTTAAAATCTACACTTTACTCCCTCAATGTTTATTTTTTATTTCTAATAATCTAGAATAATAATAATAATAATCTAACACACTTCGAAAAAAATAGTATTGCAAGTCTATTTTAATATAATAAAAAATTGAATACATATTTTTCGCTATTTTTTAGTCACAATTTCACTAACATGTAGTTTTAAATCCTATTATAAAATATGAAACAACCCAAAATAAAAGCAAAAGATGTTTAGATACCAGAGGAGGTATTCATGTGTGCTTGATGTTTTGCTTGAAGCGTGTACGCGCTTGGAAACAAATTTGGGTTTCTGAATTGTAATTAGATTAGTTTAACTATTTTAGTTGAGTTCTTGTTAGGAAAAAAAATGGTCATAATTTTATAAAAAGAAAGAATTAGGTGTAATGTCTTGGATAAAAAATACGGGACGTTGCATAAAGGTCATACTTAAATAGCATGCATATGCATAGATGTTTAGAGAACACAATTTTTTAGAGGGTACTACCTTTTGTTAAGTAGTAATGTAACTATTTTTATGGTCACATGAGTGTATATTATTCTTTCGTACGTTTGAAGAAAATAGTAATGTAACTATTTTTATGGTCACATGAGTGTATATTATTCTTTCGTACGTTTGAATAAAAAAATAAAAAGATAAGGGAAAAATACAAAACAATATATAAAGATAAATAACAAACAAAATTAACGCCAACAATGTTTCATGTGTAAGTTCAATGTGGTAACTAATAAAATTTATAATTTGTCCAAAAAATAATAAAAATTACAAAATTTAAGTGATTAATCCCTTATTTTGAAAATGAACGATGTTTAAGATTTTTTTTCACATATATTATAATATATTGTCAAACGACGTACATTTTTCCCTAAAAAAAACATATATTTTTATTAAATTAGCGTATTAGCAATTGATTTATTTTCCACTATCATAAACACAAAGTAGAGCATAGTATTTTGAGAGTGATATATATAGTATTAATTAGAGGGTATACATTTATTAAAAAATAAATAGAGGGTATAATTGAAAAAAAATCTCCATTGAAAAGTGAAAATAACATTCTCGTAGAAACAATTTTTCTTTATTAAAGTGACACTCATTATGAAGCCGATGAAGTATTCTAAAAAAAAAAATCATTTGATAGATAATAGACACATAATAATACATAAATACAATAGGGTTTATAGAATTTACAATCTCTCTGCATCTCAAAGATATAATATTTATTTTCACATGATATACATGATTCTAAGAGTCGTATTTAATACATGAAGGATAAAACAAAAAGAATTCTATCATAAAATATATTGGTGGTGTCATTCATGAACTTGGTACGTTGATGGTGATTTTTATGCATGACTCAAAAAGTCATATTCAATATATGAGAATAAGGGAAAATCAATTATGTATGATTTATCAAATATTCAAAATTGATTATTTATTTATTTATTTAAACTCAATGGTATATTAATTAATTTTTTTTTATCCATTTTGTAAATAAAATTTATAATTTTTAAATTTAAATTAAAAAGTAACATTGTCAATTTAGATTAAATTCAAAACTAAATTATTAACCAAAAACAATCAATGTTTATCTTTCTTTTGAACAACACTTAGATTTTACTTACATTTTGACTGAATTTCAAATAACGAGAACCTCTTTCATACAAGAACGGGAGGGATAAAATCAAATTTCCATATGTCTTTCAATTTTGAAAACATCATCACCAAAAAAAGAAAAAGGAAAATAAGTAAACAAAATAATTAATTTTTTGGAGAAAATTAATAATTTATATGTTTGTTGAAATGTATTAACACAAAAATGCGAGGAATTAAAAAAATAACAAAAAAGATTATATTTCATATAAAATTTTTAAGGTAAAAGTATTCGAGCTAAATTCTAAATATGCACCAATGTGTCGTGAGAATTTTGATATTTCGGGTTTAGTGCACGCGTAACAATTTGCCGCCAGCAAATAGAATATTTAGACAATGGCTCTAGACAAGTTAAAAAGTAAGATTCCAGCGTGTTAAACCAAGAAACAAGTATATGCATGTGTTGTCCCGTTGCTCATATATGCTGTGGAAATTAACAATATCGAACATTGTCTCCGTATAAACACGTGACACTTTGTGAGATTGTAGTGCAGAAAAATGTAGATTTTATTTGAAAATAAAATATGTGTTGCAATAAAATCGAAGTTCATGGTTTTGAAGAAGAAGAAACGTGCAAAGAAATATAAAATATCGAAAGTAAAGTGCATGAAAAATAAAGTTTTTCAAAGTAAAAGTGCATAAACAGTAGACATGCAATAAAATTAAAAAGCAAAAAAGATAAATGACTTTAAATTTAACAACCTTAATCAAAGATTAGGTACATGATTGAAAGGCACCGCCATTGTCATGATTTTAGAATCTAACCCGAGAAACTTTGGAGAAAGACTGAAGGTAAAAAACAAGAACACTGGTTAATGAATTTCACAACTCTACGGTTTAAAAAATATTTAATATCTTCAGGGAGATGAAGAGTATCGCCAATATTGTTGTCAAGCCATTTATTATTTCAAAAATAAATAGAATGGTTATCCATATTCTTCCAAGAACTGCAAACTTTGGTGATATTATGTGTTTTCTTCGATCCATGGCAAATTGAGGAGATAATGTAGCTAACCGCTGACTTGTTCTTTGTTTTTAACAAAAACAAGTTTCTTTTAGGAATTCCTAACAGTTTTGACTTGTGAATATGCATGGACTCCCTCGAAGACTCTTAACACATATGACAAATCCTCAAAACGTATAAGGAAGTAACCAGTCTCCAAATATATTATTTTCATCTCGCTAATAGACTTGTAACAGAAATTTTAAACCAACCTGCTATCCAATTTTTTTTGACAATGTCTGAACTCTTTTAAGGGGTGCATGCATCCTTGATATCTTTTTTTGCTGACCTTCACAATTGACAAAAAGATAAACTCCTAAATCTATTTCCCTGTTTCTTCTTTTTGTCCCCACCCATTATCTCTTCACCCCCTCGTTAGAATCCTCTATATACCACCAACCATCCTCACGAGGCTGTTTATATGAGGATCCTCCAGTGAACCCATGAAAGTATCTTTGTATGATATTTTATTACATCATAAGCTTGCATGTTGCCATGATTTGCTAGACAATTTGATCGTTGCCCCCCTATAATCGTGTATTGCAAATTGCCATTCATTTTGGCCCTTTTCTTTTTTCGATCAAGTTTATCCCTTTCCTCTGATGAAAATTCTTTGAAAACCCTAGCAGAGGTTTCCATCGTCGTTCTGTCTTGAGCTTGAAATTCAGTGCTTCAAATTTCTAGCATAAACAACTTGTTGTGTACAACGAGGAGACGTGTTTGAGGATCGACAATGACTTGATTATATTCATTGGGATCATCGATGATATAATAAGTTTGAATTGTATAAGGGAAGTCACTTCAATCCATCAGAGATACAATGTCGTCTTTCAAGAGTTCCTTTAATCTCTGATGGTAACTCATTAACCACCATATTTTTAATGCCTTTGAAAACTTCTTTTTACGACGTCATTTTTGTTGTCTTCTTTTCCGGTCTATATACCATCACTTGTTTTACATTGAATGAAATTTATTTGTTCTTCTTTTATAAAAATATTATATAAACTAGCGGAAAGGGAAAGACGGGCACGACGTCTATCTTCTCTTTCTATTGTGCTAACGCACGTGATTATTTTATTATGTTTGTTTGTATAATTTTGATTAAATTTTTTAAATATTAATAAAAATTATTGATATATTGATTTATAAACAAAATATTGTCAAGGCATATAACAAAATTATTTTTGAACTCAACATATTTTAGTTTGCCTGCATATAAAATTAAGATTAAATAATGATCATTTATTGTTTATTCTAATAGTAATTAGTAACATCATAACATAAATGTATAAATAACATGTTATGTAAAAGAAACATTTTTATGATTGCGATAAAATAATATCTTTAAAAACTACATTTTTCGTAAAGTCTTCATCTTCTCCTTCTATTTTTCCTTCTTTAATTAGAACTTTGGTTGAATTTTGATAAACTCCTCTTGATAAAGCTACACATAATTGACCATGGCTGAAAATATGTCGTGGAAGATAGATTCTGACATTGGGAATGGTATGCCCTTGTGACTTATTTATGGTAATAGCAAAACTTATTCTAACGGGAAACTGTTTTCTACTAAGCACGAAGGGAAGTCCTGAATTCACATTTGTTTTTAATTTAATTCTGGGCAAGAATGCTCTTTTTTCCAGCATTGCTTCCTGTTAGGATTTCCACATCCAACATATTCTTAAATAATCCACGACATAACAATCGTGTCCCATTACACATGCCATATCTAGGGTCTATGTTTCGCAACAACATCAAAGGTGCACCTTTTTTTACCTTTAAAATATGTGGTGGGATACTTTCTTGAGCAATTGAGTTTAGGAATTCATGTTGATATGGTAGTGTAATCATTTGTTTCTTTCTACCCTATTTATCTATCTTTAATCCACCGATTCTATTTTCGCTTCTATTTGATTTTTTTTCTTTTATATTGTGATTACGAATTATGATATTACTCCTCGCCTATGAATCACATACAATCCTCATATTAGATGTGTCTGAACACGTGTTGCATCCGCATCCACAAATATAATTACCCTAAATTATATGATTTTCTCAAATTATCAACGTTATTGGCGTGTCAATATCCGTGTTGTATCTGGTGTCGATGTTCGCATCCATACTTCTTAGTGGTCTTCTCTTTTAATGGCCTCTCAGATGGTGGTTTGAATGTAACAAAAAACAAAAAATGGTGGTTTGAAGCTTTCTAGTGTTTCTGATTTTAGTTGTTGGTGACATGAGTGTGATTATCAATGAAGCCCGGAAACAAGATACGTTACGATACATATACGATACGACACTAATACACCGATACGGAAAAATTTCAAAAATCAAGATACGATACGACCAAGATACATTAATAAAAAATTATATAATTAAATGTACAATATAATTATAACCATTTTTTTAATATGCAAATATATTAACAAATACAAGAAACTAGTCATAGCCTTATATTATAAGTAATATTGACGATTAAGAGGGTGATGATTAGTCGATTACATACACAATATATCCCAAAAAGAGCACCATCAGTGATATGATATACTATATCCAAAAGGAACATTGTTAGTGCTATACTATATCGATCCAAAAAAGAAGCACTATATCCCAAAAAGAACACATCAAGACTCAAGAGTTAAGTTATTTTAGTTAACATTAATTATCTCCATCATCAAGATACAAATCAGCTTCCAAATCCGGTTCATCCAAAGACAACTCTGCTAACTCAATTCCAACACCATCAAGCGATTCATACGCATGCATCTCCACTAATGTCCCACAATTTTGATTGTCCTTTCATATCTGTATCCGTGCGTATCAGACCACATAGACGTATCCTTCGTGTATTCGGGACATATCGAATAATTATTTTTTAAAAAAATAAATTTTAATCATCTGATACTCTCCCGATACATATCGGGAAGTATCGGGCAGGTATCAGTGCAGGATACGCAGGGGATACAGTACGTTGTCAATTTTGAAGTATCTAGGCTTCATAGGTGATTATGGTTTAACAAATTTGAATTGTTTAAATGGTTTTGACACTTTGGTTTCACTATATTTTGTTGGATATTAGATGGGTGCCATGGGAGCAGTTTATTAATTGTATACATGCAGAACGTTTGAAATCACAAAGAAAAAAGTGATGTTTTTATTCTTTTAAACGACAGTGGAAGGAGCTTAACGACATGATATGTTATTGCTTATTTTTCCTTTATTTAATAATAATTAAAAATAAACCACGGTTCTCTTTATATAAAAAAAAATCACGCTATCACAGTTTGTATAAGCAAATTATAAACCTGCAAAGTCAAATAATCCTTACAATTAATCGTAAACAGTTTGAATCATAATCACTTATAAACCAACAAAGTCAAATATAGTTCATAAATTTAATCGATTTTGATTAATTGTAACATGAAAGAAAAAGAAAAAAACTTACAAGTTAATTCTGAATTCTGATGCAGAGGGCTGAGAGAGGTTGAAAAAAAAACTAAACAATGCGGGAACGAACTATTAACTGTGAGAACCCTACTTATTAATATTTAATATAGTGCTAACAAATTTTTTTCTAAAATATTTTGAGTCCTAATCTTTTTTAGCGGATTTAAAGTCCAATCTTTACATTTTTTTTTGCTCACGTTTGTTACTAATATTTTTTTTAGAGGATTTAAAGTCCAATCTTAAACATTATAGTTTGTTCACGTTTGTTACTAATATTTTTTCAGAAGATTTAAAGTCCAATATTGACATTATTTTTTGCTTACGTTTGTTACTATTTTTTTTTTAAAGTATTTAAAGTTTAATCTTTAACATTATTATTTTTTGCTCATGTTTGTTACTAATATTTTTTTTAGAGGATTTAAAGTCCAATCTTTAGCATGATTTTTTGCTAACATTTGTTACTAATATTTTTTTAGAGGATTTAAAGTCCAACCTTTAACAATTTTTTTTGCTCACGTTTGTTACTAACATTTTTTTAGAGGATTTAAAGTCCAATCTTTAACATTATTTTTTGGTCACGTTTGTTACTGACTTTTTTTAGAGGATTTAAAGTCCAATCGTTACCATTATTTTTTTCTCACGTTTGTTACAATGGATCAAAGGTAAGGAAGAGTAACTTAATAAAATAATATGGAAATACTGTTTTTTGTGAAAGTAATAAAATAATATGGAAACACTATTTTTTGTGGAAGGGATATGAAAGTACTTGACAATCTTTGTTGGTTGTATTGAGGGGAACAATACAGATGTACAACATAAAATCGGCTAATAAAAAAGTAACATGAGTTTTTGTTTTGTGCTAGTTTTTTGTGAGTTTGATCTATGATTAACAGAGGTAAAAGAGGGTTAACATGGACGATTAGTGACATGGATTAATAATCAACGTGTTATATATAATTGACTAACAGTGAGAACAGTTTATAAGAAATTGTGTGAAAGTTTTCTCTTTTAATTAAATTTATTCTTATCTATTTGTTACATGCTTTATTTATATTTAAAATTAAAATTAGAAATTAAAGGTATTTTTGGAAAGAAAGGTCAAGCCCAAAAATGTGCTGAAAGGGGTAGTTTTCTTTATATGCACATATACCAATATTTTTTTAGAGGTTATATACCAAAATAAATATCTATATTAAACGCTCATATGATGGTCAAGATAGGGAGACAATGTATGATATATTTATCATATTATACTTTTTTTTTTGACACATTTATCATATTATACTTAAATCTCATGTTTGATCCACTAAATAGATAAGATAAAATAAACCATTTTCTTATCCTATTCTGACTTGCCTTTGTAATTTTTATCATGAATATAGACTGAGTTACAAACTATCTTGATAAGATTATAAATTCATCTCTTATTTATTATCTTGATATTTTGCCGTTTTAAAAATGTTGTTATTTTTAAAATAATGATATATATCATGTTTGTTATCATGTGTGCATCAAACGCATGATATGATTAATGATTATCATATCTTGTCTCTATCCATCTCTAAATCATATCTTGACCATATCTCATTGTTATATAAGGGTAGTTATGCCATTTACAGAATATAGATTTTCCTCCTCTCATTTTTATTCATACCAAACAATCACCTTAATTTCCACCCACATTCTATCAATTTTCATTCTTCAACATTATATTTTAAAATAAAACTTTGTTTTCTTCCACATTTCTTTTTCATCCAAACAAAGCCCCAAGATGTAGGGCGTCTGTTTTTTTGTTTTTAGCAAAGGCCCAGTAGGTTAAAAACCCTATAACTACTAGAGAGAAAGGCTCAGAAATTCATAAAAAAAATTATTCCTTAATTAGGTAAAAATCTAAAATCGTATATAAATAAAAAAATCCAATTATTTTTACCGTGATTCAGGGAAGTTAATTAAGTTTATAATATAATACCTAGTTTAGAGTGGTGAGCAAGGAAGTGGAAGTAATAGCGCCGTGTTTGGTTATAACCAGAATAATCAGAATCAGAAATTCAGAAACACGATGAGAAGATACAACAATTCTTCTTCTTCAAATTCTGGAAATTATCGGAATCCATGTATAACTATGCACCAACCTTGGGCTTCTCTCCTTGTTTATGGTATCAAACGCATCGAAGGCAGGTCATGGCCTTCTCCCATCACAGGTTCTTCTTCTTCCTCTCCTTTTTTTTTTTGAATTTTTGAAATATGAACATTGTTCCCTAAGTTTTGAAATGATTTAATTTGTTAAGGTCGTCTTTGGATTCATGCTGCTGGTAAAGTACCAGATGAGTCAACTATCAAAGCAATGGAATGCTTCTACAAAGAAATTTATGCACTCAATGGAATTACTCATATCAATTTTCCTCAACACTACCCTGTTTCTAGGCTTTTAGGTATAAATTACTACATTACACTGAATACTCAGCTTTTGTAGAGTTTTTTATTTTGCTTTAATTCACTAACTTGAATGCTTGATTTAGGCTGCGTTGAAGTTGTTGGTTGCTTGAATCGCGAGGAGCTATCATGCTGGGAGATGGTTCCTGAATCTGTATGATATCACTACCATTTAGCAAACTTTTGTTTTTAAATAGGCTTAAATGCATTTTTGATCTCTCTGATATATCGTGCGGATTTGGTCCTCGTGTTCCAATTGTGACATGTAGGTTACCCTCATTAAAAGTTTGACGACCTAGTGACAAAAAGACTTAATTAAAAGACGATAAATAGTTGGGGATTTAATGTGTGAATTGAGACGTAGGGAAACTAAAATTGCATGATCGTGATATCCGAGAGACCAACAATACGATTTATGAAGCTTATGTTTTTTAATGAACTTAATTGCACTTTTGATCTCCCGAGATCATGTGCAGTTTTGTTCCTCGGTTAGCCGTTTTCCAACTGTGCCTGTAATTTCCGGCATTAAAAATTGGATGGCCAGTGTTAAAAGGACCTTATTGTAATAAGATAAATATCCGGGATGTAAATTGTGCGGTTGAAACCTGGGGAAACTAAAATTGCACGATCGTGATATCTGAGAGACCAACCACGCAATTAAGTCTCTTGAATATTGATTCCTGGTTATCTAGATTCTTTTAACTAAATTAACCACATTTTCCTTCCTTCAGGTAAGGCTGGAAGCGCTGACTGATTATTGTTGGTTGTGTGAGCAGCCACAGGTTTGTGTTTTTTTACATTGCATTTCCTATCATTGTAAGACTAAGAACTATGTCTATTTGCGTGTCCGTGTATGCTGAATGAATACTTTTTCCTCTCTTATTCTAGAAATTGTTGATTCCATTTGAGATGCGAGGTTACCAAGGTGTTTATAACTTGGAAAGAAAGGTAATCATTGTTTTAAATCTACATTTTCCTTTCTGGTTTTGTTTGGAGGAGTAGTATGCTGATTTCTGATTTTTCTACTTCTTCAAAGATTTATGAAGCTGCAGTTAGAGGGTTGGCCCCTGTTGATAGCCCATTGCCAGTCAAATTTCCGCTTCCAGATCCATCAGATCCATTTTCCCTGAAGCCGGGTCGTGTCTCTGCACTTACTTGTAATTTGAAAGCAACTGAAGTGGACAAATCGTCAAGTTTAAGTCTGGCCATAGCAGGGGCACGCGCCGCAGCTACTCAGTTCTCAAAGAAGGATCATAATTCCCAAAGCGCTGACCAAAACAATAAACCTGCCAAAACAGATGCTAATCATGAGGAGATACAAGCTGCTAGATCCTATAATTTACGACCACATCCCAGATCTATGGAAAAGGGAAATATACCATCAGATGAATTAAATGAGAAATTTGATGATGGTGACGTCTCATCTGATCATGAAGTGAAAAACAGTAGTAAAATGAATGAGGAAAGTAGCTTGCACCATCAGTCTCCTCGTTCTGACAGGAGACAACATTTTCCGCCCTCTACTAAGGTCAGCAGTCAATTTGATGATGGTGACGTCTCATCTGATCATGAAGTGAAAAGCAGTAGTAAAATGAATGAGGGAAGTAGCTCGCTCCATCAGTTTCCTCGTGCTGACAGGAGACAACATTTTCAACCCGCTACTGACAGGAGACAACATTTTCAACCCGCTACTGACAGGAGACAGCATTTTCAACCCGCTAGACAGCATTTTCAACCTGCTACTGACAGTAGACAGCATTTTCAACCCGCTACTGACAGGAGGCAGCATTTTCAACCCGCTACTGACAGGAGACAACATTTTCAACCCTCTACCAAGGTCAGCAGTTGCGTATGCTACGTACTTTCTGTTGTTCCTTTTGTAACTCACGCGAAACAATCCAAATCCTCCACTATTAGCGCACTCCCAGTTATGTAATTGCTGTTGTTACAATACAATTGTTATCCTTTTTTTCTAAATTTCAGCTTCTTCATGTGGAATATGATCAGGGGGTTCTGGTATATAGACCGAAGATTAGTTCTGACAAGTATGAGGGAAGCAGTACGCACGGTCAGTCTTCTTGTGCAGAAGCAGATTTGAGACAGCATCCTCACCCACCATCCAAGGTATGTCTTTCTGTAATTGGTGTCACTGTGTATCTTCTGTCTTTCTGTGTTAGAAGTTTCAGTCTCATTTTGTAAAAACGCTGTGGGAATAATGAAAAAGTAAGACAAGAAAGAATCTTTCATTTTTACACCAATTGCAATTTTATTACCCCTTCTTTTCTCAAAGGGGCAATACATAAAACATGCCTAATGTTGACATTATTACAGATTTATGGACTATATCAGTAGTATATTGCTCTAGTCAATATTGAGATATTCGATTTGTTATGACCAATTAGATCTAGAGTTCACTCAACATTCTGGATACTTGTTTTTGATCCCGAAATAGATTGTTGAAGGACAAAACTTATATGGCGCTTTAAGGACCATCCTTAACTAAAAACCTAGAATTATCGTTGGTGTTTATTCCTATATGGTAGGACATACTACTCATTAATATATGGTAGGACACACTACTCATGAACGAGGCTTTAATTATTTGCATAATAGTCACCCTGCTTACTTTTGAAATAGAGCAGCAATTTTGACAATATACTGCTTGATGATAACATCAATGGATAATTTATCATGCCTGTTCTCATCCTTATTAGATTTTTGCCGCAGCATTGAAAAGCCTGAAGCAATGATCGTGGAAGGAGTCTAACTTCTCAGAGTCCGATTGTGAATTTGTAACGTAGTGAATGGATTATTTATTTTTAGGTTGAATTGAAAAAAAGCTTGGAAATGGATACTCACTTGAATTTGTTTTGATGCTTGAGACCGTAAACTATATTGATTGATTTAACGTCGTTTCTCAGTGTTTGAGTGGTAGATAGAGCTCAGGTTCTTGTATATAGTAGTGGAATAGTGTGAGTTTGTGACATGTGAATAATTGTATTCATTCATGTAAACAATAAACCCGGCCTCACATAATGTTAGAAGTGAATCTTTGATGGCATCTATCTGGAATCCATATCCATATTCTCATTGTATGATTCTTTTAAATTTATTTTTCTTTACATATTTATTGGGAATTTTATCTAAACTGGGTCTTAGCTGAAGAGTGTTTCCAGAATTTAGTATTCAAATACACGTCATTGATTTTCAGGTTGCAACTCGCAGTAGTGCGACTAAGCCTATGTTTGGAATTGGACCTGCGTCCCAAAGTCATGTTTGGCGTCCCAAAGTGGTTTCACCTCAACCTTTTGGAAGCTACAATCTGTAGCTGTTGGATGGACGTATGTAGACGATCCTTCCACCGGTAAAACAAAGACTCTAGAAACTCTGGTGTTATAAGCTCTGCATTCTGCACTATCATTGTTTTCCAAATAATGGCACATACTGCTGGAGTGTGAAAATGTTGTGTTTGCGTTACTGGATTTAATTCTGATTATAGTATAACCGTTTTATGTGAATTGTCAAAATGCTAAAGATTATAGCATAACCATTTTATGTTAATTGTCAAAATGTTAAAAAGAGTGAGTGAATTACACTCTCCTCCCTAAGAGCTAAGAGAAGTTTAAATTACACTTCTCTCCTCTCTTATGTTAAAAATACACTCCTTTCCTAACTCACTTGGGTTAGCCTGGTGGTATTGACTTGAGACCTGATAATGTGCTCCTCCTAAAAGTCTCGGGTTCGATTCTCCTATAAAATAAAAGTACAATATAATTGTTTCCAATATATAGATAAGAAAATGTATATTTTAACACAAAAGAGGAGGGATAGTAGGGATTGTAGTTTACTCTAAAAAGAACCTTCATTTTCAAGCCCTTGTACCCAAATTCCGTTAGTACAATTTTTCTTTTTAGAAAAAATAGGTTAATGAATGGTGTTTTTTTAGATGTAATAAGTGGCGTTTGTTGCACCCATTTTTAATTTTACAGTTTCAATTTATTTTTGATCCAACTTTGTCTCAAAATTACAAACTAAAAAAAATGGGGCAGAAAGATGAAGCGTAACTAAGTTGCTAGTTATCAAAGACATTATTTGTGCTTTTCCATGCTCAAATGTGTGAATCTAACACTTAACAACAAAAAAAGGGATATAAAGCTGCTTCTATCTTTGCAAATGAAAACATAGAAAACCTAGCTAAACTAGTTTAGCTAGAATAAGGAAACAATCAACTCAAAAGAGAAGAGATCGAATAATATTGATTTCATAATCAATAACAATACCAATCACTTTAATTGTGATTAATTTCATAGTCAATTTTATAGTTTATATTCCATATTCACATGCACCACCCAATAAATACCATTTCACCAACTCAGAACTAAAGGAGGAAGATGTGAGAATTACATTACTCAAAAGACTTTAGTGGCTCTGCATTGGAGTCCTAGTTAATCTTGTAATCAAAAATCGAGAGAAAAGGAAGAGATCTAGAGCGATCAAACGTTGCAGTAGCAATTCAAGAGGAAAGGACATGGAAAATATTTCTTTGTTCAATTCCATGCAGAAAGGTACATATATTTTATCTGTCTTCCATATTCACCTTTTGATCGCTGCTAACATCATGAATCCCCATCTGGTAGTGTTTATGACTTTGTGCATGTGTTATAGAGATTAGGTTTACGTCTATGTTAACTTGTCTAGTATGGATTTGGATTATACTAGACCATCGACCCATGTTCCACACGGGTCCTATCAGCTTACACCTACGCGTTTAAAGTTACGATTATTAGTCCCTTTCTATATTAATAAGTCAATTGGTTATAACTGAATCAATGTAAGTAATATTTTATAAAATTACAATTACGATAAATATTAGTCGCATAATGGTGACTTCAGTAATATAATTTGTTGCTACCATTGGAATGCAATACATCAAAATACCGTACAAAAATCATTGATTTTTAGCACAACTTATCTTACATTACGAAATACTTGTGAATATACTACATTTGAAGTCACATTGGCATCTTGAACATTTTTATCCGTTATAAGTATCTTCAATCTATCTCTGGAGGTAACTCTTGATATTGCAACATATAACTGACCATGTGAAAACACATGACTTGGCAAATATATCCCAACTTCCTTCAGAGATTGTCCTTAACTTTTGTTAATAGTCATTGCGAAAAAATAACTATTGGAAACTGTCTCCGTTAAAATTTGAAAGGTATCTTGACATCAGAAGGTGTAAGAGATCTTGGTATAAAGATTGTTTTGCATATATTGCTTCCAGATATGACCTTTCCTTCAAGCACAAATTTACCCATTCTAGTTATGATTAGTCTTGTGTCATTGCATAATTCTGATCTTTGATCTATATTCCTTAACAACATCATTGGAACACCAACCTTTAACCTGAGTTTGTGATTTGGAAGGCCAAGTGTATTAATTGTGTTGAGAAATTCAGGAGTGTGGACATCATCAATTGCATCGCCATTCGGGTTTGTTGATAACGGCGAATCATAACTAAAATACATTTTTGCTTTGCGTGGAATCAAATCCAACATATAATCGTTTATTTGTTTGACAATTGAATTCTTTGGAGTTAATATAGCCTTTTCTTGAAAATAAGCTATATTAGTCATGCTATCTAATATATTTGGATAGGTGGTCTCGACAGTAATCGCAATAGAATAGAATTCTTTGTGCTCATTATAAATTATAGTATTATTATTGCTTTCCATTAGTGATATCGGCAAAAGGAGTGCACGAACTTATACTACGGTTTTTTTTGCCTCATATGAATATAATGATTCTCTTTAGAGGATTCTTGTGAAACTTGTTGCCCATTTCGTGATCAATTTGATTTTTTTTCCTTCTATGCTTTAGATTAGGAGGAAGTCAATGGTTCATTTTTTGCAATGTCGGTTAGTTGTACATCAGTTAGGTGTACACACACACACACACACGCACGTGGAGTCCTCCCCATAACACGTGCGGCTCATGTCATAAGTACTACACAATTATAGATGTAAAAGCAGTGCATGCTTGCTGATACATACATGCTTTGTGTATCTCAATACAATAATGACTCTTCGTTTTATGCACACATTTATTATAACAATTACACACATACTTAAAACTCTTAGTATTCTGTCCATCTAATCTATATTAATAATAATAACAACTTACAATGACATTTTTTTGAGATACGTTGTTTGCACCATTAAAGATGGAGAGCATCAATGTGCATTGAATATGATCTAAAATCTAATCCCCCAATCAATAATTAACATATGACAAAAACATGAAGGGTTAGATATTTTGATTTGTCATGACAATATAGATATAGTTAGAAAGATAATTGTGAGTTTAAGAACTTTGGTTAGATTCTAGAACTTATGCTATTCAATATCTACAAAAATCTCAAAAATGTAACTACCACATCCATTTTTTACGGTTGACACTAAATATCAATCAGACCATTAAGCAATATTTCATATAGATATATTAAATAGTTATAAAAATAAAAAACACATAGAAGTGAACCACAACAGTGCAATACAAAGTATAGAAAAAGTACATAACCATCTTACTAAAATAAGACATAATATAAGCTTGGAGAAAGTCTTATACATAACAATCGAAATAGTAGCAAAATTAAATTCTTCGAAATTCTCATGTAAGGAGAATAACCCATTTGTACAATGTTACATAAAGCACATCATTACGACCTCTGACACCTACTCCAAGCTTTAAGCTCTGTCCTTTGTACATCTTACGCAAATTGCAAAACCTCACCCAAGTTCCTCCAAACATAATGTTGTTGTAATACTCATCAAAACTCAATTTCATTGACCAATAATTTCATCGACGATTACTTCGAATTGATTGCATTTTGGATCCACCAAAGTTACATAACGGTACAACTCATAGACAATGTCTTTTGTAAGGTTTGTACCCAAAAGCATATAATCCTGCGACACATATTGCATAACAAAAAAAAAATGCAATGCCAATTAAACTTTTCTAAATAGCGGCAGAAAGAGCACTGTAAACGAAGTGCATCAATAAACAATAAAAACACAGAAACTAACAAACAACAATATCATATGACCTTGATATGTGAATCGATCTAAAGAAATTTATTACTTAAAAAAAACACGTCAATTAAACTTTTCTAAACAACGGCAAAAAAGAGCAATGTAAAGGAAGTGCATCAATAAACAAAAACACTACAGAAACTAACAGAGAGCATTAGCATATGACCTTCATATGCGAATCAATCTAAAAAAAATTCCTACTTTAAAAAATAATAAAAACATGCAAGGTTAATTAAACTTGTCTAAATAGAGGCAAAAAGAGCGTTGTAAACAAAGTGTAATATAAGGAAATACATCACAGAAACAAACAAACAGTCACCAATATCATATGATCTGAATATGTGAATTATATAAAGAAATTTCCTACTTTAAAAAATATTGTCAACATATAGGCTCACACTTTTCATATGCCATAACTAATCTAGAAAAAAACCAACACATACACCAGAATATAAAACATCATCGTAGCTATGACAGAAATGGTATGCTTAAATAACAATATGCTTCAATGAAATGGATGTCACCTTTCGAACAATGAAGTGCAAGTAGAGTTTCAAACTCACAGTAAGACATGGTAGGATATGCTGCTGATTTTGGCAAGACAAAAGGATTGAGGGAGGGTGGCAAGATTTCTATGCGTGTGGCCTCTATATATAGAGAGCCAGCTGAAGCTTTGGGAAGTTTAAACATTAATATGAAGTATTAAGTTGAGTAGTTGGCAGCACAAAGGAGACTTTAATGATGACATGTCCACACCTGGGAGGAAAATTCAAATTTGAAAACTTGAAATCAACATTAAATGATGGCACCAAAGCTTGCATAACACACCAAGGAGACTTTAATGATGACATGTTCACACTTGGGAGGGAAATTCAAATTTGAAAACTTGAAATCAACATTAAATGATAGTACCAAAGCTTGCATAACACACCTAGGACATGTGTTTGGGAGGGGAAACACAAAAGCGATTAGGGTTAAGCATTTGCTTGACCTAATTAGCTTTTAGGATAAGTATGATGCAGTTTGATTGCATACGGTGAGCATATCTAGACCGTTTGATATTGATCAAACAATTTAGATTTGAAGTTTGGATTTAAGTTGTTTTTTAAATCTGAAATTCAAACTTAAAATCTGAACTGTTTGATCAAGACCGAATGATCCAGATGTGTCTGAAAGTAGTGCAGTCAAGAGTCTCTTGATTGCACACTTGGATTCTATGTAGTTTGACTTTACGCAGTTAGCACACTTAGACCGTCCAATATTGATCCGTTTGGACAATCTAAATTTTAAATACAAATTTAAATTGTTTTAAATCTGAAATTCGAACTTAAAATTTGAACTGTTATCTTATTTTTTTTGTGGTGGTCAGGGTTTGAACTTTGAACCGTGCATGTACTATACATTGTCCATACCAACCGAGTTAAGCTTACGAGGACATTATCTTGTTGTTTTATTACATTATTTCTGCTTTCAGTAAAAAAAAGTTGTTCGAATTTCCAATTCTAATTTCTATCATGACTATTTTTCTAATTGATTATATAATTATTATTATCCTTTATCCTCATCTTCATCATCAATCTTTTTTTAATCAATCATAATTAATATATATTTGTGTGTGTGTTTTTTTTAAACCTTTTAATCTTCTAAAAATAATTAGTAGCGATTACCCCTCTAGATCTGTTTTGGTTTGGTCACTAAACAAATTCTAAAATATATTGAAAAATTGTATTTAATGTTGATTGTTTTTTCCCCTTTTGGTTGTTAGTGTAGTTGTTACATTTCTTGCATTTTTATAGTCTTTGCTGTAATTCTTGCAGATATTGTGCTTGGTTTAGTGTTTTTTAAAATATCTTGCCTTTAAAAAAATATATATAGGCAAACTTGTTATGCATCTTAAAATTGTTTTGTTTTATTCCTGCACACCTTATTTTACACACATTTTTAACTATCAGCAATGTTGGAGACAATTGCTCGTAACATTAGACCATCAATACATGAATTTAAAGAAATGATGAAGTGTGTAACCCACTAACCTCAAAACGCTAAAAAATTACTAAAGTCCAGATTGTGGATGAAATAATCATATTGTAAATTTTTATTGTTGTACTAGTGAGATCATGGTTAATACATATATAAGGTCTATTGAAGGAACAAGGAGGTTGCTACATTGTTTAAAGTCCAAACATATGATTTACCAAGATTTTTATATATGTTGATTTTGCATCAATATTGAATTAATTTGATACTTAAATTACTAATAGTAAATTCTAAGATAATAATTTCTCTTCAAATCACTTTAAGTAATTGGTTTGGTTCTTTGCTTGTTGTCTTAGAATGAGAGGTTAAAAACAGTTTATCCTAAAATTTGATTTATTCCTACCACATTATCGGTAAATTATCTATAATGTACTATAATTTTATGTAAAATTTTCCGATTATACGGTGGCTAGAAATCAATTTTTACGATGAAGCGTTTCCAATCTCTCATCATGAGTCAACATGCACAAAACCATTTCAATTACTTGAAATGATTTGAAGAGAAAATATTATCTTAGAATTTATTTTTAGTGATTTAAGTATCAAATTAATTAAATATTGATTGATCGACAATCATTTAAACATCTTGGTAAATCATATGTTTGGGCTGCAGCAACCTCCTTGTACCTTGGATATATCTTATATTTGTACCAACCATGATCTCACTCTTACAACAATTAACATTAACAATACGATTAAATGGATAACTTATAAAATAAGATGAAATTTATATATATAAAAAAACCGATATAGGATGAAAAGTATGGCCAACCCAATTTTTTGAATAGGTGGACTGCCGAATATGTAAATTGGCATTCTTCATCATTTTAAAGGGGTTTTTGTATCTTTGATTCCTCGAAAAAGTCTAACACATTTTTTATCAAGTATTATAATTGTTATGGGTTTAACATTGGAGAATGATGTATACAAAAGCCTTTTAATTAACTAAGAGTTGATGTACTTTTTTTCTTTCTCTCTTGGTGCTATAATTGTCAAGTGCTAAATTTTAAGTCTCTACTTTCCGTGTGTTAAAATTTCAGTCTACTTTCTTGGCTTTAATGTTTCCTACTTCTACGGTTATTTGTTTTGGTTTCTATTGATATTCATGATCTAATAAATTGGGAGAATCTTGACAACATGTCAAGTGATATTCTAGTTAAAAATAGGCCTACTAGAAAAATGAATCTTAATTTTTCAAATGACATGTATATTAGGCATTTTTCATATGCGAATTATTCGAGAAATTTAAGCAATTGTGAGATAGTGATCGAAAATGGCTAGTTTATTGAAAATATATTGACAAAGTATATTTTTTTTGGTTATAAATTGTTTAAATCTTCTACTTCTAGTAACTTGAGTTTGCTAGCAAGTGAGAGCTTAAATGACCGGAAGCATATTAGTCAAAGACTCAGACAACATGAAAATGGTGTCGAACATATAACTAATATGAATACTTGGAATGAATTGAAAATAAGATTTGATAAAAATCAGACAATTGATAAACACTTGCAAGAAGAAATTGTGAAAGAGAAAGAGCGTTGGAGACAAGTTTTACATAGAATATTTTCTGTTCTGAAATGTCTTGCTAAGAATAATCTTACAATTCGAGGATCCAAAGAAAAATTAAATCAAGATAGTAAATAATAATGGTAATTTTCTTAGATTAATTGAAATGATTGCGGATTTTGAAATGATAATGCAAGATTATTTGAGACGTGTTCAAGATCATGAAATTCATCATCATTATCTTGGACATAAAAATCAAAATGAATTTATTTTTCTTTTGTCGCAAAGTGTTACTAAAAGTTGATGATACATTATGGTTAGGACTTGTAAATGAATTACTAAATGTTTTAAAGGCTCTTAATCTTAATGTTGATGATGTGAGGGGGCAAGGTTATGATAATTGTTCCAATATAAAAGGAAAGCACAAAGATATTCAAAAGAGATTTCTTGAGATTAATCCTAGAGAATTATACATGTCATGTGCTTGTCATAGTCTTAATCTTACCCTTTGGCGATATGACACATTCTTGTGTTAAGACTATTTCTTTCTTTTGAGTTATTCAACACTTATATTCATTGTTTTCAGGATCAGTAAAAAGATGAAATTTTGTGATTGATAATGTTCTCGATTTAACTATGAAATATTTATCTAACACTCGTTGGGAAAGTCGAATTAAGAGTGTCAAAGTCATTAGATTTTAACGCCCCCAAAATAAGACTGGCTTTGTCGAATTTTATAAATGTTGTGATAATGATGTAAAGTCGGAGAGTGAAGCAGAGAGTTTGATTAATGCACTAGAAAATTTTGAATTTTCTCTTGGTATGGTTGTTTGGTATGATATATTTTATTTTCTATTAATAAGGTTACCAAAAAGTTGCAATCTAAGTCTTTATGCATCAACGCTATAAGAAAACAGTTGGAAAATGTGTTGTCATATTTTGAAAAAATATCGCAAGGAAGGTTTTACAAAAATTTGATCTTGCAAAAAGTGTCGCACTTGAAATGAATGCCGAGCCAATTTTTCCAACAAAACATCGTTTAATTAGAGAAAAAAAATAATTTGGAGAGAATAATGAGGAACATGAAAATCAATCACCAAAAGAATCATTTAAAGTCGACTATTTTCTTATTGTTGTTGATATCTTTGAAAACCAGATTTGAGAAATTGAAGACATTTGAAAGTATCTTTGTTTTCTTGTATGATTCACACAAGTTAAAGTTTTTGGATGATAGCAAGTTGAATAAATGTTATGTTAAATTTCACTAAACCCTTTCTCGTGGCACGATATCAAATGTTGATGTTCATGATCTTTTATTAGAATTAAAAATGTTACTATTCACTTTTCCAATTGAAACAATGTCTCCTATGGATATTCTTAAATTTTCAAACGTGTAGATTGTTCTCTGAAAGTAGCAATTGCTCACAAAGTTTTTATTGACGGTGCCTGTGATCGTAGAATCGACAAAAAGAAATTTTTCAAAATTGAAGTTGATTAAAACTTACTTCAGGTCATCAATGTCACAAGATAGATTAAACGACTTGGCTACTTTGTTAATTTAGAAAGATATGTTGAACAACATTGAAGTTGATGTCATTATAAATGATTTTGCATCTCAAAAAGCTCGAAAAAATCATTTTTGACTTCACGAGAAAAGATAAGTTTTTTTTTATTTGGTGAAACTATTGTAGATTTTCAATAATGGTCTATATTACATGTCCTAGTTTTATTAGAGTTGATTTCTTTCTCTAAAAATAGGTTGATATGCATACCTATAAATTTACCTAGCTCTGAGAGGTTGTGGCTCCAACCCAGAGGTAGGGGTGGATCGGGTCATGTGGGTGAATGAAACATGGGTTTGGGCGGTTACTGTTGGGCGGTTTCGGTTGGAGAAATCAAATCCAGTGAAGCCCGAAAACCGACCGAACTAGCAGTAGTATATAAATATCATTGGGCTGAACTAACTACCCAACAGATTTGGCCAAATATGACCCGGTTCACAAAACCCTAAATCGTCAATCTTCAACGTCGTTCCTTTCCTCTTTCATTTGTGTTTCAATCTTCAGTCTCAAACTTCCCTTATCTTTCTCAGAGAAAAGAAAACTCCATATGAAACACAGACTGAATCTAGATGATTGAATCCTTATGATCTTATTATTGTCTTCTCATCCGAAATCACCATTTTTCTCCATCCTTTCTCCTCTCATCAAGCTAAAACATGTTTCACTCTAAATACACAATTTTATAATTCTGAATGTGACAAGGGTAAACACAAGAACGCGATCCTCTCATCAAATTTCTAGTACCAAATTGTTCTTTCCTTCTTCTATTTGTATGGGTTTTCAACTAACCGATCCAACTCGTTCGACAAACCGCATAAACCGAAACCGATCTAACCGACAACACCAAACAGACAAAGATGGGCTAGATTTTCTCAGCCGTTGGCCTACTCGGTTTGGAATTTTGAGCCCAAATTCCGACCGATTTCCACCCTTACCCAGAGGAATCAAGTGAATCTCCTCAAATTGTATCCTTGAACCAATTTTTAATGTGTTTTTAACATTGAATTTCCCTCATGTTTTATTCTTAAACCAACTTCCTTTGTTAAAACCTGAGCCTTTGCTTTTCACGTTACCATCTCTCACTTATCTCTAATTAAATTTGTTCCACACACGTCCGTTAGAAAGTCAAAGAATATATTAATCCGAGGGAGTATATTTTGAACTTGTGTAGTCAACATTTCAAAAGTCTAAAAAATATTAATTTAAATACACTTTTTTTCACTAACAAATGTCTTAAGCCATTAGTTAGCATCACACTAATTTAAAATGAAAATATTTTCATAAGAAGACTTAAGACGATAATGATACATATTACATACACAAACACACGCGTGCGCGCGTGCACACACACATATATATGTAGACACACTTCTTCATGATGATCACACACATAGTATAGCAAAAATCATTTTCAAAATAGGTTTTCATCTCTACTTTTACAATAATATTTAAATATCAACCGATTCATTTGATTAGTTACCACCAACAATCATAATCCCTCTTCCCTTAGTTCTTTCTTTTAAAAAAAAATCCATCTTCCCTTAGATATCAAATTCTTCATGGCCCAATCACAATCAGGACACACCGCGGCTGTGGACGCCATCTTTGCACTAAGCACTATCTTTATTGGGGTTACATTCTTGGGTGTGGGTTGGACCCAAATTTGTCCAACTAACAACATTTCTTCCGACCCCAAGTGTTTTCCTGACACCAACATAACCAAAAACCTTATTATTAATCCCAATTTTATTGGATTGAGACAATCATAATAGCTTATATTTGCAGAAAATTCTTTAATATTGAACAAACCAAACCAAGTTTAAGTTGGAACTGATTTACGATTATATGGATTTATGTATTTAATTCTGTATTTAACTATTTTAAACTTGTTTTGAATGTTGTCAAATATCACATCAGTTTCAGATTTAAAACGAGAAAAGTCTCATACCTGAAATTTTTTATTATGATATTCTTTATTTATTTTGGTGCCGTGTACCTATTCTGTTCAGTATATATACTTGACTAGACTGTACCTCTTCTTTATTTATTTTGGTGCCCTATACATCATTTGCAGGTGCTGAAGGTATGACTTTTCTTCAGTTCTGCAAGCTAACAGGCTTCAAACTGTTGTCATAATAGGCATCTCCATGGTATTGAGCTTTTCTGTGCCTCATTACTTCATGGAATATAAAGCAGTCTAGGGTTTTGGACCAGTCCACACGGGCAAAGGATGGGTATTGATAATATATATACACTGCTATATTATAATAATAATATTTAATTTATATGCACTTTATAATTATACTCATTTTTTTGTTATGGCAGTTCAATGAATTAATCAATGTGCTATTTGGGTCGAGAGCATTTGTTGTGGCTGTTGTGGCATGTTTATTAATAGACCCATGTACTGGGATAATGTAGGTCAAGTCACTTGTTCCTTTAGCCTATTCAATCTACACCAATATTTTAACAGGGGTCTTTAAATAAATTGTTGTAGATTAAGAGGGGGCAAGGTAATTTATTTAAAATGTTGGTGTAGAATGAATTACCGAATGTTTTAAAGGCTCTTAATCTTAATATTGATGATGTGAGGGGGTAAGGTTATGATAATGGTTCCAATATAAAAGGAAAGCAGAAAAGTGTTCAAAGGAGTTTTCTTGAGATTAATCCTAGATAATCTTAATTTTACTCATGCCATGTGCTTGTCATAATCTTAATCTTACACTTTTTTGAACTAGTCAATATTTCAAAAGTCTAAAAAATATTAATTTAAATACACTTTTTTTCACTTACAAACGTCTTAAGCCATTAGCTAACATCACACTAATCTAAAATAACAATATTTTTATAAGAAGACTTGGACAATAATAATACATATACGAACGCACGCACGTGCGTGCGTACACACATATATAGACTAGACACACATACACACTTCTTCATGATGATCAGACACATAGCATAGCAAAAATCATTTTCAAAATAGGTTTTCATCTCTACTTTTACACTAATATTTAAGTGTCATGCTAACTTGTGTACTTAGAGCATATGTTAAAGATTCCGTAAATGGTAAATATTTATTACAAAACAATAATTTTCAGTTATTAAAAGAATAAATTGACACAATTTCTTAGATAAAATTTACACTTTAGGTTCTTAACATGTGCCCTAAGGGCACAAGTTAGTATTTCCCAATATTTAAATATCAACTAACAATCATAATCCCTGTTCCCTTAGTTCTTTCTTTCAAGAAAAAAAATCCCTCTTCCATTAGTTATCAAATTCTTCTTAGTGCATGGACTGTTGCTGTAGCTCGGAGTCGTATTCTCCGCGCCTTCATGGTGTTGTCCGCCGTCTTAGCTACCTCCGAGAGTTTATTCCTGTTGCTTGCCTACACCAATGTGATGCAAATTAAATGGAGTGTGGCAGTTCTCACACTTTAGTTTCCGTCATTCCACTCTTGATAGGTGTCCCTATTTTAGTTTTTTTATTTTATTACTTTTTTATTTGCACTACCGTTTCTGTTTATGTTTTTTATGTGGACTGGAGGAAGATTGATTAATTATTTGTGATAAAATAAGATATTTATCTTATTTAAAGTTTAGTTTCGCTTTATTGAAATGAATAAATGTAATCTAAAGTCTACTTGATATTCTCTATCTCAAATGTATGTGCATTTTTTCCAAAAATAAAATAAAAAATTAGCTAATCACTTGGATACCGTTATGAATCCTACATCGAGTAGATAAAAGTGTTTGTTGTGGTATTTAAGTCATGAAACTCTTCTATCTAATGGATTGATCTTTTTGAGTTGGATTCTCTTCGTGATCTTAAGTCCTAGCATTAATTTAGGAGGATTAGGTGGCACTGATTATTTTCTTCACTATAGTTTAGAGTATCAAAGTGGAACTATTTTTTTTTAGGGAGTGGAACTATTATTCTATTTAGAAATAGTCATGTGGTAATTTAATTTTAGAAATTATAAATTTATGTACCTCTGATAGCATGTGCCTTTTTTCTCAATTGTGTACTTCGTGTCCGTATATATCTATTCTTTTTATTACGTTAACGTATATAAATTATAAATATTTTTTTTTTATGAAATATAGTTTTTTCCTTAAAAAAAAATAAAATATAGTTTTTGATTACAATTATATGTATAGATGTTTGTGACTTACGGTAACAAATCATGCTTATCTTTTTTAGTTATACAAAAATTATTGCAAATAATATAAACTCTTATATTTTCTAATGACACCAACAATATAACATTATTAAAGGAAAAATTGTTTAAGGATATAATTGGAATAATGAAAAATTTAACCTCAGAAGATGCAGATTGAAAGAATATAGAAGCATGCCTATATAGTGAAATACTTTTAGAAATTTGAATTCGAAAGATCCAGCAAACTCATGATCATGATCAAGGCAATGGTGTAGCTTTAAATTTAAATCAATGTAAATTTGAAGAGAATAACATGTAAAGCTATTAGAGTATTGAGATTATGAATTAAACTTAAAGCATACTGAACAAAGCACGTGTGAAGTCAATAGAATGCTCCTGATAACTCTTAGAAATGAGAGTTGTCTGTGTCTTTTTTACATGAATTGGTATATGCTAATTAGTGTTAGTTGTAGTCAAGCATACGAGGTGCTATCGCTTTTTATATTTCACGTGTTTGCTTTAAGTGTGCAGGTTAAGCTATAGCGATGCAAGGATTATCAATAGAGCGCTGTGACACCGAGAATGTACATGATGCAAAATGAACACAATAGAGCACAAGAGTACCGATGAGTTGGTGCTAAATGATGAATAAGGTTGAGTTGAGGGCGCAAATGACAACAAGTGTGCCCCCCTCCATGTAATGAATTTGTACTTAAGTTCCTTGTTTATGTTTGTTTCTTCTCTGCTCACCATGAGCTAAGACAAATATAATGACGACTTAGTATTATTCATGTGAATGTTTGTGGTGTTTATGCATTTTTAGCACTTGTATGTTTAATGTTATATATTTATTTCTAGCCTGGTCAACTTAGGAGTATATAACAATTTGTTAAGTTGTGAAAGCGCTTAATATGTTTTAAACTCCAATATCATGTATTCTTGATACATGATAATTAGGGGTGTAAGCGGTTCGAACTAAACCAACGAAATCGATAATCTAAATCGGACCAAACCGAAAAAATATCTGATCTTGTTTGGTTCGGTTTGAAACCGATCCGAACCAATTGAAACCGATCTAATTTGATTTGGTTCATGGTTTTTCATTTTGAGATCCGTGAAACCGATGAATCAATCCGATGATAACCACACTCCTTATTTTACTAATATTATCCTACCTCACACAAACTTATGGTTAGGCCCTAAATTAAAGTCCAACATAAAATACTTTGATTTCTGCTCTTCCCCCTGTACTTTTCGCTCGCACCCTGCAGCCTTGGCGAAAATTCCCCTACACTAGTTAACTAATACAAGTGTAAAAAAAACGGAACTTATTTTTTACACGCTGCGTGAGTTAACACATGCGTTTGGTTTCAAAATTTCCAATGAAAACAACATTTAATATTTTGTGTCATGGAACTTTAGTACTAGTTTGTGGACCCTTGTTTGTTTATTCGTAAAAGTAATGTTTTTTATTGTTTATAACGTCAGGAAATGAAGAATCAGGGAATCAATGAAGATAGACTTCAACTACTACATAATGTTAGCGGTGCTTTCAGACCAGGAATATTAACAGCACTTATGGGTGTCAGTGGTGCTGGAAAGACAACCCTCATGGATGTATTAGCTGGAAGAAAAACAGGTGGATACATTGAAGGAAGTATTAACATTTCTCGTTACCCAAACAACCAAACAAAATATTAAATGTTGTTTTCATTTGAAATTTTGAAACGTGAGTTAACTCACACAGCGTGACTTAAGCGTGCTAAGTTTCGTTTTTCTACACTTGCGTTAGTTAACTAGCGCAGGAACATTTTCGACAATGCTGCAGGGTGTGAGCGAAAAGGGCAGGGGGAAGAGCAGAAATCAAATACTTTTTAATCCATTCACAGTGGCGGAACCAGGAAAAAAAGTTAGGGTGGGCCACTAAAATTAATCGTTGAAAAATTGTTTAAAGCCTCGCAAAATAGATCTATAATTGAATTATTTAAATTTTTCGGATGGGCCACAACACCACTTTGCGGGAATTTGGATCAACCGAAACCTAAAACCGACATGAAATTGTATAAAATCTCGCAAAATAGACCTATAATTGAATTATTTTAATTTTTGGGTGGGCCACTACACCACTTTGCAGGAATTTGAATCAACCGAAACTTAAAACCGACACAAAATTGTATAAAATCTCGCAAAATAGACCTATAATTGTTGATTTTTTAATTTTTCCGGGTGGGCCGTGGCCCATCCCAGCCCATGAAGGGCTCCGCCACTGCATTCACTTTCTCTCATCTTCATGGTTCTTTTTGGAATTTTTGTGTTTGTTGATGAATGATGCATGTATAGATCATGGATGATTGAAATATTTGAGTTTGATGAATTTGTTTTTAAAGAATGATGGATGAATGAACCTTGGATTATATGTATGAAATATTGAGTAAGGTTATTTATAAAAAGTTGTTTGAAAAATAGAGAACATGAAAAAACAAAATATGAAATATAATTATACAAAGTTCTATGAAATATTTTATGAGAATGTGATTTTTTTTAATTGTATTTTTTAACAAACCGATCAACTGAAACAATCCAAACCGAACCAAACTGATTAGTTTGGTTTGGTTTTTTCTTTGAAAAACAGTAAAAATTAAACCAAACTAAACCGATGAAGGTTTCATCGGTTCGGATATTTTTTTTTACCGAAAACCAATTCAAAATTTTAATGATAATGTTTCACTTCTTTGCACACCAGCCAAAGTGTTTGATTGCGTGTTTTATGGAAATTGTTAACACAATCTTCGTAGAAACGATCTCTATCTACCACTCTATTACTTCTTTATAAACGAGTATACTTGCTCACCATTTTACACAACAACTTCAATCTAACTTAAAGCGAATAATTCAACAGCCATAAAAACAAACAAAGCAACTTTGAAAAAAATACATGATAACTAATCAGCATTATTAGTTTTTTTAGACAAGAATCGCTTCGTTATTAAAATAATTAAGTTTTGTATCGATTTTACTTTTATTTATTCAAACCTTAGAATGTTTATTATCTTTCTCATTCTCTCTTGTTACTTCAACGTTTTGCTAAAAATCCATTGAGTCATGTGAAATCTTAAAACTCCATGAAGTACTTATAAATCTATTAAAGTCTAAATTTAAAAGTCGTAATGGTAAAACGTTTTTTAAAAAATGGAAATGTTGTCTTGCGCTCTAAGGGCACAAGTTAGCATGATTCTTTAAAAAAATCTTAAAAGTATGCAATCTTACAAAGTCTTTTAAAATCTCAATCCAATACACCCTTATTTTTGAATTTGAAACTACTTTAAAATGTGCATAAGATTTGATATATAACTAAGGGTCTTGTTAACTGGTGCCCTCTGGGCACTGGTTAAGGAATCTATAAATAGAATTTGCTGTCTTGGAAATATAAACTGTCACGTTTTATTAAATAATAATTACATTACTTTTTAATAAAAACTTACTTTATTTGGTGCTTAACCAATGCTCCGGGGTACTGGTTAACATTCTTCAGTAATTAATTATATATATATGTATGCATTGTGTTAAGTGTTGACCATTCTCATCAGCTTGATCCATGTTGAGTGATCGAGAAAACGTTTACTCTTGAAACGGTGCGAAATGACATGTGAATTCTTGACCCAAAAAATGTTGAAATTAAATTGGAATTGTTTTCTGTTTTGGAAACTATGCTATGGAACTCCATGTAAGCATGCTTATATTTAAACTCTAGACGGTCGACTACCACTAAAATCATGTTCTGAGGAATCAATTTATACATATAACAACGTGAAAACATGAGCATTGACTCGTGCGTTTATAGTTTACAGTAGAAAATCAATTATAAATAAACGTTCAACTTAACAAGTGCACCTCATGCTCACCTAAATTCTTCTTTCTGCAAGCATGATTCGTTTTATGATAAGAGTGAGTATGCAAATATCGTGTAATTAGTATTTTTGGTCAAGTTATAGGAGGGATATGCGTAGTGTACAGCTTCGCATTACAGAAATACATATCACATGTATGACTTCAAAGTTTAGACACATATACACGATTCAATATTTCATAGGAAAAATTCTCCAACCTTCTTTCTTAGGGCTACTGGCATTCTTAAATAACATCAGTTCTGGTTTAAACAAAATCGTGACAATAAATACACAACTTTTTTGTTTCAACATTACACTCATTCATTGTCTCAACAAGATCTTCAATATCTTTTGCCATGGATGGCAAAGGTCCAACCGCAACAATAGAATGTAAGTGTTTCCCCTAAGGTAAGCAATTAAACTTCCGATGTCATATAGGTATTGTTCAGCTAATAACTTTCTTCAAAACATCTTCAGCATGATGCTCGAAATTTGGCAAGGCCCAGTCATGTTGGGTTATGTCAAGATTGTCTTTCTCAACACTCAGACCCTGAAAACAAGATTAAAAAAAGTAAGATTTGCGAATTGCTTTGTTAGAAACTACAGTAGGTAGGATCCCTTTGTCACAGTTCGACATTTACTGTATTTGAAACTGCAAAGCTAAGGAGAAGTGTATCTATTCCTACCCTGAACCCCTTGCTTGTATAGCATCCCAAGGCAATTAGTCAATTTCTCAGCAAGGAGCCAAGAACTATTCTTTTTTAACCTTTTCTTATAAAGGTGGCAGAATGTGCCTATATTTTGCTTCTCTTTGTACAAGTGTTAAGTTTATCTTGAGTGTTATCCTCTGCTTAAAAAAAAAACTTGAGTTTCATCCTCAGTGAAGTAGTTAAGCTACAGAACCCCCATATGGATATTTCCTCTTGAGATATGGAGAATGGGACGGGGGAAATATTCACGTAATAAAACTATAATTTCCAAGTTGGATCTTCAAAATTATGAAAATTATACAGTAAATCATTTGTATTTGTACCTTTGAAGGATCAAAACCGAATCCACCACCCATTTGCATCATTCTTTGTGTATCATCAACAGCTGCATGAAAAACAGCGCCAATCATAATTTGTAACAAGTGTGTATCCAAATTCCAGTTATAATGGAAAAATCAACAAAGTTTGAATAGTAAAAATTCATATAATGAAATTGATGAGAATGTTTAAGTCATTAAATTACAAACCATTTTCTTCCCCCAAGATGAGACTAAACAAGCCTCTTAAGCCAAACAGATTGAGAAAGTACCTGAAATGCAATCATGACAATTAAACCCAAGTAAGAGTGAAACAGGTTGTAATCTATGAAAAAGAAGATTACCAGGAGCGACTGCTGACGTAGCTAACATCAACTGTGCTGAGGTCTATTCCATTTTGTAACATGGACCTAAACCTTTGTGTCAATGGAAAAGGTATCTTGGCTGCAAAAAATGTTGTAAATATTTGAGAAGCAGATAACAGAGGCAAGGAATACAAGGGTGTTCTTAGCAGATGACTACATAACAAAACAACAACTAAAGCCTTTTCCTGCAAGGCAACGATATCGAGTTATGTTCAGTCTGATAGTAGTCTGTACTATTTACTTGTAGCTTACAGCTTGCATGTAACTCTAATAGTTTTCTTGTCTGTTCTGTTAATTAAGTTTTAGTTCAATAACTGCAGTAGCTGTTAATCAGTAATAGAATTTTCAATTAGTAGTTTGCACTGCATGCTCACATTTTACCAGTATACAAGACTGATGTAAAGCTTTCTCAACTAAGAAATAAGAATATCAAACTTCAGAAATGCCCTTGATCTCATTCTCTCACAAATAATCTCAACACTCAGATATCTTCATAGTATCAGGGATTGAATAGGATTCAGTCATAGCTTAGATTCCTCAATTTGCTACTTCATCTCAAGCTTAGACTAAGTCCTTCAGCAATAGCCAATAACAACCTCTGTTCTAGCCTAATTCTGGTAGCTATCGTGGCCAATCCTTTTGTGGCAGTGGAGGAACAGAGTTGGTCAGGCCACAACAGTGTTGAGTTTGTCCAAGTTCGGTAAAGTTATACATATGTATGCTCTGGCATTTCATGGTTGTAAAAATGGGGGGCACAGAGGAGGGGGGATGGGGATGGGGAGGGGGAAGTGGTGCAGGTGCAGCCTTGGGCTATACATCGTCTTCAACGAAGGAGTCTTCCTGGTCAACTGCCAGAGCAATTGTTGGTTAGGGTGGCTGGGTTCCAACGTCTGGACACACAAAAGAGACACAAGGATTGCTGGAAGGAGACTCGCAGCGGCCAGGGAAAGGGGTGCAGGCGGAGAAAGGGAAGAAGGAAGAGGGGAGAAAGCAATGTTGTCAAATGTGGATCGCAGAAAATAGCGGTTTGTTTGAATTTCTCTATGCTATAGAGGCTATAGTGCTGCTATAGCCTCTATTTGGCAAAGCTTCGTACTAAATAGCATATCACAGAAAATAGCAGTTTGTTCATATTCCGCTATGCCAGAGCAGATAGCACTGCTATAACCTCTGTTTGACAACATTGGGAGAAAGAGGAAAAATCTAGTATGGGAGGTCTACTGTTAAATCTAGTGAAACTTCAAAATCCAACGGCAATCAAACATGATCCATCATGAACCACCTATAGCAGTAATCTATGATAGTATTCCTACTTAAAAATTGAGACTATAGTACTTAGGTTTTGGAATATTAGAAAATATCTTACAATATCTTTAATATATTATATTAGAGCATCTTAAGTTACTATCCATAAAAATGAAGAGTATCTTAAGTTATTTCCTAGGATTAGACTTCACATTGTCTATTTTTATTATGATTTGTTCTGGATTTATGAATGAGTTTGTGTATCCCTATAAACAGGAATTAGTGTTTAGTCTTCGGTATCAAGTTAGTATCAAGCAATTATGAATAATATTGAAAGTAGTCATTATTTTCTATCCTCCTTTTATCTAAAATCCCACAACTTTAACCTAATGTATTCTCTGATATTTCCTATGAGTTTGGATCGTGAATGTCTCGCTAAACTTGCATTTTGTAGTTCTATATAGTTGAAAATTGTTTGTTTTTGAGGATTATCACTAAATCAGTAACTCTCCTTTTATTTTATCACCCATTTATGACTGTATATCATCTGCAAAAGGCATGTGTCGAGATAACACCTTTTGGATATGTTAAGCAAGTCTTGAACCAAGAGAAAAAAAACTAAGAATCAAAGTTGACCCTTGGTACACACTTATAGTTGTTGGGAAATTTTCTACATTTCCACCTTGTATGCTCAAACTAGTTGTGGCCCCTTGGTACATTTCTTTGATAGCTAAATGTAAGTAACCGACTAGGTATTCTATCATGTCTTTTCAATACCAATAAAAACCGTCTGTTTGATTAGTTGATATTTTTCCCTCAATCATTGTAGCAAACAGATGGCTTCCATAGACAATAAGTCAAGAAATATACGTGCTTATTCAGGATGCCAACCGTATATATACCAAAAATTAAAACTGGCATTGTGACACCGTTACATGACCAGACATAAACAGATCTTGAAGAATATGAATTCATATAAAGAAGAAAACTACCAATCTAACATTATGACACTATGAGGGACAAAAGCAAGTGTGAATTACCTGCTACAAATCCAGAAAAGAAAAAGTTCACCCAAGCAAAAGTAAGAGTCTGCCCAACAAGAGTAAACAATACAAGTTAGTATGGCAATTCATAATTGGCAAAAAGTATAATAACAGGCAATGAATATGATCCAAAATCTCGTGACACAGTAACGTCAAACTCTAATCTATTCTCAATACCTGAGGTATGATCATTGAAAGATTTTTCTTCATCATATCCATGGCCATGTTCGGATCAGAGAACATCTGTGCTTGTGGATTCGTGGCTTGGCCCTTTGGAACGAACAACAGACCATTTTCCTTTAACAAAAGTTGACAAACAATTAGTTCACCGTTGAATTGGTTAGACAAATGATTCTGTAAGCTACTACACAAAGCCTGTGATAGAGTCAGAGAGTTATTAACTTCCGATGAGTTTTAAAGGTTTTCTAAAAATGTCAAATCATATATCTGAATTGCCTCAAACAATAAGTTGTTAATTTCACCCACAACAAAAGACATTACATTTTTCTCCCAAATAAGAAACATAAATTTAAACCTTCTAACAAACTAGAATACGCACTAAGAAAACAAACCTCGTTACAATAATAAAGCTTGCGAGCACGAAAAGCCTTAGAAGGGATAAAATTAGCCGCAGCGCGTAAATTCCTAGCTCTAAGCATCACCTGCCTGTATCAAAATCACCACAGAAACCAATATAACATCAAATTAAAAATCAAGAAAACTAAAAAATCAAAATAATCAACTGAAGAATAAATGTCAAAATTACCCTTCTCTAACAATTTTGATATCAGGAGTTTGAGAAGAACGCAAAAGCTTGGAAACAATATGACGAAGCACACCAATTAGAACCATAACAACAGATAAAGGGATTAACACCCAATCTCTGATTGCAGTATCCAAAACCAGATCTTCCGCCATTATTCTAAAACCTAGCAAACTACATAAAAATATGAATTAAGAACTGAAGCAGCTTATGAATCAATTAGAATTATGTATTATTTTAGATTTGGGAATTCAAATAGGAATATAGTAATTTACCTTACCGCGATGTAGTATCTGATGAGGAATTGAGCGATGCGTCCCAAACAGAAATCAGTGGAAAACCCTAAATCTCAGTAGAGAGAGAGGAACAAGATCGAGAACTGGTGATCGATTGTGTCACACAGCCGGCAACCTCGTCTTTCGATAGTTAACAACAACACTTTCACTTCGTCTATTTTTATGTTTTTTTTTTTATAGTGAAAACCTTTTGTTTTACTGAAAAACTTAAAATCCCCTTTCCTATTTTTCAGAGGACTATATAAACCTCTTATCTTTATTTGATGTTAAATATGTTTTTTTATTCTTAACTTGTTGGACTTTTAGTCTTTAAAAGATTTTATATCATCATTTTTTATTTTATTTTTATGTCAAGTATTATTCAAAATTTTGATTTTGATTTTTTTTCCTAGTCAAGTATATTGTAGAATTCTTTTATAACAAAAAGTTTTTTTTTTAGGGAAGAAAGTTTAATTTTTTTAACAAATGGTGAATTAAATATGAATTTTTATATTAGACGTTTAAAAATTTATATTTAATTTTATTTTGTTAAAAAAAAACTGGATTTTTATAGAAAGGTTCTTATAATATTATATTAACATTTGTGCAAGAATTTGATGAGTATTTATGATCTGACTTAAAAGTTAAAAACAAAGACAAAAAATGTGTAGCGTATATTATTTTATTTGTGGGACTAAATGAAGAAGAAATTTTTTAAGGGACTTAAAACAAAAAGTTTAGACTTAAATGCAGTTTTACCCCCCCTATTTTGATTGAATTTGGATTTTGCCCCCCTATTTTAAAACTCAGAATTTTACCCCCTCTATTTTGATTGAATCTGGATTTTACCCCCCTTATTTTAAAACTGGGAATTTTACCCCCTCTATTTTACGTTTTTCAGGATTTTGCCCCCTATTTTAAAATAAGGAACCA
>Ga0315914_1000189_pt1 | contig 63239 bp, 36 predicted proteins | sample MpolenodulesMG_FD_203920 | JGI IMG/M metagenome (GOLD analysis project Ga0315914, IMG submission 203920) | Medicago polymorpha root nodule microbial communities from Los Angeles, California, United States - elongated nodules | ecosystem: Host-associated > Plants > Roots > Nodule | place: USA...
TGCAATGAAGTAGTAATTTATGTTAATTTTTTTTTTAGATTTTTCTATTCTATTTTATTTTTGAACCATGTATTTGCTTTTTGTTTTGCTAATTTTTTTCTTTGTTTTAATTAATTTTCTTGCATTCTTTTTGTAGACAGGGCACTTTTGAAAGATGCTCACATTAGGTAACATCCATGACTAGGGAAATATACATGGTTAAATTTTATATTGGACTGGAAAGACATGATTTACTGATATAAGAGATATCATCAAAGACATGATGTTTGTGTAAGAATGTTGTCAAAGAACCCAAAAATAGTCAATTTGATACTTATATATGACACTCTAAAAATACAGTCAATTTAATACTTATATATGACACTTAAAAAAAAAAAACGTGCATCGCACGGGTCGAATTCTAGTCACTTATAATAAGTTCACTTTTAAAATTGGTTAAAGAAATTGTGGTGACCGTAACAAATTTCTGGATAGCAAGCAAAGAGGTGTTGAATGAATAACTAATTTCTCCAAAATTTGGGAATGTTCCTCTTTATATTCGGTTTAATTTGATCAATGATATAAACTTTACTTCTCTAAAAAGAAAAAGAAAAAAAGAAAAAGAAAAAGAAAAAAAGAAAAAAAAAAAACTTCTCCATTCATCTTGTGATGTTTATTACGGGCACACACCTATTTAAATCCCTCACCCTAACCTAACCAGTCAGAGTAAAAAAGAAAAAACAAAAGAGTAGTCAACCTATATTCGCTGAAAGAATCTCTCTATCCTATCTGGTGCTGCCAAAGAATGGATCCAAGTGTTAGGTATATTCAAATCCTTTATTAGTATTATTTTGCTTTTAATTTCTTTCGGTTCAAAAGATGAGGAAAATAATCTCAAAATTAATTTATATTGATGAACGACGATAAGTGGTTTAAGAAAATAGCTTTGATTACAATGACTTTATCCTTGGTATTGATTATCTTTGGGAAATTGATGGCGGAACATATACTCATTGCTGTTGTTTTATTATTTCAAATAGCACTTGGTTATGGTGGTACACTACGTCGTGTTCCAAACCCTAACCCTAAAGTCGTCAACAACAACAACAATACCTCTATAATCTTATACACTCTGATGCTATCAGTTGTAATATCAAGCATTGAAGCGAGTCTTGTTTCACGTAATGCTGCGATCATCACTTTTATACTCTGCTATATCACTTTTTCATTATTTGTCTTCCTTAACAAGAAAGAGGTGAATTTCTTGATACAATGGCGAGTTGGGTGAATTTCTTATTTCTCAGTTTCATATACTTCTCAGGTTTATATGTACCTTATGCGACTGGACTCCCATTGCCATGTAGGCTGAGGTGGCTTTAAATAAAATCTATTTATTTTATATTGAATTTTTATTTTTGTTTTTTTAATTATTCAGCCTTATATTTGTATGGAAATTCTAGCATTCCTCGTTTCCTTATTTGCCTAAAAAAATATAGCATTCCTCCTTGCCATGCTCTACTTACCCATTATCAGTTCTGGTTTTTTTTTAATAACAATTAATATTTTCCTAATATAAAATTAAACATTATTCTAAAAACATAAAATTTTACATGGACAAAGTGACAATTGACGAACATAAAAAGGATTACTCCCTCCGTTCCTTTTCAATTGTTGTTTTAGAATATTAACATCAAATCAACAAAGTGTATTTTGCATTTTTACTTTTTATTATACTCTTATTTTAATCCACCAATATATATTAATTGTTTTTTTTACACACAATTCCTCCTTCCAATAAATTAAATATGTTATTTTTCTCTCTTAACAAACAATTGTTACTATCTTTTTCTCCAACAAATTCCTATTTTTTTGCACACTCTGTCTCTGTCTCTAAAACAATTGTCGATTTTAAGATAATAAGAAACATACTTTGTTTTAAAAAACAAACAAACTTTGTAAAAAAAAAAAACTTTAGTTTTCAAATATATAACATTAGTTTTATTGAAAAAGTTAAGAGTAACTGACAAAGGGTATAATTTAAAAATTATAACCTTAAAATACCAAAACGACACTTAAATAGGAACGTTAAATCCGCACTCAAACGACACTTAAAAAAGAACGGAGAAAGTAATATTTATTCCCCCTAAAATTGAATAAATATTCAAAAGAACTTGAATTCGATTTTTGGGTGGAATAATTTTTTATCAGACTTACTTGTCTCGAGGCCGGATTTTGATTTTCCGAAGCTTCTACCAACCGAATGATTAACAACAAAAAAAGATAAATATATAAATGACATTTTTCTGATTTTATTTCTTTTGAGAATTTAAACATGAAGTTGAAGTCATGTAATCGACTAGTTTTTTTAATAGCATTCCTCATTGTCATGCGCCTCTACTAGCTCCCTTGGATACTGTATATTCTAGTTTTGTTTTTAACAATATCTAAAATGAAATTTATATTAATCGATAAAAGATGCTCGCACAAGGTGTTCCAAAAAAGAGCAATAGAGTTCAATTAAAAAAAAAAAGACATTAAGAAGAAGTAAAGTAAAATATCTAACCCGCATCCAAACAATATATAGGACGCTACCACCACCCATATAAATAGAAACATTTCCAGTATTTTTCTTCAGCATTTACAGAAGTGTGTGTATATATGAGAAAATGACAAAAAAAACTTTCACATTTTTTAAAAGTATTTTTTTAGATAACAATAATTAATGTTTATGATTGATATATAAGAATATTATAACCACATAGATTCTTTCAACAAAAATTATAACAATATAGATTAAATTTAAACAATTCATGCAAATCCTTCAAAACCCTCCTCTAACACAATTTTTTAGTTCTTCAAATGAGAGAGATTTTATATTATGAAGAAAAATAAACCTCTAAACCAAAGCTTTCCCCTCAGAATGTCATGTATCTCTTAGTTTGTCCCCCCTTTCCAAAGTCCTCCATTCTCTTTCTCTTCAAACTCGCAAACAAAGCTGAAGGAATTTATTCCCTGACGCCATCTTCTCTCTTTATTGCAAGAATATAATCATATTCTTTTCATCACTTATTAAAATACAAAATGTCAATTTGTTCAAATTCCGTTACACCACAATATTATAGCCCCGCTATGACCTTTATTTGGCCACACTGCGCTATGCTATAGTCGCTATTTGACAATACTGGTACTTTTAATTAACGTTTGGAGTTGTTGACGTGAATTTTATTAGCCATGGACCCATTTGTCCGTCTTCTTAGGTTGTATGTTAGAATGGAAAACTTCGACCGATTACCGTGTTTTAGAATCATTATTACAGACATTGTTAACTTGTAGTATAGACCAAGAATGAAATTATTATTCAGAATCAAGCAATTAAGAAAGAGTTGCATGATGTTGATAATGGTATGGTTCAGCTTGAGGAGAAACCCAAGGAATCAGTTGAAGAGCATAAAGCCATTTCTCCAGCTCAAGTTTCAGACTGACATGGTAATTAAAAATGGTGTACCTAATGTTCATTCTACTAAACCATGTTCAACATCCATGTCACATTCCCCTAGGAACACAAGGATGGTAAGGAGAAAGTTTGGCCCTAGAGTTGAAGCAGAAGATAATTCATTGCATTGAATATATAGTGATTACTTCTTCAAGAGCTTGTGGATGCATGAGTTGCAAAATTTTAATGTGTAAATCTTAAGGGAGTATTGTTTCTTGATGTACTTGTGGATTATTATTTCAATAACTGAATGGAAATTTTGTCGATTAACTCCCCAAATAGTGCTAGTTTGATTGGATATTAATCACGCAATAAGGAGTAGATTTCTTGAGAATTACTGGAAATGAAGAAATATATATATATATATATATATATATATATAGCAAGTCAACTTATCAGAAGAATCACTTCACTAGTTTATATATTTAATTCACTTTCTAAAGAACTTCTGTTCTATCGTGTAAGAACAAGTTGTGGAGTTGAACTGTTAATTGCCTTACACAAAGTACAATATGGATAACTTACATACAATTTCTAACCAGCTTGTTGCAACTCATCAATTATCCTCAGAAATATGTAAAAGGATTACAAAAACATTAACTAAACAGGAAGTAACTTTCATTCATCAATTGGGACTTTTCAATTAGTAAAAGGCCATAACAGCAAACATACTTAATGTCCTATGGCCAGAATCATGGACACACAATAGGAACTCATTTTCTGCATCACCGGTGAAAGAATTGCTCCATTATTCACTCACACTTTCATCGAAATGCTCAATACAGTGAACTGAATTCCAATAATGTGGTTTGCACGGTGATCTTCCGGTTCCATGAGTTCTGATCAGGTCTCTTTTTTAGTTTTGTTAAGTATAACAACTTCATTAACAGAGCTTTATAAATCTGAAATGCCAAAATGAGGTGAACTCATTCTTTCAGGTATGCAGGTATTGTATTTTATAAAATCTTGTTCCAGAGTGCTCAAATATGGGTAAAAGTATTGTTAGTTGTTCTACAGAGAATTACATTGAATTTCTGATCAGTATCTAGTCTTTTCCCTCTCATTAGTATATCATTGTGTTTTTATCTTGTGGCATTGAACAAGTTTACAAAATAAATTCAGCTGAAGAATTCCTCGGTGAATCAAACTTGTTAAACAACCCATCTCTGATAACGCACATGGGAAAGGTCATATGGTCTGTGATCACTATCTTTTTTGTGGTTGACTTAAGATCCTGCTCCTGAATGAACTAAAGATTTTGAAAGAGATACATAACCAGACATGTTGTTCCATCTTTTCGAATTCTAACTTCCTTTTGACATTTCTCTCTCTTCCAGCTTTTGTCTTTTGAATTTCAGCGAAGTGTTTCAACTTTCATGTGCTTCCATAACTGCCCCAATGTTGACTGAATAACCTCCAGATGCAAATGCGAATGCGAATGCAAGTAATAACCAGCCACAAACTCTCTAAATCTGCCATCAACTTCAATAACACTCCAAGCAACCTCTTTATTTGCTCCTCTTTTCTTCATCATTTCTTTAACATCCTCCACATCTGCCCACCGCCGTTCTGTGGCGTACAGATTTCTCAACATCACATAGTCTCCAGCGCCTTCCTTCTCCATTTTCACTGCCATTTTTAGAATTCTTTCAGCCCTTGAAACATCTTCGAAGTAACAACAAGCAAACAGAAACGAAGTCAGTATTATCTCATTAGGATCATAAGGCATGGCCTGAATCAAATTTTCAGCCTCATCCAAGCATCCAGCTCTTCCTAAAAGATCAATCATACAACCATAATGCTCAATCTGAGGCACAATTCCAAATCTCTCCATTGCTTCGAAGCACCTTCTTCCTTCCTCTACCAAACCACAATGATTGCAAGCAGATAACACGCTAGTCATAGTTATCTGATTCGGTTCAAATCCTTCCCTTAACATCACCGCAAACATCTCCAACGCTTCCTTTGCACATCCATTGACTCCATAACCGTTTATCAAAGCATTCCATGAACCTGTATCTTTTTCCATCATCTCGTCAAAAACCAATTTCGCTTTTCCAATTTCCCCACATTTTGCATACATATCAACCAAAGCATTACAAACATGAACAGAGCCATCAAGCTGGTTCCTTTGTACAAACCCATGAATCCAACCACCCAAATCCAAAGCACTTAAATCAGCAACGGCAGGAAGAACACTCACAACAGTTACTTCATTCATTTCCACATCCACATTCCCCCTCATTTCACAAAACAACTTCAATGCATCATGTGACCGTCCATTCTGACAATACCCCCTAATCATTGCATTCCAACTAAGCACATTTTTCTCCGGCATACAATCAAACAAAAACCTAGCCTCATCAACATCGCCATCCTCACAATAACCATGAACCATACTAGTCCAAGAAATAACATTCTTATCCCTCATTTTATCGAACAAATCCCTCGCTAAATCCATACGCCCCATCTTCACATACCCATCAATCATCACATTAAAAGCCGCAACATCTCTATCAACCATACCATCAAAAAGCTTCCTCGCCTCCACCATATCCCCGCACCTCGCATACCCAACAATAACCGCAGTCCACGAAACCAAACTCCTGACAGACATTTCATCAAACACATTCCTAGCATAACCCACATCACCAAATTTGACATACATATCAACCAAACTGGTCCCTACATACAAATCAAAACAAAACCCGTTTTTCAAAACAGCACCATGAATCTGAAAACCTTCTCTTTTAGCATCAGAAACAGCACAACCCTTTAAAATCAAAGTAAATGTATAAGAGCTAGGTCTAAAAAACATGTCTTTACAAAACTCGTTGTAGAGAGTGAAACCTTGATTGAATTGACGAAGTGAGAAATGGGCATTGATGATAGTGTTGCAGAGAAACTCATCGCGTTTGTGGGGTGGCGTGTGGTTAAAGAAACGACGAGCGTGTTGAACAATGGAAACAGCGTGGTTTTTGCGAGGAGAGGAAAGAGCGAGAGAAGTGGAAGAAGAGATGAATTTGGTGAGAAGGTGAAGATTGTCATGAAGAGAGTTACGGAGAATGAAAGCGTGGATTTCAAGTAATGTTTTAAAAGTTTTGGTTTTTGATGATTGAAGTACGTTGAAGCATTTTCTTTCTGTATTGCTCCATAGTTGATTCATCATTGGATCATTTCTTTGCTCGAGCATTTGAATGACAAGCAGTATACATGGGAATAATTGCTCTTCTCCCATCAAGATTTGCACATCCCCAGACAAAACGTCTAAAATACCCCGGCGTGACTGACTTAATTCAACTCACGTTGATTCTGTGTTTACAACCAAAACAATTGTTTTGACATTTTTACCTAGTTTCAATCATTCATCCATACTTCCATACCTATTCATTCGTTTCCATTCATGTTTTCATCATTCATTCAATACATACATACATACATTCATTCATTCAAAATTTAAATACACAAAATAAATCAAAAATTAACCAAAATATCATAAAATAACACAAACACGCATATAAACATATTACATCTATTGCTCAAAAAAAAAAAAATATTACATCTATATCCGCCAAAGTGTCATAAAAACATCTAAATATATACAAATGTAAGGAAAACACACAAAAAAACTTAAACCGCCTGTGACGATGATCCCTCCGCATCATCAGCCCTACCAAACCTCGTGCCCCCACCTCTCTATCGACCAGCTTGAGGAGGGCGTTGTGCCTCCTTTTCTCTCTGTGCACTACATGGAGCGGACTCCCTCCCTCCTCTAACTCTGTCAGGCCTCTAAGACATATCTGCACAACATTTCAAAAGGCAAAAAATCAATGATTTTTTCATACGGACATTGTGTCATTTCTAGCTATTCAACAACAACAGTTAAATTTCAGAAATGTTAATTCAATCCGTAAACTACCACATTATAGTCAAACATACTGTATTCAACATTAGCGAACCAATTTCTAACTAATTTCATCGTTAATAAACCAAAAAACAAATAGATTTCCCTTGAGACATTTTATCAAACACCTAGAGTTCAACACGATTTCTAACAATTCCTAAACTCTAACTTGCCACATTTTCAATCAAACCTACTCTAATCAACTTCTAAACAACAATTTATAACTTAATTCATCAAAAAGACTAACATGCAAACCAAATTTATAAAAACCTAAAATTGAAAATTTCTCCAAAAATACCAAAACTTAAACCAAAAAAGGGCAATGCAAATACTTATACTTGATTTTGTGGGAGAAATTGAGTTTGAATGGCGCAAGAATGAGCAAAATCGCACTTGAAGGTGGAAAAACCGCACTTTGGGAGGGTTGGAAAGTGAATGGTTATGTTTCTGACTTGCTGTGTTATAACAGCACGCAGCGTGACTTAAGTCATGCAGGTTTATAACCTGCGTGAGTTAGCGTGACTTAAGTCATGCTGGGGTACTTTCGTCAATTCAGTTGGGAGTATGTGTTTTTTGCTGTGAGAAGAGCAACTTTCATACATGGGAGTAGAAAGTGTGGTAAAATAAATTCTATCCAGTTAACCAGCCATTTTAGATCGGTTGGACGTAAGTTTTGGAAAATTGCTCTTCTCCCATTAAATTTTACTCATTCCCATGTGTTCTGAATATAATATACTCAACGTGACTTAAGTCATGTTCGGTAATACCAGCGTGAGTTAAGTCACACATGTTATACCTCAACGTAACTTAAGTCATGTAGGTTACAAATTAACAAGAAAACGTTATTTTGATTTTATTTTTTTTGTTACATAAACGTTATTTTGATATAAGCTTGTTTTGTTGATATTTTTTTTTAATGTGTCTTGGTTAGGCTGAACCTATCATGTCTAGTTTTTCATCAGATAATAAATATTTGGTTTTGACCTACCTACCACATAAAAAAAATTACGCTACACTCTAATAATTATACTTCTATCTCTGTAAATATTTGAGACCCCCCAATTCCATAGCATGAGAATGATGTATTGAGAGGTTGAAACGTGATGATAAGTGCCAAATATACTTGTTTTCACTTGTATAGTGGACTATATGTGAAGGTATAGTTAAAACATTATAAGTATGTAATCGATCAAGAAAAGACAATAAAAGATTAACGGATGAAACTTAATGCTTGACACAATTTTTTATTTGATATTTTCATTCACCACTTCCTCCACTCACATTTATAAGCAAAACACTATTTTTTATATTCTTTGAATATCAAATGAATTTGCTATATATTATAGACCAAATACATTAGATATTTAATGAACAAAAAACGTAATATTTTGTTTATAAATGTGACCGGAGTGGATGTTTTTCTGCATTTGTAACTTAAACCAACAACTTTTGAAAACCCTACTTGAAAAAATTTAAATTTGTTAAACGGTACAAGCAAACATTTGAGGACACAATAATACAAATATTTTTATTATCACTATATCTATAAGTGATGAGTGAGAATGGATAAATTGTAACGTGTGAAGTGAAGGTCTGATGGAGTAAAATTGCGCTCAGGTCATGTCATTATCAGAATGAGCAGAAAATGTGCATAGAAGAATAGTGTAATCTCATATGAATATAAAGTAAAATTGCTCCGTGTCATTAAAGTACTCATTTTTTTGCTCCGTGTCATTTGGTAACATTGGAGTAAAATGTGCATGCATGCATGTATGTATATATGTATAGTTGTATATAAGAAGTCTCATTTGCTAAATAACAACAAACACAAGAAGTAGATGACAAAAAGAAGAGAAAGAGAAGGAAGAGTAGTGAAAATTAAAACTCACTTCCTAGCTACAAGTTGGCCAAGAACAAGGACTTTACCATTCCTTATGCTCCCATCCATCTACTTCATATTTCTCTGCAAAACTTGAAAGGTAAGATTTTTCATCTCAAACCTTTCTATAACTTATCAATACTAGTGACCATGGTTTTGTTGCTATTAATAATGTAGTATGTTTGGATTGAAAACTCAAATCACTTTACTTTGGTCCAAATACATTTTTATGAATATTTTTACTTTTTAATCAAATTGATTTTAGTTGTGAGCTTCTATTTGATCAGAAATAGTAACAAAAATAGTTAGGTTAAAATAGGTTAATATTGTAAAATGAAGTTAATTCAGATTCAGTTTAATTTTAAACAAGTTAATTTTACAAAACAATTTTTTTCCTAATCACTACGTCAAACAGTAAACATACAACTTAGAGGAACTTGTTTTTTTTTAATGCCCATCACATCATTTGGTGCATGTGTAAAATAGTTTTACACTTACATGGATAGTGCCACATTTTTTCTGCATCGTCAAAGGAACGGTGATAATTAAATTTGGACTAATTTTGCAAACAGAACTGGTAAATTGTGGTGCATAAAATTAATATTGAGTATTTATGTATCACATTCATCTTCATGAAAGCTAGGAGCGTACCTTTTACCATGATGCAGTATTGTTCCTAGTTTGAAAAAACTTCCCAGTCTTGTTAATCTATACTAACAAATCTCTAACCATATCTCACAAGTCTCTTCACATGTTACAGGATGACTAAATGTGACGTGCTTTCAGGATCCGCTGTTCTACATCTAATTCGATCCTTATAAGTTGGCCGTCGTGGATTCTTTTTTGGTGTTCTTCTCCTTGTTCTTGGCCAACTTGTTAGCCGGGAAATGCAGTCTAGCCTTCAGAGAACGGGGTGCTCGTGTTTCCCTTTCAAATCCTCGCACACAGACATATCCTCTAAAACATTTTTAGTAATTTGTTTAAACTTGTTTGCTAAATGTTCATGTTCTTTTCTTGTATTGTAGATGATTGTGTGTGTTGCTCTTCTTCCTATCGGAAAAAAATGCTTCTTCATCATATGTTTTATTAAAAGAATTACCCAAAAAGAAAGAGAAAATTGTTTTAGCAAACATGTTTAAACAAATTACTAAAACTGTTTTGCAGGGTATGTCTGTGTGCTGGAATTTGAAAGGACAACTTGAGCACCCCGTTCTCTGGAGGCTAGACTACATTTCCTGGCTAACAAGTTGGCCAATAACAAGGAGAAAAACACCTAAAAAGAATCCACGACGGCCAACTTATAAGGATCAGATTGGATTGCTATCAAATGTTTCTGTTAGTTTTGATTTCTGATAAAAGAGTGTCGCCTTGGGCAGTATACAGGATGGATGGCTTTACTAATAAGCACTTTGATAAAAAATAATGAGAGTTAGTAGTTAGTTTAATTGTTAGTTAAGAGTCAAGTATGAAGTTAGTTAGAGCTAGTGATTAGGAGTGTTAGTTAGTAGTTAGCGGATGCCTATAAATAGGCTTTGATGTACCTTTTGCTTTCAACTTTCTCATTTTGTAAAATTGTTCAATACTATCAATACAAAAAATTTCATTGCTTTCTTGTATTTTTCATTGATGTCATGTTTCTCAACACACTTTTTTTCAATAAATTAAAATGGTACTAATAACCGTATCACAACCGTCTCGTATGGATCCATTGTACACGATGGATCCATTGTGTGACCAAAAGTTGAACAAGTGTCTTAGCTTGAGTTCTTTGGTCTCTTAGCGAGTCTGCAAACTGTTTATGGTTGCTATATTAGTAAAAGTAAGTTTAAATAAGGATAATCAATCACAGAAGACAATATGAGAACTAAATCTTACCTCTTCAGAAGCACTGTTGCATTTCTTGTGTTGATAAACCTGCTTAACTGGTGAAGACTTGATTCATGGTCTGCAAAAACCTGCCTCAAATGACATTTATGTTTTAACTTCTTGACTTAGAAACATAAATATATTGAAGGGGGAGAAATTTGATGGTATGATTTCACACCACTCTACCTCATTGACTTGAAAATAGGTTAACTTCATATGCCCAGACTCAAGATTCTCTCTAGGGGTTAACAAAAGGCATGGTACTCCTTGTTGGAAGAAATGGAAATACCTAGAACATTACAAATGTTAAAACCAATAGCTTTTCATTTGAAGATCCCATAACATATCAGATGATAGCATAAAAGGAGAAGGTATAGCAATGTCAATAATAATACCATGTCAAAGGTAGATGTAACTATGTTATATTGGATCAATCTAGATCAATATTTGTTAGTCAATTATAGCACAAGGTTGATTATTATCAAATCTGCTGCACAACTAATATCTGTACATTTATCTTTGCATTAATATATCTAAATTCAATCCTTCCTTTAATCGTATAGATCATAGGCTGGCATTGCTGCATCGGTTACTCAATTATATCCTTCTGCCAAATATACAAAAATCACTCTGTTTCCTCTATTATTATGTCACCCATTTTCATATATTCAGCTTCTTTGTGTACTTTTTCTTCTGCCAAATATACAAAACTCACTATTTCCTTAATGAACTTTGCCAATTTAAGGTGCATGGAAAAATTCAAAATGGTATTGCAACTGAAGATACAGTAGGTTTGTAACTGGTAAATGTCCCAAGATTCATTTTGCAGTAGCAAACCTTCTCTTTTCATGACCACTTTTTTCTACAAAGACAGTTTTCCACCATCTGGGGCTCTACCTTTTCCACCCTTCAAATGACTTTATTACATGGAGATTAATCACCAATTTCTAACAAACATCATTGGCTAATCCAAATGAGAGAATATGCTTCTAGACAAGAGTGTTTAATCCAATTTCCACTTGATAACTAGTAATGAAACTTTTTTTAAACTGCAACCAGAGAAAATCTACTTCCAGAAGTACTTGGTATGACAAAATTCAGGGTCTTCTAGTGGCAAAAACAATACAATTATGAAGGTTGTTCTTGTGGCATTTTTATATCCACAATATGGAGAGAATTTAAAGGCTATGCATTTGAATAAATCAACTGTTATTGGGAAAATAATAGAGGTTTATCAACCAAGTCGTGAAAAGGTTCAAAATAAATGACAAATAAGCATAATATGTTGCTACTTGCTAAACATATTTTTTTCATCCTTTCTGGAGAAAACAAACATGCACCAGTTTAGAAACTCTAATTCAACCCCATGGTAACAATAGAGATATTATAGTACATTACCTAATTCATAAGCAATACATCCAATAAAAATGATCAAATTACATTGCCCTTAAAAAGATCTTAGTTACTTCATAAGATTAGTCTCTACCCTAGTTTTCCATGAAAAACAAAATTACATTGTCATATGTGCTCTCAACCTTTAAATTGCCATTCCCGACGACACATTGGGCAATGTGCTTGTGAGGTTTGAGAATTCACCCATTTCAAGATACAATGTAAATGAAATGCGTGATTGCATGCACCCCAAACTGCAAGTAGTGGAAAAAAGAGTTAGAATACTAATACAAACAATTAAAGAATATATTATTTGATCTATCAGGAACTTCATGAACTCAAATCTCGAAACAAACAGAGATACAAATTATCGATGTATTGATGAAATGTTCCGTGGAAAGAAGGAAGACGACATCAAGGTGGTGACGACTAATTTTCAAGGATGAATTCATAGCTCATAAAAGAATTGTCATCTTATTGCTCCCTTGAAAAATTCCCAATCATGCTGGAATTGTTTCGAAATCCTTGAGCATAAAGCTTTATAAATAATCCCCATGTATGTCAGTGATAACACATCTTAGCAACAGTTTAAAGTAATGCATAATCATATGTATATGAAACCACAAATGATGTTTATAAGTATCCAGGCTTATCTATATTCAGTAAAACTAGAAAGGAGCTGAGTGATTAACTGTCCTGCATGTAAAGAGCTCAAAAGGCAATAAAAGGGGAACCCATTGTGTACAAGGTCAGAAACATACAAAACTTATAAACAATGCAAAATTCAATGCACACTACAATGGTTGTTAGTTAAAACCAGTTGGCTGATTGCATAATAGTGTAATGGCACAAAAAGAACAACAAGAACCCATATATTAGTAACAAATTCGATAGGCCTGCTGCAGAAGAAAGGTCAGAACAGCAAATTTTCTTTTTCAAAAAAAAAAAAAAGAACATCGCATTTTCTCACATAAGGGTCAAGAGGAACAAAAATGGATGAGACTTTAAAGGGAATAAATCACCAACATAGTCATCTTAGAAAAGAATCAACATAAATTTTCGGTTAGAATGAGTCACTTTTTTTTTTTATTCCTATTCTGTTAAGAAGAATGTTGTGCATGTGCACCATAAGATTGTGTACTTATTGGTTATGTTGTAGGCCTATATCGACTTGACTGAGACGTGGAACAAAGGCCCGGAATATTGCTGAAATTAGTTAATGCTAGCATGATTCTTTAGTCTTTCTCCTACTACTTTTCTTTAGCTCAGTTCACATTCCCCTGCTTTTTACAGCATTTATTTCATTACACAGTATTTTTTTATCTCTTTCTTTGACGATTGCATGATAGTTTCGTGGTAACATATATATCACGGTAGTTGGCTGCACGATACTTTCAATTTCATATAAATTTATCTATAAATGTTAAAACAAAGGATTTCATTCAATAAAATAAACAATGGAATTTAACACTTCAGGAAATGATTTTGATCTGTGAAGATTGATGAATGAGATTAAAGAACATATAATGTTAGTGTAAATTTCAATTACACCAATACAAATGAGAGTTTACTATTTTGCCACGTCATAACACTCTTATAAGTCTATTTTGAAATTGTCTGTATAAAGTGACAAAGGGGTTAATTCTTATTGGTTGTCAGTGTAAAATTAATTTACGCTCGCAATGCATGTCATTCATAAAGAAACCATTTCAACATATTTCAATGACATTTCACAATTCAGCACAATAGGAAAGTGGACAAACAGGAACTACACACTAGTGAGAATAAATTAAAAGCACAAACAGGTATCAACAATGCAGTTGAGCTTAACTACTTCTTGAGTAGCATAGAACTCACAATCTATAAAGATTATTAGATCAAGTGATTAACCAAAGACAATTCTATGCAAATATAACAACAACAACGAAGTCTTATCCCACTAAGTGGGGTCGGCTACATGGATCAAATGACGCCATAGTGTTCTATCATACACCAAATTTGGATCCAACTCATTGACCTTTAAATCCTTTCTAATGGTTTCTCTAATAGTTTTCCTAGGTCTTACTCTACCTCTTTTCACTTGACTCTCCTCCATTTGATCTACTCTTCTTACCAAGGCATCTACGGGTCTTCTCTCTACATGCCCAAACCATCTAAGCCTATTTTCTACCAACTTTTCTACTATAGGTACTACCCCCACTCTCTCTTTAATGGTGTCATTCTAGTCTTACCACTCATCCAACGCAACATCCTCATCTCTGCTACACTTACTTGATTCTCGTGTTGACTCTTAACCGCCCAACACTCTGTACCATACAACAACACCAGTCTGACTGCTGTCCGATAGAACTTTCCTTTCAACTTAAGTGGTACTTTCTTATCGCACAAAACACTTGAGGCTCTTCTCCATTTCAACAACTATGAAATTCAAAGATAATATTAGCAGTAACTTACTGAGTGGACAGTCATCCCCAGGAAGTTTACAATCAGGACAGCATCCATCGAAGGCCATCCTACAAATTCCACATGTTTCATCCTGTGCATCCCAAGTCCACGAAGCAACAGCATGCCATCTACATTTGAGATAAGAGAATTAGAAAAATTAGTAACAAGTTACAACTAATAAATACATATTAGTTTGATTTCACTAGGCACAACACAGATTTTGAAGATAAAAGTGCAACAAAACCAGAACCACACAACATTTGTCCTTGATCAGACAATAGTAGAAAGTTGTCCTTAATAAATAATTGTTAAGGCAGATTAAGCAAAACAATACATCCATCATTGTATAAAGTTAGTTAGATAACTTACTCTAACACCAGCAGCAGAAATCCAATCCAATAAAGAGGAGAAAACTAAGTCAAGAAAAACATGATTTGAAGCAAAAGCACAAACAGGTAGAATGCAAAAATGAAAAGGATACGCAAGATATTGACTTTCATTTGGAATGACAATTTGAATTGAAAAGGAGAAGGACCAGCAGTGTTAACTTCGACGACCCTTTTCCTTTGTCTTTTAAGTAAGGGGTTTCCCAATTTGTACTAAAAAAAAACATTTAGCAAAATTGCACCACCTTTTTATTTGTGCAAAAAACCAATATTAATAAACCAATCAATTTAAAGTAATTGATAGTTTAGTAAATTTGTTATAAAATAAAGGTAAATCTAAGTTAGTAAATTGGTGTAAGTTAACAAATATAATAGAAATTATTAAAGTAACCTTTAAACTATTAGTTTTAAATAATAAAGATGAAGAATATTTTTGTCCAAATGAAAATGTGTATTTTTGCTAACTTGAACTTTCATGTTTTTTGTTGGTCTAAGTTAACAAACCCATTTAAGTAATATAGTAGTCATCTATATCATGTATTCCCTCCGTCCTAAATTGTCCTAAATCATAAGCAAAAAAAATCAAATCACGCGAAGACCAAAATCTAAAAATTTGGAGTATGGTTTTTTGTATTTTCTTTGTAATAAATTTTATAAAAAGATGTAAAAACAATTTTCATTGGCAATTGGTTATAGAGAAAATAAAAGAGATAGAAAATTGAATGTAATTTGCATTTAATTTCATGAGAATAAACAAAAGTTTTTCTTGAAAAAGATAATTTTTTTCTTAAAAAAAAGACAAGATTAAATAGGATAAAAGTTTGTCTTTTTTTGCTTATAATTTGGGACAAAGAAAATGAATTTTTTTTCTTACATTTTGGGACGAGGGAATAAACCCCCTTGTCAGCAAAATTTAACATTTTAGGATCATTCAATAAATAAATTATGTATGTGGTCTATATTAAAGACCATATGCACCATTTATTGAATGAATGTAAAAAGTTAAATTTTGCTTATAATAGCGATCAGAGGGTGTACTATAAAGAAAATAGTCTTAAAACACATAGATTTGGGCTATTTTTTATTACCTATTTTACCCTTCATTTAAACTATTTTATTTAATATGTTATCCTTAATAATATTATATTAAACTTTAATTAAAAATAAATAAATATCGTTAAAGTAGAAAATATCTCACTACAATGGAAACAATATTATCAATATTATATATGAAGAGGTAGAGATTTTGGGCTGAATTTTTATAATTCCAATTAACCCTTAAACAAGTTTTTTTTATATTAATGTTATATTATTGTTGGTATTAAAAAGTTAAGGATTTATATTATATTTTTTAAATTAATGTTGTTATTGAAAAAGATAAACATGGTTTTTGGGGTTTGTTACAATTTGAAAGTTACAAATATTTGTACTTATAATTTTAATTAAAATCAAAATTTCATATAAAATATCAGTCATAATTTACACTTGTTAGTGCAATAGAAAGAGCAAAAAAGACGGACACGTGAGTGTCCGTCTTTTCACTATTAACTATATAAATCATTTTCCTAAAAAAATCATAATTTACAAAATATAATATTGCTCCTAAAATAAATAAGTATATGTGAGCATTGATATCCGATACGGATACGTCTTCATGTTTGGAGTATATGGACTTCATAGTGACAACCAATTAATAAATATGAAAACACACGAGAGAGCAACTATTTTCATTAATTATCTATTTTCTTTTCTCCAAAATGGAAGTACATGTTAGGTACTAAGCATAGGGAGTTACGATGCTTCCATTGTATATGGTCTGAAGAACTAATTTGTATGTTAATAATTGTTTGCGTTAGACTTTATGCATTTGGATTATGTTAATAGGTTGTTTTAGAGTATCTTAGTAACCATTGTTACTAAAATGTAAAGTCGTTAACTTGTATTGTTAATCATTCTCAATATTCGTTTAAAATGAGTTATATGATACTTATAAATTGAAGTGTATTGGTACACTTGCTTTTAAAATCAGCAAATTAATGATTATTTTAATGAAATAAAATTATATTTGTCGACTATTATATTTTATGAAATATCATTCATAAAAATGATTTCACATTTTATCATAAAAATAAATAAACTATTATGAGTAATACAAATTTAAAAAAATAACTTTTATGAGTAATACAAGACTAAGTCGCTTACCTTTATGTGGTTGAAGGCGAAGTATACTTCTCTTCCCCTAAATTACCATGGGTGGTGGCTTAGTCCCTTTACCATATTAGGCATAGGCTAAGTGTTTCTTTTCTATTTATTTTTTTAGCTCTGTACAGGCAATTTTTGTAAATATTGGCTTAACTCTGTTGCCCTTCCTTTAGTGCGTTTTGTGTTACGGAAGGCTCCTTTTGTGGAGGTAATATAATTCATTTTAGCTTCTTAAAAAAAAATTATCTGACACTTTTGATAAATGATATTTAGTTATAATAATTTTAAATAATGATAGAAAAAACTCATCTAACTATTAAATTAAAGATCAAGTTTGTACATACCAAATTTTTGAGTGTATCGTAATAATTGTCTCATTAAAATCTTCTTGACCTTCTTAGTGTTAAAAAAATTATACTATAATATAATTTGATTACACGTATATGTAAAATAATTTACTCCATCTATGCATACAAATTAAATTCATTTCATAAAGTTCTAACAAAAACAAAAATAAAACACAATTCAATAATAATTATTAATCATTTTTTTACCAAAAAAATAATAATTTTATGTTCTTTTTTTGATAAAAGGGGCCTACCTTTTCCTTAACCCATGTGGCATGTGCTGAGTAGTATAGTATTATGGAAAGAATTTGGTGCGAATATACTGGTTTCAGTTAAATCTCAGCCATGCAGCTGTATATTTCAGATTCGCAAAGCAACTCTGCTAGGCCCCTCCTGTCTATCTGTCACTACCATGTAACACAAAACTCCAAATACATTTGTTTGATCCAAACACGTCACAGTCCTATTTATGAACCTCCTCAATCAACATAATGTTTCATTTCTTATTAAAATAATTAAATTAACAAAGACCAGTTTATAGATGCTTAATACTTATCTTATCTTGAGTCAAAATTAAGAAATACTACTTCTTATCTTATGTGGGAAAAATGGTAGAGTATTGTCCGTGTCAACAAAACACAAATGTACACTTGACAATTGACATGGGGTGACCCAAAAAAGTTTGAAAGGATAGAAATCCTATAACCATCTTAAAGCAAACAAAATTATCACTTTTTAAATCACATTTTTGGTTAATTAACCCTTGGATGAAAATGCTTACTATACACACACTTTGAATACCCAATTGCTTATTGCTTTCAACTATAAGTTCTCTACTACCAAGGATATTGAAATGTGGTACATGATGTGATGTGATATGAGAGAGAAGGAAAAGAGAAAAAAGAAAGAAAGTCGTAATGAGATGAGATTATTGTTGAAGACACGTCGGTAAGTGGTTGAATAACTGACAGCTGTCTCAAATATCATAATCATATCTCGTGCTCAAATTTTGGAAAATAAATAAATAAATAAATAAATCATTGCCTCCCATTTTATTATGTTAAACAATTGCTTCTTCTTCGTTTGAGTTTGAGTTGAATCATCAGAACAGAAGAATAAAGAAGAGATGACGGTTCCAATAGCTATGCAGTCGACACCGGGAAGTTCAGGTTACTTAGATATGCATCCTGATCGTAAGATGTCTTTCTTCAAAAATCCATACATTCTCGGCCTCGCCGCTGTCGCCGGTATCGGTGGTCTTCTCTTCGGCTACGACACCGGTGTCATTTCTGGTGCTCTTTTGTATATTAAAGATGACTTTCCACAAGTTAGAAACAGTAATTTTCTACAGGTACGTAGGTACATGTTATAAGCTTAATTTAAAATAGCTTATCTAGAAAACTGCTTATAGCTTATAACAATTAAAAACAATTTCAGGAAACAATTGTTAGCATGGCAATTGCTGGTGCAATTGTTGGTGCCGCATTTGGCGGTTGGCTTAATGACGCATATGGAAGAAAGAAGGCAACACTCTTGGCTGATGTTATCTTTATTCTGGGAGCAATTCTCATGGCTGCTGCACCTGATCCTTATGTTCTCATAGCAGGACGTCTTCTTGTTGGTTTGGGTGTGGGCATAGCTTCTGTTACTGCTCCTGTCTATATTGCAGAAGTCGCACCCTCCGAAATCAGAGGTTCATTGGTCAGCACTAATGTCCTCATGATCACCGGTGGACAGTTCGTTTCCTATCTTGTTAACCTCGCTTTCACTCAGGTTTGTGTGGATGGATGAATATGGATGCTTCTCTATATCACTATTAAAAAAAAAAGAAAAATCAATAACCAAAAGTTGGAAATTGAAAATGTTGTTAAAAAGTAAACGGGTCTTTACTTGAGCAGGTTCCCGGGACATGGCGATGGATGCTTGGTGTTTCAGGTGTGCCTGCACTTATCCAGTTCGTTTGCATGCTCTTCCTCCCCGAATCTCCAAGATGGCTATTTATAAAGGTACAAATTTGCTCTTCTCAACAATTGTGTCCCAGATGTACATGTACTGCAGAAATAACTTGTTTATAATGCCATTTTAATATTTTACTATCGTGGTGTGCAGAATAGGAAAAATGAAGCTGTCGATGTAATTTCTAAGATCTATGACTTGTCTCGCTTAGAGGATGAAATTGATTTCCTAACTGCTCAATCTGAACAAGAGCGCCAAAGAAGGAGTACTATCAAATTCTGGCATGTTTTCAGATCAAAAGAAACCAGATTGGCGTTCCTTGTTGGAGGAGGATTTCTGGTAATAAAATAAAATGTTTACAAAGAAACTCTTTTTGCAGAACATAACTTGATCGCAATTAAAGGATCTTTATGATTGCTCTTTGCTGTCAATAGGCTAACTAGAATATTCTACTTGATTAAAACATATGTATATATGTGAGTCATTGCAGAGTCCGTATTCTATATTCCACTGGTGAGAAATCATAGGCTTGTTCTAGACATGTTGGATTGCTCTTAAACAGAAGAGTACAGTTGAAATCACCAAGCTAAAGATGAACAGCTTGATAACATCATTATTATAAATGATTGCATATATAATAAGCTCTATAAAATATACTTTAGGGTCTGTTTTATATTATTGAGAATTTAGGAGCTGGAAACATAAGATATAATGGTTATAGCTTTAAAATTGAAACCACAATGCTGGAAACATTTCATTTTAGGAGCTGAAATTGTATTGATAGAAAATGTAGCATTTATTATGAAAAATAAGATATATTGAAGAAACAAGTTTCATTTGAAGGCTAATGTAATATATGTTACTCCTATGTATATTTATTACCGTGCAGTTGTAAGACCTTGAATGCTATATGAGACAAAATGTTGGTCAACAAAGAGTCAATAAGAAAGAATATTCATAGTCATAAAGATGAGAATGTTAAAATTCATAAGTGATCATACAAGGAAGATTAAGATTAGTAATAAAACTATTGAAGAGAAACTAGGGGTAACTCTGTTTAAAGAAAAAATGGTAGAATATCATTTTAACTATTAAGTGGTTTGAATATTTCCGGAAAAGATTCAGAAGTATCAGTGAAGGCTGAAGAGAATTGATCAGATGGAGTATAGTTTAATAGCTAAAGGTAGAAGGAGACCAATCAAAGTTGTTGGTCAAATCATTAAGTGAGATTTATAGATAAATGGTTTATCTTTAAAGTTGATAAATAGTAGGACTTTATGACACAATTAGATTCATGTAAGCGACTTCACCTTGTGAGATAAGACTTGGTTGTTATTGTTTGTTTCTCAATACTGTCGTTGATCTTTGACTTGGTGAAAGTTTTCACTACTTTTCATTTATTTTCATTTTGTCCTGTATTAAATAAACACCGTTAAATTAAAAATGTCTTATATATGTTTATATTTTAATTTCAGTTTTGAGTCGAGCTTCCAGGCTGGCCATGAGCTTTCTTGTTTGACCATACTTTGTTTGTTACTGGAAGTTGAATGCATGTTGGAATTAGGCTCTTTATTTGATATAAATGACTTCGGTTTATGTATGTGAAATGCATTCTTATTGCATCCATTGGTTGTGCAGGCTTTTCAGCAGTTTACAGGTATAAACACGGTTATGTACTACAGTCCAACCATTGTTCAAATGGCTGGCTTCCATGCCAATCAGTTGGCTCTTCTTCTGTCCCTCATAGTTGCTGGCATGAACGCCGTCGGAACAATTCTTGGCATTTACCTTATTGACAACACAGGGCGGAAAAAATTAGCCCTTTCTAGTTTGGCAGGAGTAATTGCATCCTTGATAATGTTGGCCGTAGCATTTTACAAACAGTCATCGTCTACAAATGAAGTGTATGGATGGCTTGCAGTTATCGGGTTAGGCCTTTATATTGGTTTCTTCTCGCCAGGAATGGGGCCGGTTCCGTGGACTATAAACTCAGAGATATATCCTGAAGAATATCGAGGTATATGTGGGGGCATGGCAGCTACTGTATGTTGGATTTCAAATTTGATCGTGTCCGAGAGCTTTCTTTCGATTGCTGACGCTATCGGGATTGCTTCAACTTTCTTGATTATTGCTGTTATAGCTGTGGTGGCATTTCTCTTTGTACTTCTGTATGTTCCAGAGACTCAAGGATTAACGTTTGATGAAGTGGAGTTAATATGGAAGGAGAGAGCATGGGGCAAGAATCCAAACACACAGAACCTTCTTGAGCAGGGAAGTCAATCATAAGTAATGGCATTGATTAGATGTGTATTGTATCATTTATTTAAATACTCGCTTCATTCCAGACACGCATCTTGGTACTTTATACTGTTATATGTATGTATTCGCATGTCGGATTTCATAAATATACAGAGTGAAAGTAAAACCAATGTTTCTCATTTGAAAATGAGAAATGATGATTTTCTGACATCAAAATTTTGATGTCAAACACAATGATGTCTTTAGGTGTTTGTGTATTTTTGAAATATGTGTTAAGTTAGAGAAAATAAAAAGTGAGAGATAAAGACTACATTTGTATTTTGATGTTCAAATAACATAATTATTTGAAAATTGTGGTGAGGAAAATGCATTGGGCATCTGGAACAGAACAATTGGTCCAGTGCAGGAGTTGACAAAAGTTTTTTTTTTTGAAGAAGGGAGTTGACAAAAGTTGCAAAACCTCTTTGGTTAAAGCTACTCTTTCTTTTTTTGCTGAAAACATAACTACACTTTTTCCCTACTATAAGCTTGTTTTTTTGATTTTGATAAATGAAGGCCGTTAAGCCAAATTACAATTGAACACGACGACTAAAATAAATACCCGCCACACTCCGCCAGAGGAGGTGAACACAACCTTGTGGAGGAGACTCAAAGAGGTGATTACCCATAGGTAAATTAGAAGCGGACCTTGCTAACCAGTCAACTACTTGATTCGCCTGTCTATATGAGTTATCACTTGAAGGACACTCGTTTAAAATGAGTTCACGGGTAAATTAGAGGCGATTGATATGGGCGACAATAGGAGCGCACGGATGAGATGAAGGACACTCGTTTAAAATGAGCTCCATAGTTACTGTCGCGACAGAATCCTTTATTCCAAGCCACTTGAAGTATTGTCAAAATCCCCCAATGCTTTACCATTAAAATCGAGCAGGCGCCCAAATTTCGAGAGAATCTTGTTTGCCAGCTACCCGAATCATCACGAATTACTTCACCACACACAACTTGATTATCCTTAAGCATTAAAGCTCCATCTGTATTGCACTTCATCCGCTCCAAATCTGGAGGACTCCATCTATCTCACCATAACTGTCGTGCGAGGCCTACTCAAGTCTCACTAAAAGCTTGTACTTAAGTATCTCCTACAAAAATACTTAAGTATCCGTTAGACGAGTATTAATGTGTGCAATGATTTTTTTTATACAAAAATATATATTATTATTTAAATTTATGCAGAATTTATTCCTTAAATGTTATTATTAATAATTGTAGCATTAATGGTCATTTTACAACTTCCATGTGAGATTTGGACAATGTTTCTTAAAGTTACAAAAACCTTTAAGACTTTTTTTTTTTGGAAAGGCCTTTTAGACTTCTATTTTTGATAATACAAATATATTATACCACACACTTTCACTTTGGCAACAAAATTACTTCAAACAAAAATCAATAATTGGAAAATAAAGTTATATTTTATTTAATGACGAGAAGATTTTTATTAATACGACTCAATTGTACTCCCTCCTTTTCAAAATGAGTGTCGTTTTAGCCAATTGCGCATAAATTAAAGAATGGAACGAAATAATTATTAGATATAACATTTTTACTAAACTGCCTAAGAAAAAGACAAACTTAAAGTTGCATTGAAAATTGTGCGAGAAAAACATTGGAGTATTTATTGAGGGTAAAGTTGGGAGAAAAAAATTAAAGTTGTATTGGAAATGTAATGTTACATTCATTTTGAAACAATTTTTTTTGGCTAAAGTGACACTCATTATGAAACGGAGGGAGTATAATTTTATTAATTTAGTACATGTACAGATTTCTTCGAGTCTAGTACTTAAAAAAGTGTTTATTTTATTCTATGTGTAAATAATTTTACTAAATCCAGTTATTTCATGTGCATCTATTAATTTACGATGCTTAAAATATGATTTATTCTATTCGTGTGTACATATTAAGATATTCGTCTCGTACCAGTCTGTGATGAATTTTATTTGCAGATATTGTGCTTATAGAATTTTGGTCATCCTTACTTATATGTCTAACCCGACAACACCAAGTAAATACTATAGTTTTATATACAATATCATTCTTAATTTACACGCATTAGCGCAATAAAAGAAGCGGAAAGACAGACATGTGAGTGTCCCTCTTTCCTCTAGTAATAATAAAAAAAAAAATAGATAATAAAAAGCAATACATATTGTATTTGGAAGATGAAGGAAGAAAAAAAAAAGGAACGAAAACATGTGTAATTTACTTTCAAATAGGTGACATGCTAAATAAAAAATAGTAAGAGATGAATAGAGATATTTCCGTGACTTCAAAACTAACAAATATGCCTAATCACTTCCTCAAAAGAAAACAAATATGCCTAATCATGAATTAGAGGGAAAAATTTGTTAAAATAAGCATTTGTAAAACAAGATAATCATATAACAAATTAGCTATAAATATGCCAATTCCACACCAAAAAAAAAACAAATCACAAAATATTTGGCCAAATTAATTCACCGTGAATCAAGCAAGAAACAAGACCACTTCAGCTTTCAAAAGTGTCCATGGTCCATTCAATTTGTTTTCTTCCATTTTTTTAACTAAATTTTCGAAAGTTTGTTACACTTACTACTAAATAGTCATTATGATCCGCATATATCGTTTACTATAACTATTTTATTTGTTATCTGTTTTGTTTATAAAGAGAACTTTACAAAGAGTGTTACTTAGTTCCCTTCAAAACAAGGAGTGTTACAAACAAAGATACATAACATTAACATAAGCATTCATACTTCTTCATCTCTTCTCTAATTGTTTAAGGAAAGTTAAGAAGAAAAAAAGTAGTGTTGCTGTTTTGAGTGAAGTGATAAACAAGTTTGAACCATAAATGACAAAAAGTGTCAACACGAAGACTCGTGTATGCTGTTCTTATTGTGAAATCATTTTGGTGTTCTTGGTTGCTGCTTCTTTCTCTTCTCCTTCACCGGAATCTGACACTATTCCCGAGGAGTTCACTTTATCCGTCACCAAATTTCGCAAAAGGTTCATTGGTTCACTTTTTTGTTTTTTATTGTTCTCGACAGCTCTCTAGTCGAATATTTGTCCCATACGAAAGAATGTTTCTCTAGATCGAGTTTAAATGTAATATATATGCACAACTATATTGAGACTTCTATGACATACATAGTAACAGATTACATCAAAATTTGAATTTAAGTATAGTCACTACTATAGCAACAATAAGATAACAAACAATCTTTGAATCTTGCATTTGTCGAATGAATACAATATTATCTTATGGATGGTTTTCATGTATGTATTCATGTGTATACAGATGGAACCAACAGGATTGGTCGCTCCCAACAATGTCAACCCCGACAATATTGAAGTAGTTGAGGTTAGTTAGTTAGTTATTCTTGGTGATTGTCGTTAACATCGCCCTTTTCCAACCAAAGTGAAGGATTCATCAATCATATACTGATAATATATGTTTGGTTTTACAAAAAAATAAATTAAAATAGGCAACAGAAGGAAATCATGTCCATAGAGAAGTGGCAGATGGGAAGAGTAAAGGAGGATGGACAACTGCATACATCTTGCTAGGTACTATAAACTAATCATTCATTGTTTGATTCATCATTATCATTATATATACATGGTAATTGTAATTAAATGAACTAAGTTGAAATTAAATATATGAATGAATGAATGCAGCTAATCAAGCACTGGCAACACTGGCATTCTTTGGAGTTGGAGTGAACTTGGTTCTGTTCCTAACAAGAGTCCTTCGTCAAGATAGTGCCGAGGCCGCTAATAATGTCAGCTTGTGGACTGGAACTGTTTACATATTTTCACTCTTGGGAGCATTCCTTAGTGATTCTTATTGGGGAAGATACTTAACATGTGCTATCTTTCAGCTCTTCTTTGTTCTGGTATGCTACTATAATGTTTCTTTTTTGAAAACAACTTATCTGTAAACTGTTTGCAGATTATTTCTAGAAAATCTCCAGGATACTCTATGAAAAAAAAATTATAGCTTTATGAAAACAGTTTGATTTATTTTATCTTTTGTTATATAAATAGCTTAATTAAGTTACTTATCCAAACATCATGAATTAAATACAAATGAATGAATGGTAATTGAAGATCTATGCATTGATTGATGCAGGGTTTGGGGCTGATGTCTTTGACATCATGGCTGTTTTTGATCAAACCATTAGGTTGCGGTAATGAACATAGCGTTTGCAATGAACCAACGCCATTGGGAACAGGCCTATTCTATTTGTCAATATATTTGGTTGCATTTGGATATGGAGGGCATCAACCTACCTTAGCAACATTTGGAGCTGATCAATTTGATGATAAGAGTATTCAACAAACCAACTCCAGAGAGGCTTTCTTTAGTTACTTTTACTTTGCACTCAATGTTGGATCACTCTTTTCCAACACCATTTTGGTTTATTACGAAGATACCGGTATGTGGACATTGGGTTTCGGTGTCTCCTTAGCCTCTGCTATTATAGCCTTGATTTCATTCTTAGCAGGATCTCGAAAATATCGATATGTTAAGGCGTATGGAAATCCTGTCATAAGAGTAATCCAGGTCTTCGTCGCTGCCGTTAGGAAGTGGAATGTTGAACCCGCCAAGGAGGACCAACTTTATGAGGTTGACGGCAATGTATCCGCCATCAAAGGAAGCAGAAAGATTCTTCACTCCCAAGATATAAGGTACATATGTTGCTGCATTGGAAAACTAGCAAGTATAACATATATAATATACATCTGTATTACAAGATGAATTTAATTCTATGCATTTTCAGTGAAAGTTTTATACAGACATCTAATCATAGAGATGATAGTTTACATGTCACTATGATAAAGTATGATTAGATGTCTCATGTCTGGTTATAATCCGTGTATGGTTATTTAAATCTTATAAGATATCTGATTGTATGTTGAATTATTGAAATTTGAAACTCATTTTTTATCTTTTATATATATGTGAGGTGAGCAGATTCATGGACAAGGCGGCAACACGGACAGTAAAAGACGGGAATGAATCCGGGAACCAATGGCGGCTTTGCACTGTAACTCAAGTTGAGGAAGCCAAATGTGTGTTGAGAATGATACCAATTTGGCTGTGCACTATTATTTACTCTGTTGTATTCACACAAATGGCTTCTCTTTTTGTCGAACAAGGCGATGTAATGAACAACAAAGTAGGAAAATTTCACTTGCCAGCAGCAACCATGTCTGTGTTTGATATATGCAGTGTCCTTGTATGCACTGGACTTTATCGCCAAGTTCTCGTTCCCTTGGCCGGAAAATTAAGCGGTAATCCTAAGGGGTTAAGCGAACTTCAAAGAATGGGAGTTGGCCTAGTTATTGGAATGCTTTCGATGGTTGCAGCTGGTGTAACGGAGTTTGAAAGGCTTAAACAAGTTCAGCCTGGACAGAAACAAAGTAATTTGAGTATATTCTGTCAAATTCCACAGTATGTTCTTGTTGGTGCTTCAGAAGTTTTTATGTATGTGGGTCAGTTGGAGTTCTTCAATGGTCAAGCACCTGATGGTATAAAAAGCTTTGGAAGTTCACTTTGTATGGCATCAATTTCTCTTGGAAACTATGTTAGCAGCATGATGGTGAAATTGGTGATGATATTCACTGCTAGAGGCGAGGAACCTGGATGGATTCCGAATAACTTGAATGTTGGGCACATGGACAGGTTTTTCTACCTCATTGCAGCGCTAAGTGCTCTTGACCTTGTCATCTATGTGTTCTGTGCTCGGTGGTACAAGGGCGTCACGAACGTTGAAGGTAGTGACAATGTCGGAAGTAAAGAGGACAATGTTTGATTGACTCGGAGAAGCTTGAGTTTTTATGTATTTTCTTTCTATCTTGTCAAAGCATATGCTTTCTTGTTTTGCTTTGGACAATTTTCTTTTCCTTTGGATAAATTTCTAGTTTTGAGTAGCTAGGATGTTAAATTTTCTTTTCTCATTTAATTTATTGCGTATTTGTTAATGTGACCAAAAGGCTTTCATTGCACGTGTTTGCACTTTACGAGTTCTATGCATGAAAACACTAACCTATTAAAAACTTAACGAGTTTGCACTTTAATCGTCATTTAACACTTTAATCGTTATTGTGTAACTAAAAGCTACCGTGATTCCAAACATTTACTTAACGAGTTTGCACTTTAACAGTTCCATGCATGAACAAAGACACAGATTTTGCAGTTATTCATCCTGATCAAACTTAAGGAAGTTGATGAGTTCAATATACATTTTTATTTTCTAGAATAGAATATACAGTGTTGAAACATTTACTTTACCCAACAGTCTATATGTCATCAAAATTGGAACTCCGAAATGAGGAGGCAAAGATATATTTTGTACTACAGATTCTCCCTATACAAAATGGCATGCAGTTTCTTAGCAGTCCATAATACATCAACTAGTCCATGAAGAAGGGGAGCAATATCGTCTGCCATAATCTTCAAAAGTGTTCTGCATTCTACAAATAATTTGCAAGAAATTATACAACCGAATATAAATTATGTCCTCTTAATGCAATTGCATGTTTATATCTATATACTAGTAATGGATTTTCATACACATCAACACTTTTTCTTTTTTATACTCCAATCGTCGCATTGTCTCAACTTATTTATCACTTTGTAATATCAATACACCACTTATTAACATTTTTACCGTGAAGTCCTTATTTAATTAAACAGTCCACCCAATTAATTTGAATATTTTAGTCTTGAGCAACATAACTAATTTGAATGTTACTCTAAAAATCAACATAACTAATAATTTTCTTAAGAAATATGCATTACCTAGAATAACGCATATAATGAGACCGAGGGAGTAACATTCAAAATTTCTTTCAATAGTTTCGAAATTAGAAATATTTTTATCACAAATAAATGGTGAAGGTGCCAAACCTGATATTTTACTGAAGTTGAACAAGGACATAGATGCAAGAGTCTTGAGCTCAAGTTCTCCATTTTCAAGGATTCCTTTCAGCTGAGAGATGATAGCTAAGAAGGCAGGAAGATGCAATCCTGCATTATACTGTTTAGAAAGTGAGGAACTCAACCATGTAACAGTTATTAGACAAGCCCTCATCAAATCTACATGTCTAGAATCTAAACATCTAGATATGGTCTTCAAAAATAGACTTTCTCCATCACCAATCATTGATTCTAACAAGTTTGCCATGAACTCTTCATCCATTTCTTCTTCTTCATCTTCCTGTCATTTTTTAACTAAATGATTATCATCCTAGATACATTCAGTAAGCGACTCATGTAAGAGTAAATATTAATCTAACAAACTAACATTTTCCATTAAAAACAAAAACAAAGAAAGAAAACTTACCGATGAAATGGTTACATTTAACCGTTGATCCTCTTCATCAAGGCTAGGAGATTTCAATTCTGAGCTACCATTATTATAACCTGCTTGCTTTAAGATGCTAGTGTTATTTGTTATCATTCCAGTGGAAGAAAAATGGCCACACAAGATTAAAATAGCTCTGCAACACTTCTTTTGAACCTTGTCATCATTTAAGCTGGCATCAAGTGCCTCTGCAATGGCATTCACAGCCATCTCTATGTATATGCTAAACTTTTGAGGCTGCTCAACCTGCAGTGCAAATATGTTCTAGTCAATAACTGAGCAAAAGATAGAGATTGAATTTCATTCAATTTTTGGTTAAAGAAAATATCATATGAAAAATATTTAAAGTCTCTTTAACATTGAAGGGAACATACCAATCACTTGATCTTTAAATATTATATAGACAGTTCAATATTTAGAGGTTAATATTGCATGTTACCCTATTATAAAAAACAACCTCAACATCATGAAAGGTTAAGAAGTTATGTAACTACATTAAATACTAAATAAGATGTACATAGACAATGAAATTTCAATTCTCAAAACATGTTTTCTTACAATTTTTTCTACAAATGAAGAAAGAGGTGGAGAAATGCACCAACCACCAGGTTATTGCCAACTCCAATTATACAAGTCAAATTGTGCGGCAATAGCTCAACTGGTTTGAGCTAAGGGTTAAACCATTTGAAGGATCAAGTTTCAAACTTGGGTGAAAGAGAAAGTACTAACATAACAATCAATATACTAACATTTGCCTATAGAAAAAATTGGGCGGTGACATTTACAGGTAAGAAACAATATAACAAAACATAATAAGAAAATATTCATTTCTTTTCCTAATCCAAGGGGATATAGTAGAGCAGCACTACTTCTGAAATTATTTAAGCATACCAGTAGTTCAAAGTGTAATAAGAGGACAGCGATGAGGGGCTTTTCAATTGGAGAAGAATTCTTGAGATACATGAGCACAATATGCATTGTACTAACTACATCTTCACCCACCAAGCCACCTATGAAAGAAGTGACATCCTTTCTTCTACAAAATAAATAGTCCAGTAAATAATATTTCGAAAGAGTAGTAGATATACAAAATAGTGTTATCAATTGCGGATCACAGAGTATAGCGGTTTGTTTAATTCTGCAATACTACAGTGATATAGCCCCACTATTTGACAAAACTTTACGCTAAATAGCATTTTGCATAGCAATAGCGATTTGTTCAAATTCTACTACAATATAGCGCCGTTATAACCGCTATTTGACAACATTGATACAGAATATGCAGATTAAAAACCGAGCAAAATAATCTTTTAATTAAATTTGACCAGCAGTATACACTAGGCTGTATGATAATCAAAATGACTCTTATGAAAAGGAAACCAAAATTTGATAAAAATCTCACCTCTTCATTGATAAAAGTTCAGTAAGGAATAGTATTGCATTTTTTGTCGGGGTAACATCCTTACTGTGAAGAAGCTCAAGAAGAAATTTTCTGTTGACACCTCTTGCTATCTTATATATGCAACTAGAATCTGATTGTATACAATTTAACAAGATCTCCATCACATGTGATTTTTCTTCCAAATTTCCTTGTTCAAACCTCCTACAGAGAAATGAAAGAACCCCTAAAGAGATTATATGCATAGCATAAGTTGATTTTTCCTCTTCTTTCAAGGAAGAGAAAAGACCTTGTAACTTGAAAATGATTGCCTCGTCACGCTTTTTCAACTTAATTTCCTTTGAATTCTCCACCGTTTGAGAGGCAAACTCAAGAAGGCGATCAAAATCTTCTGACTTCCAGTTATCGATCAAACGCTTCAAAATAAGGTTGCTAAATGGTATGACTACACATTCTAAAGTATTTCCTGTTACTGGACATGTTCTGTTTCCCTTTTGAAACCATGCCTTGATGGCTTTTCTTTCAAAGGTTTGACCTGACTCTAAGGTAACGGGTTCCTCAAAGATATTTCTTGTCAGAGGACAAATAAATTCCTGTGGTATGCTTGGAGAATATGATCCTACACCAAAATTTTTATGTAAAATGAATTATCTATCTGCTAGAAAATCCATTTGTTATCTGAAGGAAGCTACATAGTCAACATATTATTTTTCTTACCATCAATAGTAGAGGTTATCTTATTTGGCTGCATCTTTTTGATAGAAATTTCATTTGCTTTTTCATGTGGTAGATCATTAAATATGTGACTGTTTAAATTAGTTTCTATGGAGAAATATTTTCTAGTGGCATTTCTGGAATTTCTATCTTTCCATTCTTCTGCAGCTGTCCTTGATGTTCCTTTCCGCTGACAAATATTTTTGACAGTGTGAAATGTGAGGACCGAACAGAAACAAATTTAATGCTACATCAAGCATAAGAATATCATTCACAAAAATAATTGTTATGATTTATTTAGAGTGATGCACTCATCAAACTATAAACAATTATACTGTAGGAAGATTGTTATTTTTTTAAAGATATTTTCTATAAAAAAATAGACAAAAAGGTGAAATGATTACTTACAGGTATATAGAATTCATGAACTGGTACTCTTGGAGTGAACTCTTCAGTACTTTGATCAATATATTTAACAGTTTCTGATTCATATATTAATGTTTTTTTAACGATGGTCGAACCATAAGAACCTCTCTCACAGTTTTCAAAGCTATCTTCATCCTCATCAACTTCATAGACTTGAGGTTTACTGCCAAAGAAAGAATCATAAAGTTTTTTGCTGACCATTGCCTGTGGCGAGAATGGTTCATTGGAGCTAGAAGACTCAAAAGAATGACCAAGTGAACTTCCCTGTCATTAGAGATAAAGTCAGTTAATGGTTAGTTAAGAGTTAGTAAAGTTATCGATCAAGTTATTGATAAATGAGATATTTTAGTAATACCTGTCGACTCGTAATGGATAATGATGGAATGCCAATGGAAGGAATAGTTGGAGTTTCTACTCCTTCACTGAGCCAATCTTTGTAATATAAAGCAAATAATTGAGTTCCTGAATCCAAATTTTCATTATACACTTTCTGGAGAATCTTTATCTTTCTTGCTTTGTTTTGTGTATCTAAAACAATTTCACTTTCCTTGTTGTTATACCATTTCTTCAAATCAGAAAGTTGCGAAGAAAATAGACGCTCCCAAAGTTCAGGCAACAATATCGTCCGCGCCTGAAAAGGAGAGTCGCAAAACACTTGCAAAAGATGCTTCGCCGAAACTTTCTTTTTTCTTTGGATCAAATATACAACACTGAGGTAAAGATGAGCACAAGCTGATAACTTGAAATTTTGAATCCCGCACGTAAAATCATACTTGAGATCATTCAAACTCAAACCAGTAATAATGCTAAGCTGCATTGTTGCTCTTTTAAGATGTATTACAGATATAGATTCCTCAGCAGCAGTTTTTTCTATGCACTCAATTGCTTGCTCAAGACTTGTAATCACCTTGGTCTCAGAATTGCGTTCTTCCTCAAGTTGAATGAAATTCAATGAGGAGAAACAATTGTGGCGCAACGCCGACCGAAAATCTTCATCCTTTAGAAAACTTTCTATGTATCCATTCAGAATGGAAACTAGTGCTTTCACAGCAATTTCATCAATAGCAAGACTAGAAGCATCTTGCAATTGCATAGCATGATTGCTATTTTTGTTCTTGCTATCTTCATAGTTTTTGCTATTACTATTTGATCTAGAGTATGATTTTTCTTGATGTTTTATATTCTTTCTATTTCCACTTAATTGTCTAAGCATATATGAATCCTTCAATGGCTTTTCCCCCAGTTGTTCCTTCTTTTCTTTGCCTCTTGTCACATTAGACACTTGGTTTGAATAAGCATCTTCAAATCCACTATCACTATCTAATGAATTGTAAGACTTGTTCTTCTCAGATTCATTGTTCTTCAACCGTTCGTTATTTAACTTGTTTCCTATAAAAACATCATTATCACTTGATCTCATGTTTTTGTTGTCACTTGTATTGCTAATCTGATATCTTGAGGCTGTTTTAGACTTTGTTTTCTGTGTTTTAATTCTTTCACTTGATGATACACACAGTCTATCTTCCAAAGAGTGAAGAGGATCACTTGAATTACCATGGTGGAAAGAAGATCTTGACCTTTGCCCTTTTCTGCTGCTTGCTTTGAACCCTTCCTCTGCAAGAAGCTGCTCCAAAGATGAAGCCATTTATACTGAAGTCCCCTATAATCAAAACTGAATAGTAACTCTTCCTGCAGGCAAATATCAAACAATATGAAGCACAAACACTCAACAGAATACTATACGTAGACACCAGTAATTATTCGAGAAAAATGAAGATCGAAGGTGTGTTAGGTGTCTGATACCAACACGATAGAATTTAATGATATGCGTCGTATTAGTATCAAACACCTAACACATATTCAATCTGAAGTGTCCGTCGACATTGCACATAGTCATATCTCATATGATAGAACAGCTAGCCCGGCTCAAAATAAAACAGATACGATAAACGCCAATAAAGAACACACGATATTTGATCACAGAGTTTGGCAAATTGTGCCAAGGTAACAAAGCGGCTGCAATATCTTTCTATTATTCAATCTTAACTAACAACACTTATAGTCTATCTCTAAAATGAAAGAATAATTTTCAGACAAATAAGAATAAATATGAGAGTACATTAATCATATTATTTGAGAGTATAAATCAAATAGTGAGGATATGATACTATACCTGAATTTTTTGTTGCTGTAACTTTGTAAGCCTTAGTTTCAACACCAGAAGAATAAAACTTTTTCAACATACATCTCCAACTGAATGGTATGCATGCAAATCCAAACACCAAAAGTAGAAGGTATTTTTTATTTTTTTGGTGATTAGGGAACTTTTTGGTTTAGTTTTGAAACATATGGAGGAATAGTAGGAAGACAGAACATAGGAGGGTTATTGGTGGAATGACATGATATATGTTATATAATAAAGGAGTTGGTTGGTTATGATTATGAAAGAAAAAAAGAAAACAAAAGAAGAAACACAAAATAGAGTGAAGAAAAAAACAACAACTGGCAACAAGGGAATGAGGATGAGTTCATTTGACAAATGATAGAAAGAGAAGACTTTAGATATTGACACATATGAATGAATGTTTCAAAGACGGTTGACATTGTCTTTCCCTTTATCAATTTTCTTTCTATTCTTTATTAGTTTTGGTATTTGCAGGCCGTCTAGTTGCTTTGGAATATATATCAAAATCATACTCATATTAAATTTAATACAATAGTACATGCTAAAACATTACTTAGCACTAACTATCATCAACCGTCACCTTTCTCTTTCTGGTCCCCACCAAACTAGTTATATAACCCAGTGGCAGTGGATCTATTCTTTGGGATGTTTCTAGGTGCCACTGCCACATGGAAATATCAAAAAATTCATACTCTTAAGAAAACCATATCAAATTACACAAAGTAAAATACAAAAAGAAATGTTAGATGCATTCTTAATGTATGACACGATTAGAATGTATAATTCTACTGTATGATAGTGTAATTAAACAATAGATAGTTATGAAACTGGAGAACTCTTGTGTACTTGAAATTTTGTTGGGCATCAACATCTAATAGCAAAATTAATTCAAAATTTGAATTTATTTTAAAATTAGTAAATACAAAAAAAAAAAATGATACGATATTAAATTATTGAATGTTGGGTAAGTGGTCGCCTTTAAAAACTAAAGAAAAAAGTGGAAGTTATTGAATATATAAGTACATCTATCGATATTGCATCGGATACAATCTGAGTTGTTAATTCTACGGAGGTATTGCATCAATATGCATTTCAAAATATGTTTAATGTAATGGTACAATAATTTTGAGGAGAACGTGAGTCCAATCAAAATTAGCATATATAAATTTGTACGAATGTGCATATAGGTGACTGGGTCATATTTGATAAAAAAAAAAAAAGATAAAATAATCTCTAACTATATGTTTTATATCATCAATGTAACTAGCCACTGATTGCTTGTCTTATCATTAGAAGATGACAATTGTTACAGATTGAATAGAGTACTGAGTGTTTATCCTTTTTTTGACTGGATCCAAGATTCTTATTAATTCTTTTAAATTAAAAAAAAAAAAAAAAAAAACCATCTTGACAGGCTATTTTATAACTCTTACTCGCATTCATTTAACAAATGAAGTATTGTTTGCTTAAAAACATAAAACATTGTACCAAAATATAAAAAAATTTAAAAAGAAATAAAGTAGCACTGGTTAAATATACAATAACAGCTTGATTGAGATCCAATTGAAAAATATGAATCATGTTACACATGGGTATGTATTGAATTGCTTGAGCTATCTAAATTCAGATTACTGTTTCGTAGGATTACTGAGACAGTTTACACAGTGCACCCCTTGAGACTTGCTTGAAATCAGTTTAATAGTTGTTATAGCTTGTTTTTTAGTACAAAAGAGTATGAATAGTTCATACATAAGTTTTCTCCTTCTAGTTATCATTCCCACACTAGTGTGAAATTTAGTAATGAACGTAACTAGTAAAAAAGGAAGAACTTTTCAATCCCATGTATGTATTCATTATAAATGTCATTCATATTACTACAAGATGCACATACAAAAATGTATTGAATTATTACTAGCACGAGCAAAAGTAGGAATCAAACTAACTTATAAGGAGGAAAAAAATGTAACATCAAAAGAATCTGAACACTCGACTAAACTTTAGTCCTCGCTGCTTAATACTTATATTTTGGAAAACAATCTCCATAGCTACGTCCGCACTTCGAATGAATTTGAATTTTGACGAGCTCATATTCTTTCGGGCAAGCAAGTTTAATGAATCGATGCAAATAATGATGGCTCTTGTAACATAAGGATGAACATGAAGGTTAAAGGATCTCCAAATCCCTCTAATTAAATGTGTATTGATATGGCAAGGTACTACATCATATTAAGAACTAAAAGTTCATAACAATGCAAAGATATTAGTATCAGATAATCAAGGAACAGAGAAAGATTAAGCCAAATTTTTAAATTAAAGCAAATTTCATTAATAATCAAATGCTGAAGCCTAGAATTAGTCACGTTCATAATTACAGCTACTTACAAATTGCAACAAAGGATGTCAGCCTCTTAATAATGAAGCCTTTTGTAGTCAAACTATTCTTTGCTGCGAGAAGCGCGCTCCTTCCTCTGTCCTCCAAGAATACGAGAAATTTGCAAACCTCTGCTGAACGCTTGGTTGAACAGCATTCGGGTTTGAAATTCTGAAACAAAAGGAAACCAAGCCAGAAAGGCAACTGGAGTGAACAGAAGCAAACCCATGACTATCTCATAACCACGAGCAAGAGTTTTCACAGATCCCCAAAATCCAGCACGACGTACTATAGGCTTTAATGCTTGCGCAATCTGAAGAAGAAAAAAAAAGTAGCAACAATGACAATGACAAAGAAAAACCGACACCACTACTAAATCAAAAGCTGTGAAGATAATGCAATTATCCAATAAATGTGCCCCACAATAGTAGATAAGGAATATTGCTAACATCATAAGGCAAATCATAAAACCACTTATAAAAATATGGGTTTAATAACAATGCACTAAAGACATCTCAGCCAATTATATTTTCCTATCGTGTCACTTTGTAACATTATTTTCTAAAATATCTGAGATATGATTGGATGTCAGTTTTTATACTGCCTGTACACAGTAATTAACTTCATAATAAAATTATACACAAATATTTCCATAATTTGATATGTAAGCGACACTTTCTAAAGTAAAGCTTATGTGTTTTTATGTCTAACATTTTCCCAATAGAAGAAATATATGAATATAATCCACCAATAGGGTTTTGTCTTTCCAAATGTTCACAAATATATAAAATAAAAAGAAAAATAATTGAGCAATATACCAACCCCCCTCTGAAATGATGTTCATAGATTATGTAGGAAAAAGTGCAACGAGAATTTACCTGTAACATTCCCCAACCAGTTGGCATGAAGGCAAGAATGCAAACAATAATGTCTTGCGGTGTCATATGTGGAAGGGCGATTAAAATGACAAGAATTGCAACAAAAGTTACGAATATCATCCCCTTGATTAATCGGAAGACAAGCTGAAAATTTGCACTGAATTTACGCCTCCCAACAGATACAGTCTGACAACCAGAAAGAAAAAAAAAAATGTTAAACCATAAGAAACTTGGTATTTACATTTCTTATGCAAGAGATGAACAAGGCCATCTGTTTTTACTAAATTCAATAAGAACATAATGCAAGATACAGTCTGACAACCAGAAAAAAAAATGAAATATGTTAAACCATAAGAAACTTAGTATTTACATTTCTTATGCAAGAGATGAACAAGACCATCTGTTTTTACTAAATTCAATAAGAACATAATGTGCAGACTAGGGAGGCATGCATGTACAAAATTATAGCATAACCCTAAAAGTTAGGAGGCACCAAGCAACTACTAACCTTCATCACAAATAATATTACAAAGATCACCAGCCACGAAATGCCATACACCTGTTAGCCAAGGAAAGCTTTCCATTATTCCATTCAACCAACAAAATTATGGGTAGGTAAAAAGGAAGACAACATAGATCAAGACTTACCAAAAAACTTTTTGAGCCCTTCTTTGTAATATTCAAGTGATATACAAGACCATATTGGTAGATAAAAAATCGCAGTGACAACAATATCTCCACTATGATTCCCCGGATTCCTGAATATTGTAGATGATCTTGTTCTTCTTCCCACCAAGATTCCCAACTTTTTTCAGGCGGTACACCTATACCTCCTCGGTTACTAATCCATTTATTCCAATCAGTCCAATCATCAACAATTTTTTGCCATTCAAACCCAGAGGGGTTGAACAAGAAGGGAGCAAACAGCCAGGTTCCCACCATGAACCACATTGATACAGTAATCAATATATATGCAACAGCACTTCTGTATGAATGACTAAAAATTTCGTATACCACAAGTAATACCATGAGCTCAATACCCTTGACAAAGTGACTTCGCGAATAAAGTCTATAATTATCAGCAAACTTGGCATGGAAGACAACAAATCCTCTACCCGTGGGTCTATATTTTGCACCTCCATGAAGCAGTGTCCTTCCGAAATAGTGAGTCTTGGTCCCTAGGGAAAACGTGAAGAATACAGGAGCAAGCTGCAATTGCATCAGTATAAATTCACTAAGTGCAGTTCGGAAGCCCCTTTCCAAGCCAATTTCCATCAGCATGGGCAAGGCCATTAAAAACCCAATTTGAACAAATGACTGAGAAGCAAGAGCCACTTGAAGAGGCTTATTGTCTCGAATGGCTTTTTGTGCACTCAACCCTTCTTCAAGGCCACTGAGAACAAGATAGAGGCGACCATAGAGAAATATGTATACAGTAAGAACAGTTATCTGCACAAAATTGATGTGGAAGAGAGAGATTCAGAAGTCGAAGATATAAAAACTAACATATATGACCAGAGTCTGTAGCTCACATGGTACCTCCCATGGACTTCAGGATCAGGGGAAGCAGTCAGCTAGGGGGTAAAATTCCCCACCTGCCATTTCCCATTCCCCCATAAATCCAACTAGTAGACCTTATAGTTAAAACTAAGAAAAGAAAACATAAATTTTATGCAAGTAAAAGTTAACTCTGGGGATACATACAAGAGTGCTGAAATAAAATCCGACTGTAGTAAAATAACAGGACAGCATTCTGAAGAAATCAAAACGGTGCCCAAGCCGGTACACGTCTCGACTTAGTGTCTGCTCTCCATTTCCATTAGCTATTTTTGCTTCAAACATCGAAATTTGGTTGAGACCAACATCTCTTCCCTTCCCAACTTGTATGTACTCATGATGAGTAACACTTCCTTCACGGAGTGTAGAGTTGAAGCCTGAAAACAACAGAAAAATTCCAATAAATATACAATTAAATACAAATAAAATAAATAAAGAGGAATTAGACTATATTGTACCAGCAAAAATATCTTCACTTAGATTGATAACCTTGGAGGCTTTACTGACACCCCCTCTTGTCAGGTGAAAAAGCCTATCAAAGACATCAGGATGCCCATAGTGGAAACGAACCCTGCATAAGCAGAAAATTGGGAAGATCATACTTTCAATTATTTATTTATATCAAGATCAATAAACAAATTTCTAAGTTCTAAATGATTGAACATTCATTCTCAATATATTTTGAAGAACTCTCCGCAGATCAGTAATTCTCTGACGTTTGAAAGCCATAGGTTTATTACAAATCCAATTTTGTCCATATTATTCTGCACATTGAAAGAAGAACCAGTAGAACTTACCTCAGGGGATTAGCCAACAATCTCTGACCAATTGTCACGAAACTTGTCTCTTGATTTGACATAAACCATGCAAGGGAAGAAACACTAAAACCACAGCAAGACAATAATAAGAAACATAGAAAATATGACCAATAATCAGAAAGAAATTGATATGAATCTACCTTCCAGTAAATATATGCTCTCTTAGTCCAAGAATACTTGGGAACCTCACACCATCATGCTTCTTAAGAAATTCTTGCAACAGATTTCTCATTTTCAAAGCTTCTTCCATGTAGTTATCCTATAAAAGATTTAACTTAGTTGCATGACATGATAAGACTTTACAATGATAAGCTCCTCTCATATCACCGATCACCATCATACCTGGTTCATATCTATTGTTTGCAAACCTTCTCCACGTGTGAAAATTATGGCGTGATTTTGATTTTCGGGCTTACCCTCACCTAAAATCGCTGGACCAGGAAGCTTTATTTTATATATGACCTGATCAAGCAAATAAAATAGAGTATATTAGGAAGGAAAAAAAAAAGGCATCTCGGGTAATTGTATTTAAAAAAGGCATCTCGGATAAAAATAGCATAAGTCATTTTTCCCTATCTTCAATTAAATAAACGAACATTGCTTCTTAATAATATTGGTGTTTCAATTTTATTTAAAAAATAAAATAAAAAATCAAAACAAAGCAGATTGAAGTTGTATGAATTAACTAAAACAGTCGGTGTTTCTCCATAAAAAAGTTTATCTATGTTTAACTTAAAGAAATGATTATCAACTTTTAAGTACCTAAGAAGTTAATTCATTCATAAACGCTTAAGGAGAGGAGTCTTATTGTTTAAATTAAAGAAAAGTTTATCAACTTTTAAGTACCCAAGAAGTGAATTCATTGATAAACGCTTAAGGAGAGGAGTCCTATTGCTAATTCTTGTGATAACATAAGGCTTAACAACTTTTTAGTTCCTACAATACAAACCTTTTCTGGTTTTAATCCCCATAAAAAGCCTAGCCAGTCTGAATACCTACAATTATTTGTCCTCGCTGTTAGGGGACAGCAAGCAGCAAAATGCAGTTGATTCTTGTAAGATCTGGTGTGGAAATTGAGTATTATGCTATAACACAATCAACTGGTGAACTCAAATGAATCCAATGTTAGTCGGGTTAAGTTGGGCTTCTAATGGTTACCCACGATAATCAAGCTATCGGGCATATTCATTGAATAACAAAGCACATTAATGTTGATTATCATTTTGTTGAAGAGAAGACTCTAATTTCTTTGAACAAGGGAAAGAGAAGGGAAATTTGTTAGCCGAGCCTCGTTAAATTGAGAATCACTTCAACAATAACAGGCTGCGCAGGGTATATATCTATGCTCCAGATTGAGATGATGGATTAAGAATGAGAGCATGAATTAAGAATATTTTTGTTCAGCTGAAAATTAGTTGATAAATAATATAAATGAAAATAGAGTATTTATATGCAGACACAACAAGCCCGATCAAAAGAGGCTAGTTGAACGGAGCTGTATCTTTGATCTAAAGAGACTGGTAAACCATTAATTGATCCATTTGTTACATATATTTCCTTGCTCTGGAGGATTTCCTACCGCCCATCTAGTCGAAATTGCCATACTTTTCTTTTAAGAAAATTTATTATCCAATCAAAACAACATTACCAGTAGCAAAAGAAAGTGAAATAACATGTCTTAATAGTCAAAATCCAAATACCTGGTCCAGATTCTGCTCAGGCTCTGAAGAACTACTGGATTTCGGCATAGCCTTCACTAAGCAAGAGTAGTAAACCTTGTTGATCTTTTTCTTACTGTTTTTGATAGGTTCCTCTACCTCATCAATATAGGCAACTCTAAGTGAAGGGTATCTGCCAAATGAAAATATACAAGGTCATTATTATAATAGACATAAGAACAATATTCTAAAATATACAAGACAGATATAGTAAGTACCAAGTCTAAAACTACTCAGTCCAATGCCTACCTAGTCATAAGCCTCAATATGTCGTGTGCTCGGGGAGAACCAGATCGCTTGTCAATGCCATATTGTTGGCATGATACAACATATGTGAATTTCATATCAGCTACCGCTTGGCATTGTGTCCATAATGACCTTTCCCCTCGCAAGTTATCATCTGAGTTTTCCAAGGCTTTGTAGCCTTCCATCAAATCTGGCCATTCATAACGGTTAAGCAAAAAAAACCTTCAAGCTGTATGTTAAATTTAATAGTACATTGATAATGAAACTAAAGAAATTTCATTCAATGATTCCTAAGAGAATGAAGAGTCACCTTCGTCTTTGGCCATATCAAGGAAAGCCTGAAGCTCCAAAGCTTTTCTATAATACATCATACCCCTTACTGCACCAATAGTTATTAATGCAATAATGAGCTACATTATGGATTTCGAGGCTAGAATATAACTATCTGAAGTAAATAATAAATTTAAAATCACTTGATTATAAGCATGCACTTGTGTGTGTGTGTGTGTGTCCGCAAGTGTGTGTGGAGAGAGAGAGAGAGAGAGAGAGAGAGAGAGAGAGAACCAGTTCTTGTCAAAGTCTGCCCTCTATATGATGCCCATAGACGAAGCTCTTCTTCTAACTCTTCAGATTCATTTGCTTTAAGTTCCTCCTCGCTAGAACACTTCACTCGCTCAAGAAAGTAGTTCCACTCATCTGTGCATCAATAACCAAAATGGAAATAATAAACGCATTACATTTCTGATCATCTCACGAAGTTTTACATTTATGCAGCAGAGGTTTGGGGTGAATGATGAACCTGGAAATATCTTTTGCAAATAAAACAGAATCGAAACACCATCTTCATTTTGCGAATCCAGATCATTCAATGAGAAGAGAACCTCTTCTGTGTAGTATGGTGTTAAAACCCTACAAAAAAAAATCCACAATAACTAAAAAATATTAACAAAGATTTATACGATCTTATAACAAATAACAAATACCAACTCTCGGTGCATCTACCTATCAAAATACTACTATTTTTTATGGGTTACCACCATCTCAAGCTGAAAACTAAAATAGAAGTCTGCAGTTTTAAGTTAGACACTTCCATGGGTAACAGCTATTTTTCTTCATTGACAATCCTCCAAGAAAATATCTTATTGTTGAGAACATTTTAGAAAACTAAATTAGACATTCAAGTGTAGCATGCCTTTCACAATGGTAAAATAGACCATTAAATTTATCGACTATAACTTGCTGTGACAAAAGTCTTCACAGAATTCGCTTAAATACACCAAACTGAAGAACTAATAATGCATGTTGTGAAAGACTGACAAAAATTTAATGCTTTTAATCTGTAATCAACAAGAATATTAGGGAAAGGAACTTGCACAACGCATTCACTGATTCATAAATTTCAACAGGAAAACAAGGCATATGATTAGGGACCAAGAGATAGCTTACGAAAATGAAAGCATGTTGCGAACTTTTGGTGCCACAGGCATGTCCATAAACAGTGAATTTGAGAAGAAAGAAATACGCCTTCTTGCTTCTAAGTTAGAAGGTACATCCATGGCAGATTCTTTTGTTGTCAGCAGCAAGAAAAGTCGTTTAATCTTCCCAAAACAAATTGAAAATAAGTCAATAAAAATGCTTCACTAATTAAACCTACAGCGGAATAGTTCAATAGTAACAAACCTTCTCTGTCCAAGCTGCTGTGACTGGTTCAATTGGAAAGCTGATAGCCCCTTCAGATGCAAATAGCTGGTGATGTGGCTCAGGCTCAAGGGCAAACATTCCCTCGTGTCCAACACCACCATGACTTGAATCTATCGTACTATTTAAAAAAATATGATTTAATCGTGATCAGGAGATGAAGGAAGAATATGCACATGATGATGTGGAAACATAAGGATTTACATATGCACAACCTGAATATTTGATCCTGATCCTCCATCATTATATCTCTTGTCACGACTTCCAGCATGTCCTGGAATAGAATTACAACCTGATCCCTATCTTTCTGATTATTACCCAACTGCATAAATTCCAATAATTGGGTAAGACTTTAAACCCCTCTGAAGAGAAACAAAATGCACTCTCAATTGCATAAAAGAGTCCAATATTACCAAATATTGGATTAGCTGAACAAACTGTCCATAGAGGCTAGGAAGAGCACTCATTCTGAATTCCTTTATTAGTGTGCCTGCCTCTATATGACTGTCTACTTCACGGAACATGTATTCTATAAATCTGAAATAAAATATACAAAATTAAAAAATGAATTAGGTAAAGAAGAATCTTTCAGAAGTTAGTTTGAACCTATATCATTGAATGCGAAAAAGCTAGCTGCAATATTTCATCAAGAGGCCCGAAGTCCCTTAACATTTCAAGCTATATAGGAATACTACACTAAACTGACACACATGAAGTATATAAACAAGTTACAATTCCTTCTATAAAGAACTAAATCAAACAGATTCAAGCAACTTACGGTTTCTCCCGTTCTCCTCGAACCAAGTGCATAATAATGCTCTTAAATGAAGCATAGCACTCACGGACAGCACAAGACATGTAGTTGTCAGCCTCAATTCTTTTTGTCAGCTCTCGATCCTTTCCATTACTGTCCTTCGCCATATCTAATGCAATTGGGATCTAAAGTGTGTATAACCACCGAAAGAATTACTAAATGATTCAATAGAAACGTTGATAGCAAAGTCTCATAGAGAAGCATAAAACAAACCTTGCTAGCAAGTAGAAAGGGGGGCCATTGAATAAGGTCCAACTGAGTATCAGCCCAATAAGGTACAAGCAAAAGGTCCATTTCGCTGAAAAGTATAACCGCCTTACACACTAGCTTACAAAAAAAAACACAGTTCCATCGAGAAAGAGCAGATCATAAACCAGAAACATTATCCCCTACATTACCTATCATTAATAAGATCTTCCTCTCTGAAACTAGTAATTATTTGGTTCCACAATTGTGCAAACCTTGCAGCTTTCTTCCCTTTGTTAGACGGGATCTGCATCAATCAGTCAAAAAGTAATGTAATCCACAAAGTAAAGATGCTTAAATTTTAGATTACTAGATCAAGTAATGATAAAAGTGAAACAGTTAACCTCAGTAAATCTGCGAGATAAAGTAGCTTTTAATCCCTTTTTCCTTGGCTCGTCTGTTGATTCCTCGGGAATCAAACTGGCATTGAAGGCACCAGGCAATGACTGAAACCGAGACCTAAGCATTCCTAGTGTACGTATCTGCAACCATGACAACCAGTGAAGACAAAATAACTTAGATAAGTGAAATAGATATTTTATGAGGATTTAGATTTAAATGGTCTACCTCTACTATTAAATATGAATTATGATAGAATATTGTTATGTTTTCAGTTGTTTGATCTACGTAACTGACCCCTACACGTGGACAAAGGCTTTGATCGTTCTTAAGGTAAAGGGATATTTTAGTCACAAGTCATAGTTCAATGCATTGAAGTCTAAAATTATTCTCCAGTTAGAGATTCAAAAGTTGTTAATCAAAAATAGAAATGTCCAATCTCATAATAAGGCGTCTAATGAATCAAAGGCAGGCTACACGTTAGTCAAAAATCTTATTTAGGCCACTTAAGGATCCATTTATTTTGAGACATACATAATAGGTCTACAAAGAGATATTCTTCAGGAAATTTCAAACAGAGTTCAGAATAATAAAGCAAAATATACAGAATGTATCATTTCACTATTTCTTTGGACATAGAATTGAAGATCTGATCATATAGATATATATACCTATTAAGAGTCGCACATTGGATGAGATATGACTTGATAATGTGTTTTTAAGTGGTGGGCATTCCTCACCGGTTTTGTAAGGGTTGAGTTTAGATCAAACCCAGAGTCTAAGACTATCCAAAGAGCTAATCAGCTCCCAAATAAAACAATTGATCATGCACCTTTCATACCTATTGCCATAATTTCCCTTTTCATCCATCCCTAATACGTGAATCTAAACAAACTCCCAGGCTGCATTAAGTTAAAGTGAAGTATGTGATAACAAAGGTATGCAACACAAGACCTCGTGTGTGAAAAAGATTGGCATAAGAGGTACCGATCATAGAAACCCTAATAGTAAAGAAAATAAACTTATAACCCCTAGAATTGTTTGATAGTAATAACAAGGATAAAAATAAAATCCTAGCAAACTAAACAACCCAAATTTTATTTAAGCGGATACCTAAGTGTGAGACAATCGAACATAAAATATGACAACACAACCGCCAAGGAAAAAGATATCACCCCGCCAAGGAAAAAGATATCAACAAAGACTAAACCATTAAGTTCTAAAATTAGAAATTATAATAAACAAATCCTAATCCCACCATTCAAAATCCTAGTTATAATTTCATTCAGAAAAAGAAAGAAAATATCTAATTATAAATTAATGCAATAAGAAGTATTTCTTCTAAAACTGTAATTTGGCCCATAACAAATCGAACATAGAAGCAATCAAACAATATGCAACAACTTCAGATGTGGCAAAATATAACTAGCCAGAAGGAAATCTCATTGGTTCAATTTTAAGACAACATAAGGACATTTTAATAAACAGAAACCAGACAAAGGAAAAATGAACCGATGAACTATAACAAGAAAGCATTTCTAAGTAATTACCCAGCATGCGTATTTTAGCCAATAGAAATGTATGACATTGTAGATCAAACAGAACATAAACCCAGGTAAGTTAATGCAGTATTATCATACTAATAAACATGTAATGACGGAATGCTATGATAACACATGTTTCCAGTAGCAGAACTAATTTAAATCGGAATATCTATCAACATAAATTCAAGATTCCACCAGATTGGGCCTATATACAGAACATTTGGAGATGTACGTAAACCACTTGACAAACTTCTTGATTGCAACACTAAAAAATGGCCCTAAATAAACCTTAGGAGAAAAACTCAACCACATTTACGTCTTTTGACATATATGTAAACTACAGAAAAATATTTAGTTATAGACGGCAGACCAGAAGTAATTGGTTATGCACAGAAATCTATTATACGAATAACACCTTCAAACTATATCTAAGGAAATAAAACCAAAGATCCAAAAGATATTACTATACAAGTTTATCATAGCAGTGGACAATTTAATTACCTCCCCCAATCGACGGAATGCACCATAAATCCCACCAAATAATGTTGAGAATATTGCATACCAAATTTGGGTATCCATAAAGTATACCTACAATGGAGGAGCTAAATGATTATGCCACAGATACTAAAAGTTGGAAGTGAATCGGATACATCACAAACCCATACCAGAATAATTGGAGCCCAGAGAACAACTACAACACCAATATTGTTCCTAGCTGCAGAGCAAAAAACCAATTTTAAAATATTTTCTGAGAAAATGAAGTAATGTGAGAATCTGAACATTCAAGCTTACTACCATGGGGGAAGAATTCATGCCATTGGAAAGTTGATATTTTTACTTCCATAATAGCCTTTGTAGGTCCAACCAGAGGTTTTATCTATAGGAAGAATGAAAGAAAAAAAAAAGTTAAACAAACAAGTGGGAAAAACTGATATGAGGAGAAGATCAGAGACAGTGGAGAGCATGAGATCCTCCCAAAACAAGTAGAGCATGCATGCAAATGAACACACATGTTCATTCATGCACACAAAGAATAAGAACAACTCCATTTATTACTAGAGCACATTACTAAACTCCGGTCAAACTTAACACAATAGTTCATCACAATGCAAAATTAAACTCAGGCTATGTTGTAACAATGCGATAAAGGGTTTTTATAGTCATGTCCCGAAAAAATAAAAATGTTGAATATATTCATAACCAAAATTATGTGGAATTGTAGAAGGGAATATAAACAAGAAACTGACAAACACAGACATGTGCAAGAAATGAAAAACTATATGGAATTTCAGAATGAATGAAAAGTGAAAACGCGTCACCTCTATATAATAACTGAAAGCCAACTTTGTAAATAAAAGGAGGACCCAAAACACCGTGTACCTAACATAATAAACAGTGACAAATTAAATATTAGACACGTTGGAATATTGTACCATATACCGGAAAGAGAAAATTTTCATCTTCATGTTCTTACTTGAAAAGGGAAAATGTACTCTCATGCATTCCCCTACCAACATAGAGGCGAGGCTGGCAATCACAAGGCGCCATAAACACCAAGTTAGAATCTAAATATCTAAGTTGTTACCACAAAAAAGGTTGTAAGTGTACAAAAATAATAAGGGGAGAAAGGTTGAACTGTTGTGTACCTGCGACCACCACATCATTAGCATCACAATCCTATAGTTCGACCTCTCGAGATAGCGCCGAATGAAGGGGAACATAAAGAATATTGCAGCAAGCATATTTGGTGACAGGTAAACAACAACAGCCACGATAAACAATGAAGGTGCACTTGAATTGCTACCAAACCAACTTTTTATGGTTTCAGCAAACCCGGGAGGATTATCCCAGGTATAAGCATACGTAACTGACAGAAGAATCACCCATGCTGCAGCTGAAATAACTTTTAGAATATATCTTAATTTGACATACAGCGACATACTCCGCCGTGCTTTCCAACTTAGAATTACACCAAGAACAGCTGCTCAATGAGAAGGAAAAGATCAACATGAGTATCCTCCACATTATGAACTAACAAAGTACTCTATTTTATAAAATATAAGTTTCCGGGAGGTGGGGGAGGAAATACATATTAACAAACTCATAATTTTCATATTTAAATCAAACCACATCTTAGGGGTACATATTAAATAACTAATAACTATTCAGCCAAGGAAACAAAGCATGCTTTTGTTTTCCAGAATAGGTTTCCACAGTGATTTTCAATCTGACATCTTGAATACATCACCTTCAATTTTCCTTACCAAGTTGTTACATAAACTGAATATTTCATTTAAAATCAGGAAGTTATATAGAAGCATAGGATACAACTGACATGGATCTATATCTCTAACAAGTCAGACTATAATGAATACGGAACATGACAGTTCACTTCAGCCAATAACATTTCCTATAGAGGTGATTCAACACTTCAACCTATTATTTCAATTTGTTTATTACACTTATTTTTATTATCAGATAGCCACTGTCTGCTCTCCTTCTGCAAATCAGTTCCGCAACCTTAGAAACTCTTTTAAAAGGATGGTTAAATACAACAACCAAGCCATTTTCCACAAGGTTAAGTCAGCATATCAAATGACATCATAATGCTCTATCCCTATCAAATCTTAATCAAACCAATTAACTTCTAGGTCTTGATAAACTCTACTACTGTATAGTTTTTCTTGGTCTTCCTCTCTCAGCAATTGAGTTACCTCCATCTGATCAACTCTCTTTACTAAGAAATCTACAGGTCTCCTTGACCATGTCTAAACCCCCGTCTAGATTCAAACAACTTTCCATCAGTAAGTGTTACCCCAACTCTCTCCAATACTATCATTCATAATTCTATTCGATCTAGTTTTTCCATACATCCAGCCTAGCATTCTGAGCTCTGCTACACTAAGTTTTCTCTCATGTTGACATTTTACCTCCAAAATTTTTGTCCCGTACAGCATGGTCTTACAGTTCTAAAATTAAATTCTCCCTTTAGCTTGAGTGGTACATAGTTATCACATAAAACCCTCTAGGCTCTCCTCCATTTCACCCACCCAGCTTGAATCAGATGTTTACATCTCTCACTATTTCTCCGTCATTTTGTACAATGGACCCAAGATATTTAAATTGTGACTTGTGGTATAGTATGGTCTTCAACTTTTTTACTGGGTGAAAGTTGTCTTCTAGCAGTGAACCGAAATGACAGCTAAATAGTTATAACTGGAAAAAGGTTACTAATTTAGTTGTTTTCCAGCAGTTACAACTTAAGTTAATGCAACAAATGAGAAAGTGGGGCAAAATACCAATAATAGGTTACAATTTTACAGATCAACACAATTGACTTAATGCATAAAGGATAAGGCATGATCTCAGAGTAACAAGGTAAGCTGCAATCTCATAATAGATATCAAATATATGAATAAAGTTTGATATTGCCTACCTTGACCAAACTTCAATATAGCTGCTGTAATAAATACACTCAACACCTTCTTGAAGACATCCCCGTGAAAGATCACAGTTGGATCCCCAGATCCGTTCCAAGCAACAATAATCATGGCCTAAAAACATACACACAATTCTGAAATAGATTTTATTTGGCAAAGTATTAAAAGGGAAAAAAATGTCCACATGGAAGAAGTGAAACAAAATGCAAAAACGAGTTAGTACCTGTAAACACAGAATGAAAAAACTCCACATGCGATCAAAACTTCTGAAAAGGTGCCATAATGACCTTATCTCAACAAAATTCACTTTCCCGAACCATCCGTCTCGGTTAGGCGGCTTGTCATCCTATGCATTAAAATTACAACAAGGCTTTCAGACTGAGTGGCATATACATGCTTCTAAACATTTCACATTGATCATAACTAAACGCAGAAGATTTCATCCTTGATTCCAGCCAAAATTCCAGCATAGAGCATAGAAATAGATTTTGTATTTTGGAAAGAAAAAAGGACACATCTACAAATAACCATAATCTTTGTCCAAACAACAGCATGCAACGAGCAACTTTTCCATCATTATTATATGCCATTGTTCAATTATGCATTAATGTCTATTTGTTTACATTTTTTCTCTTATGATGCCTGAATATCATATACAATTGCAAAAAGAAAAATAATCTTATAAGTGAGGATAGGGGCAAAAAATGCATCCACCAGGAGGGATTATAAAACAATATGGTCATTAAAATATAAATTTCAACTATATGCTACATCATCCTCTGATGTTATCAACGGACTTCTCAAAGGTTACGTGTGATTAAAATTGATCCTTCTAAACACATTTTATATACCATAATATGTATGGCAAAACGAAAGAGAGATAAGTTGAATATTGATGCACTCAAGCATCCCATTGATAAAAAAATGAGGAACCAAATTAGGACCTGTTTGGATAAACAGCTTATTTGCAGCTTATATCACAAGCGTTTATGTATAAGCTTGCATAAGCTATGTTTATAACAAAAGATAAAATAATGTTCAATTGTTTTTGTATATGCTATAAGTTGTTTCCGTAAGCTATATTGGAGAACTTATGAAATAAGTTGAAAAAGGCTTTAGAAAACTGTCATAAGTTGTTTTCATAAGTTCTCCCAAACAGTCTCACAAAGCTTATGCCAGTAGACAAGCTCAAATAAGCCAATCCAAACAGGCCCTTGGGTAAATATGAATCGTTCAAGGACCAAATGATAACTTCACTTAGTCCATTGAATGTAAAAAGGTAGGGTTTCACCCCAAAAGTTCAAGTCCTTTAAAGATCTTAAGTCTTGTATGTCTACCGATTAATCAAACACCGTAAACAGATATAGCACCCAATTCAGTACAATCTACCCAAATATGGCAAACTCTTTTAGTTAGAAACAAAAAGCACAATTATCATAAGATTAAATTGCAAAAATGAAAAGGAAAAAAAAATTAATCTGAAGACTCAAAAGCAGCCAAGAGATAGTAGAAGCCCCACAACCCATTACAACACAGGAAATTGTTATTCAACCAGGCTCAGGAGCATAATAGACAACTCATTATTTACATAGATTGGGCTGTCTTTGTTCACTATTGCAACTTCAATTTTGTGTTCTGATTTGTTGGTTTTGTAGTTTTTTCCATCCATTTTCATTCTAGAGGAGCATGCCTAACTCTCCTTTTTATATCTTCCTGCTCTACTAATGAGCTTTCATTTCACACTCAATAGATATAACTTAAATAAAGTTACAAACTTATATAAAAGTCCACCAGGAGCTGTACGCACACAACTCGAACCTTGCAGCTATTCACAAAATTTAAGATGATCATGAAAGAGGGGAACCCCCTCCCCAAAAAACAAATGTAATTTCTCATTTTAATACTTGAGGTAAAAATAAAAATTGTACTCAACTTGAGGAAGAAATAAAAAAAATTGTAGTCAATGTATGGAGAGAAAATAGGAGATCAATAATAAATACTTACATTCGATTTGTCAAAAACCACCCGCTCAGATGGCAGGTAAAAGAAATCGGCATCAGCACGCATCGGCCATCCTAACCGAAAACAATCAGCAGACCTACAATTATGTTATTAGAATTAACTTCTAGACTGACATTGAGAACATATGGGAAACAAATTAAACGTATAAATTGTACCAGAAATATTCATTCAAATCATCATAGTTCCGCCATTGTGAATGCTTTGACCTTCCCCTTTTGCTTTTTTTAGCTTCCTTTTGAGCAAAAAATTTAACAAATTATTTTCACATTCATTTCAATAAGCATTAACTTTATCTGGATGTAACAGCCACAAAAAAAGAAAGGAAGAAAATAAAACTATGAAAAAGTAGGAGAAAAACCTCAGCAATCACGTCATAGATAGGAGTCACTACTTTCCTTAAGAAAGCCTCATCTTCACCTCCATACGCTGGCTTGATATTCTCACCGGTCATTGGACTGACATTACCCGCAAGCATACCATACAATTCAAAAGCCATCTATTATCACGATGAAAAATCTCAATGGGTGTCAATATCCAACAAAAGAAATTAGTTACCATCAAAATATTCATTTGACGCAGACATATAGTTGTTTATAAATAAAAAGAGATGAGAGCAACTGCCAAAACCATTGTGAGAAAACAAGTACATGCACATTTCCAGGCACACAATTATGAAATGAAGATATAACAAAGATACAAAACAATAATTAAAAGAAACATTGTATCTTTTTAAGTTCCTATGCATCCAAATTACAGTGTCAGTGACTCACATGGTAGAGAGATAGTGATGCTCTTAATATTGAACCAGTTCAGATTTAAACATCAATCAGGTACAAAAACAAGCTCTCGTTTTACAAACCTTGTCCTTATAAAAGCATATATTTGCGTGTTTATCTAAATACACAACGACCACACTTAATGGTAAAATCTCCTCAAAATGGTTCTAAAACACACTCTGTATTCCTTCTTGTTTCTCAAAAATATTTTCCTTTCAATATTTAAAATACTTATTTTGCAGAAAAGAACCATTGGACAATGATTGAGAGTGAAGTTAGGTAGGAATAATGAAAGCCGTTTGGTAAGGACATTAAAATGTTATGTATGTAGAACAAATAATTCACAAAAGGCAACAAATGGTTATCCGAAAACAGGTCAAACTCCACTGTTATAGCTCTCTATCGATAACCATGTAAGATAGTGTGCTTGCAACTAAGGGTTATCCAACAACAGGTCAAACTCCAACTTATTTAAGTGATAATGATCAAAAGTTCTAACATAGGGCCATTTGTTTTCCTCCCGTTGAAAGAGTTAGGAAAGAAGGGTCCTAGAATTTAGGTTGGGCCCAATTCAACCTTACGAAACCGGATTTTAAGGTGAGGGCTGCCCAAGCTTTATAATCACTGCATAGGCCATATCTCTAGGCAATGTGGGATTAAAGTCACCCCTTCACACCCAACACAATGAAGGTGTTGGAAGCTGCAATGGAGGCAACCCAAATGCCCCAATTAGGCTGCTAGGGTGAACCGCAATGAAGGTGGAATTTCCAGTGAAGGGGAATAAGAGGATTGAAGGAAACAGGTAAGGTGAACTAAAGAATTACGTAAGCAAAAGAGGCAAAGAAATGGCACCAAAATAAAGTTTTGTCGTAGGTAAAAATTGTCCGTAAGCAAGCTAATGTATGTGCAAACCCACAGATAAGTATTAAGTAAGGATGTTTAACCAGGTATATGCACAGAATGCAGGGAAAACGTCCATAAAAATCCAAGTATTGGAGCAAACAGAGTTGACACTAGCATATCTGAGAAATATAAACATAGATTGGTTCAAGTGACGAAGCATACATGGTGATATATATAACAAAGGCATTCTGGCATGAATCTTAGGTTGGCGGCTTCACCCCATATAAGAAGATATAGACCCATATATAGTAGTTTGCGTTGCTGCACTTCTTGCTGTATGGTAGGTAACCTGCAGTGTGCATCCACTAGACATGTTACAAGGAAAACTCAAAAACACATTTCTTGACAAAGCCCAGATATGAAAGTTAAAAAATGCTACAAATAAGCTGTGTTGCATGTAGACTTAAACAAACAACTCTACATCAGCAATTCAATATTAGGAAAACAGAAAAACTCACCAAAGGCTACTTTTCCGATCCAAATATTTGCACCATTTTTTGTAGTTCTTGAACAGTTTCTTCATCACTTCTGTCAGAGCACACTCGTCCAACTAATCAAACAGATATACTAGTCACAGGCAGATCTAATCCAAATTGGTGCATGTATATTTGTGTTCATGAAAACTGAAAGAAAATGATTACGTGTTGTTCGTTTATTTCATGTATTCACTTTCATTTAATATGTTTTCACTACTAATTATAAAAATGCCACCTTGCTTTCACTATGTTTCTTGTTTTCAAGAACTTGCTTAAGAATTACTAATAGTAAACAAATTGTAGCTCCTACCATTTCCTTCACAATATCATGGAAAAAGTAAGCAGCATAAAAAACAAGGTGAGATTTTTCAATTATAAGCAAAGACAAAACAAACTAAATACCGCCCAAGTTATTAAGCAAACGGTTCCCAAATGAAGATACATTCTCAACAAAAATTCAGAATGGGATGAAGTGAATACATAAGGTGCGGAGCTTTTGAGCTACATAAAATTGAAAAAAGCAGACATTTACAGTATCAAGAAAGAAATAGTTTGCAGCACAGCATTGGGTAACACTACAACTTTAAAGCATGAGTACTGGAAGCCTCCCCCACCCAGCATGTAGGTAAGGTTTAAAGAAAAATGAACTTTTTGTATTGAATGAAACATGGCAAATGGAATCAGACTCTGAGATTAAACTGTAAACAAAATATTAAAATCCTCATATGCTCCACATAGTATTATAACAGTAGAAACGGTAGAGTATATTAAGAGAAGCAAATTCTACATGGTAGCTTCTAGTTCTACCATAGGATCTACCCACCAAACATACTCTTCATTCTTCATTTGTATTTTTGACATCTTTTTACATTTCCTTTGTAGAAAGGTTAAATAAATAAATAAAAGCTTTCTACAGACTTTAAAATTGAAAAATGTACTGTAATTGAAATCAAAAACTGACCTTGGGCTGCTGATCGGGCTTTGGAAATTGTCTTATGTGAACATTAGCAAGCAATAAGATCAAATGCTCTCTCTGATTTGCAACATTGTGCTTCTGAGTTATGTGCAAGAAAATTATTAAAACCAAGAGGTTAAACAAATCCACTTCAATTAATTAGTGGTGAAGTAGTTTTTCCAAAAAAAATAAGATTATTCAAATAAACAAGTAGCCTTGCAGTTCCTGATTTTTCTTGTTTACAGAAAATGAAGATTTTTTGTTTACCTGAAATCCAAACATTGAGCCAAGCCAATCCAAAATGTCTTCGTCTTTTTTTTTCTTGTAGTCATTAGGCCACGGAAGACCCCTAGTGTTTCGAAGAGCATATACAGCTGCTTGGATCTATAAAAAAACGTTATGAGTAAGTATTTTCATTGAAAATCAAAAGGGGACAGAAATACAAATGTATGAAATTAAAGATAAAGATTGTGCCTCGGGAAATTTCATTATCGCTTGATTTGCACTATCAGGATCAAGAGGAAGAATATTGAAAGGAACTAAGATCTCCGTCTTCTCAGCAACTTTATCTTGTGTCTCCAAAATCTATTACAATGGCAACGCAAATCAATCATAGTACAACAGACAGTATAAAGCCAACAAGCTGTTAAATATGGATAAACAATATAGATTCAAAAAAAAGGGAAAACCAGTAACAAAAAAGAAAAAGCTAATCTTAGGAGCCATAGAAAATAACCTCGCGATCAACTTCCATAGATTGGGTCATGTTAACAGCCTTCAAAACCTCAAAAAGAACATTAGCAGTCTGATATGCCTTGGTAAGTTGTGCGCTGAAAGAAGAGAAGAACTATCATCACTCATCATAAAATGGCCAGTGAGCATATCAAACTAAATTATCTAGGAAACCAACCGGTCAGCTTTATCAGCAGCATTTTGCAAAGCTTGGATATATTTTTTGTAGTAATGCTGATAAAAACTCTGCATCTCACGAGCATCGCTTTTCTTTACCCTTCCCTTCAAAGTTGGATCATTTTCCTGGCAATTATGGAACAAAAAAAATACAGACTTAGCATAAAATTATTTAAATTACTTGCAAGAACCATGCCCATCAAATGTTATTGAAGGCGACCATACTACTGATTCTACAAAGCATCACATCTTATTAGAGGCAACTTGAACTATCTATATTCCATATACCAGCAAAGAGAATGCACTATATGTTCAAGAGTAGGAACATTGAACCTTGAGCATGAGCAAGACGCAAGTGAACACGCATGTGAACTTGTTCAATGATCCCCTGTATTAGAAAATAGTAAGGCTTTGTATGCGAGTTTGGAGGGGAAGGGAGGGGAGGGGTTCATTTTCTTCATAATACAAAACCCCCCTAATTTGGGGAAACTCAAAAATTGTATTGGAGGAGAATTTTGAAGGGTTTTGGAGGGTTAATATGAATTCTTCAAGGGTTTATCTATCCTTTGCAATAATATTGCATAGGCTAAGACAACTTAAAATGGTAAGTTTTTATTGAAAGCAACAATTATTTATTACAAAATTATGTTTTTAATATAGAGTGCACAAGTTCCAAGATAAACTACTTCAACTTTCTAACATACACCCTCCGGTCACTATTATAAGCAAAACTTTGCATTTTAGATTCATTCATTAAATGATGTATGTGGAAAGCAACAATTATTTATTACAAAATTATGTTTTTAATATAGAGTGCACAAGTTCCAAGATAAACTACTTCAACTTTCTAACATACACCCTTCGGTCACTATTATAAGCAAAACTTTGCATTTTAGATTCATTCATTAAATGATGTATACCACATACATCATTTAATGAATGAATCTAAAATGCAAAGTTTTGCTTATAATAGTGACCGAAGGGTGTATGCAAGTTTGCACATGATAGAAAAACTCATTCTTCAAACTTAATCTATGTTGATATAATATTTTTAAAATTAAAAATATATTAATCATAAACATTAATTTATCATTCTCTAAAAAAATACTATTTCAAAAAATGAGAAAAAATTCTCAATTTATCCCTATATTTGAGATTGGCTTAGTTGGATTGGCTTATTTGAGATTATCTACTGGCATAAGCACATGTGACACTGTTTGGGAGAACTTACGAAAAACAGCATATGACATGTTGATAAGCTATTTCCAGCTTATTTTCACTGGCTCTCCATGATAGTTTACGAAAACAGCTTATAGATTACACAAAAACAGTTTGACTTTATTTTATCTTGTATTATAGAATTAGCTTGTTCATAAGAAATTATACGATAAGCGCTTATGCTATAAGCTGCAAAATAAATTATTTATCCAAACAGGGCCTATAGCAACTATTAAACAGCATTGGGAAAAAACAAAATGCAAAAGAAGGATGTTACTCTTTCAAGACGGTTTATCAAACTGTGTTTCCCAATAGGAAAAATAGCGCAATGCAGAACAAGTTACGTGTGTTCAACACAATGTTTCAGTAGCAGATCGCAGAAAATAGCAGTTTGTTCAAATTTCGCTACAAACAATGCTATATCACAGTCATAGCAACATTGGGACAATATTTTGCACTAAATAGACTTGAAGCACCGACACTTCTGATCGAAGGTGTGTCATGTATCCGAACTGACACGTCGGAATGTCAGTGTCATTTTCTTACATTACTACCGGTGTTTGCATCTCATTGTCCGTGTAACTACTTCATAGATTATAACACATCACAGAACAACAGTGATTTGTTCAAATCCAGCTACAATATATTATTAACAACATTAATATTAAGGGAAAAGCAGCAGGAAGCAAAAGAAGAATGTGATTACTCACTCTTTCAAGTCGTTGAAGAAGAGCAGTTTTGAATTGACGAACACCACGACCACTAGAAGTAGGATCCAACCTATGAGCTTTCTCAAAAGCATAAAATCGACCTACAAAAGAACAAAATGAACATCACAGCATAACATTGCAACAATGAACGGAAGAAGTTGAATAGAGAAAAAGCAGTTACATAAATAAGCAACTCTAGGATGAGTTTTTTCAACTTCATTAGCAACACGAAGAATGGGAGCAATTTCAACGAGAGAAGAAGGAACAACTTCACTGTCGAAAATTGATTCTCCAAGATTCCCAGCGGTTTGAGTTCGGACGAGCCGCCGTGGAGGTGGTTCCGACGGCGTGGGTCCCCGAGAAGAGGAGGAGGACATTGGAGAATGTAGAAACCCTAGCAGAGAAGAGAGAAGAGAGAGTAGTAGCGTGTAAACAAACAAAGAAGAACTGAAAAAGTGAGTGATAGCGAGTACTTCGAAGCTAAGGAAAAGAGAAAGAGAGTGATGACTCACTCAGTTACTATTGTCTGTTTACGACACCAGTCCGGTCACAATTCAAACACAAGTTTTTCTTTTCTTTTTCTTTTTCTTTTTCTTTTTTTCCTTATAAATATAAACAATTTATAATGTGTTTTTCTCAGAGATCATCATTGATTTTATTTTTTTTCTCAATTTTAATCTGTAAAGAAATTAATTATAAGATACAAATTTATTTCTGAATCTTTAAATTTGATTGAAATTTATGTATATCTCGTCATTTTATATTGTTGTGGTCAAATTTGTTATAGAAATAGATCACCTTAAAATTTCCTTGATAAAAAATCTATTAAATATGGAAGTACGACTTACGCAATCTAGTAGTCTTTTTTTTTTATGTAGTGTATGTATGTAATATGTATACATTAACATTTATAAATAAATAAAAATGTGTTTGAAAATATTTGCATAAGAAATATGTTTAGTTGTATTTAAGATACATGGCCCACACATACACTTTATTTTGGGATGTTCGGTTCGGTGGGGTTGAAATGAAAAGGACAATATTTAACGCCCATACCAAACTCGTATCATGCTTCACAGCTATGCTTTTTCACTTTTATTACATTTATTTACGGTGTTTATTTTGTTACGGCTAATCTTTACATGATTCTTCAAAGATTTGTCCTAAAAAAATAAGGATATGAATGAAGTATATAAGTTAAAACGTACAAAGATTCTGGAATAGTAATATAGTATTTTAATGGATCAATGATCTAACTTATATTCTTCTCCGGGTGCAATATTCTATCACATGATCTCACTGCTTTATTAAGGATATTTTAGTAGATCTTTCACACACAAAAATAAATTAAATATCTTATGTAGATCATATTGTTTTTTAGAAATGCTAGCAACACACATTTTTCAACACACTCTTTTTGATTGGTTAAAATTCATATAGGTCCCACCAAATCATGTGGGACCCATATAAAATTGGTGGGACCCATGTGAGTTTTAACCAATCAAAGAGAGTGTGTTGAAAAGTGTGTGTTAAAATGTATGTTGCTAGCTTTCCTCTTGCTTTTTAATGTGGCGGAAAGTATGACTCCTGGAGATCCCCTAAAAAAAATGAGTTCTTATTATAATAGAAATTTTTATTTTAATGATAATATCGAACGGTTGATGATAGAAAAAACATTCTAATTACTCATATGATTTCATAACGTATGATTGTGAGTTGAGATGTAAGATAAAAGTGAGAGAACAAAAACAATTAGTGTACACCACCAAAGCTCTATATTTACAGTGGTGAAGTAGAAACATAGGATAAGAGTAGGAGGACAAAATTGGAACGAGATGGCAAAATTTGAACGATTAATAAACAAATTGGATGAAAACGATGAATTTGTGAACAAACGCACAACACTCTGTTTTAAGCTACGTGTTAAGGTATTGGAGGCCGCGAGTTTAAAACCGGACTAAGGAGGAAAACTAATCTATCAATTAATTACTAACATTGGTTGTTTCTAAAAAAAATGAAAAAATGAAAATGAATGAAACATCCATACATTTGAATCAAAGGTAAAACCACAAATCTTTGACTAAATTTGTAATTAATTAAAATATATATTTTAATATGAATCAAACAAACACCACAATAAAACGAAAAATTAAACAATTCACAAAGATGACGAACAACAGATCACCACAGTTCGACAATGAATTATAAAAACAACATATATTTAGTTTTTTTATCCTTTTTTTTTTTTTTGGAAAAGATACATAGACACACCAAATGTTATACACCCCTTCATACCATCGATGACATGGCTAAAATACTTTAAAAAATTGATCTTTGATGACATGGTAAAGAATTCTTAAAACAAATAAGAAATAGATCTATAAAATTAAGAAAGAAAAAAAAAATCATAGTGTCTCACCTCTCTCTAGGAGCGAATCCTACTTTCTCCATCTCTCTCTCTCTCCGCCATTTCCTCCGACCGCCGAAATCTCTCCCTCAACTGCGACGGCTTAATTAGCTCTCTCGATCTCCTTCCTCCAACAAATACGATCCAAAAGCCACTGTGATCTCCTTCCGCGATTCAACAGTTACTGTTTTGTCAAAGTCTTCGTCGCCGAATCTCTCTGTTGAAGGTGATGTTTTTCTCGAATCTTGTATTTGGTGAAGGCTAAAATTTATTTTGAAATCATTTAGGTATGATGAAGAAATTAATCATATTAGGGTATGATATTGATTTAGTGAGAATTTTGGGTTAAATGAAGATTGATATTATTTAGATTTTTAATTCATAATTAAGTTAAAATCTATGTTATTTGCTACTGTCTGATTGTTGCATTTTGGGTTGTTGTCGATTAAGATGTTGTGTTGTTGCTACTGTCTGATTTGTTGGTAATTGCAAATGGACCTGGAATGAAAATTTATGTTGCTTAAGTTAATCCATTCTTTAGTTGGTTTGTGTCAAACATGTCCTATATAAAATAACATTCACCTCTCATTTTTATATGCTTAGTAAAAAATCACAAGTTGTTCTCCAATCATTTAGTCTCTTTTTGGTTGTTCCGCTGATGGCGTAATGTCTGATTAATTTTGTTATTTACAACTTGATTACGTTTTGTAGTGATTGTAATTGTTATCTCATCAACCTGAAGAAATATTCTCAATCTGTTAAAAGTACCACGTAAGGGACGTCCTCGAACTAATCGTCGGTTGTCCATCACAGAAAAAATTGTGAAAAAAAAGTAGATTGCAAAGAAAAAAACCAGATGTTTTGTTCCTGGAAGTAAGTTGGTGTTAACCTATTATGATTGTGATTACATTTGTTTTTTTAATAGTAATGCAGTGGTAATTATGTTAAATGTAATTTATATTTCACTTTGTAAAACAACCTACAACACATCCTATGTCTATAAACGATGGGTTTCAAGCGTATGGTGAGACAGTTAACTACTTCTCCGCCCAACAGTCAACTATTGGTTTTATGTCGTTACTTGCATCAGTGGGCAAAGATGTGGCCACAGCTGAATTTTAAGGTGGCTATTTGATTTTAAGCATGATTTTATATTGCATTCAACGCGAATTTCAGTCGACTAACTATTTATGATTCACTTTTGCAGGACGTACCATGTAATTAGTCATACTTCTATGTTTTGGATAGATATTGTATTTTTTGGACAGAAACTCAACCACTACTTGTTAAGATGAATGGAATGACCCTTTTTGTGTATAATACATACAACTATCGTACTTTTCATAAGATAGATACTCTAAGTTTTTTTTGTAGGCCAGTTAATATAATCACGGCCATTTTCACCTTTGACTTATTAAAGACATCATATTTTGAAAGGTGTGATCGATACTCATAGAGACAACCAATTTCGTAGTCAGGAAAAAAAAATATGGTCACACCTTTGACAAATTATGGTTATATTGTTCATTTTCCTGGTTATATGTAATTCATGGTTATATGTAATTCACGTGTGTATAAAATATCGCCTCGACCGAAATTCTTAGTGAGATAATGACAATGTTGCCATCAGATTTCCACCTTTGAATTATTAAGGTAATCATATTTTGAAATATGATGTCGATACTCCTAGAGACGACCAAATTTTAAGACAGGAAAAAATATATGGTTACACCTTTGACAAATTACAGTTATATTTTTCTGGTTATATATAATTTATGTATGAATAAACAACCAAAATCTAATTTGATCACTGCACTAAAAGCCTTTCCAACCATAAACAACAACACGGTCAAACCTGAGAAATTGTCAAACAATTTGAAATGAAATGAATTTATTGTGTGTTACAAGGGTGAGGAGGTCAAACCTGGAGTTAAATGCGTTAGAATGTGAGGGAAATTGCTAGGTTAGATTTGCAACCGTGTGTTATTAATGGCAGTTAATATATAATTTATTAAAAAATATTCTACAACCATACCATACAGATATGCAACGTCCAAAATATATGGAGTACTTAGAATATGATGTCATCCCATTTTGACTTGAAATAGAATAAATTCAAATGGGATGATTAGGAAATGCTCTAAAATTTTAAATGAAATGAATTGCCTTAAATTATTTAATGAATTTCCTTAAATGAAATGAATTGCCAAACAACCTGAAATGAATAGAATTTATTGCGTGTATTAAGGGTGAGGAGGTCAAACCTGATATAAATGCGTTAGAATGAGAGGGAAAATGTTAGGTTAATTTTAGGGTTAGGGTTAGCTTGACCAGACAAGCTTTAGTAAGTAGATTACTGCTCTTCCCCCAACACAAAACACTCGCACCCTACAGCCATGCCCAAAATGCCCTACGCTAGTTAACTAGCGCAAGTGTAATATAATGTGCAAGTTAAGTGGAGTGGCAGAAGTTAAGTGGAGTAGCGCAAGTTAAGTGGCTCAAAGTAGCTACTTTTTTTTAACTTATTTACTATTTTCAAATTATGTTATTTACTTTATTCTAAAATATTTTATTAACTTTATTCTAAATTATTTGTTCACTTTATTCTAAATTATTTGTTCACTTCATTCTAAATTATTTATTTGCTATATTCTAATTTATTTATGCACTTAAAATAAATTCGATTTTATTCTAGTTCAATATTTATTCTAATTTATTTATTCATTAAATACGAAATTAGAAATAAAATTTGATTTTATTCTAATTCAATATTTATTCTAATTTATTTATTCATTAAATACGAAATTAGAAAATAAATTTGATTTGATTTATTCAATATTTATTTATTCAATACATAATCATAAACATAAAATAAATGCAAAAATAAATACAAATAAAAAACAAAATTAATAAATATAACTCTCATTTTATTAATATCATTCAAACATTACAA
>Ga0315914_1000190_pt1 | contig 63234 bp, 16 predicted proteins | sample MpolenodulesMG_FD_203920 | JGI IMG/M metagenome (GOLD analysis project Ga0315914, IMG submission 203920) | Medicago polymorpha root nodule microbial communities from Los Angeles, California, United States - elongated nodules | ecosystem: Host-associated > Plants > Roots > Nodule | place: USA...
AATATAAAGCCACTTAATAAAATATAATACACCACAACACGTCATAAATCAACGTAAATCACATAAGTCATATAAAAGACTCTAAACTCAACCAAAAATAATTAAATAATAAATAGGGCGTTACAATAAATGGTGTCATTAAAAAAAAGTTTGTTGGTGATTTGATTATGATTGTTTGTCAACTTGCATTGTCATTTGCCACATGTAATTTTTCCTTTGTATTTTCATTTGCCACATGTAATTTTTCCTTTATATTTGATTTTGATATGTCACGTGGAGTGTTTCATTTTGTTTATTCTCAAATGTATGTATAAAGGATTATTTCAGTTTTTTTATTTGTTCAATTTTTTTTCTACACTTCATTAATCCATTTTCTCAACACGGGTCAATAAACTTAAGATTTTATTGCTTGGATATGATAATTTATGAATTTGATTATGTGAATGTTATTGCGCTTTTAAAAGACCGTCAACATCATATGTTCTTCTTTTTCTACACTTCATTAGCCCATTTTTCACTACTGGCTTATAAACTCACGATTTCATTTCTTATGTAATAATTATTCTACATCATTAAATTTTAGTAGAATAAAATAAATTTAAAGAATTTTGTTTCTTTGTTAAGGCCAAACTTGTTGTAACATGAATGCTCTTTTTTCTGAAATTTTTCCATGTTCATCATGGTTTGTCCCTATTGCTGCATCTTGGATATGATGGAGCTATTGTGCTTATGCAGGACCGTCAGTATCAGTTCTTATGTCTCTCTTTTTTGGTGAAAATAGATTGCTTCTAGGACTTGACTTTGATTAATATTTAAAGAGAGTCGCTAGCACATATTTTCACACACATATGCTTATGGAATTCTCCTTCTAATAGTCTTCTTGTGCTTATGCCCGCAGACTCTACAAACTCTTACCCTTCCTTCTTCTTACTAATTATGATGAAAGACGCATGAGAAACATAACTAACAATATCTCTTGCATTCGATATATGGATCAAGATGAAACAAATCCTTCTTCATTGATTTGGGAGTTTTGAGATCCCTTCATTGATGTAAAACATTACGCAAGATTCTTCGGTTTGAGTCTATGATTTTCTTTTTTTACAATGGTCAATCTTTTTTGTTATGATGGTTTGGGCTTTTTAGAAAGATCATAACCTGCTTATGGTTGATGACAAGGCCGATGTTGGTAAAAATCTTAATAATATAGTGGATAATTATGTAAATGTCATTAATACAATCCATAATATTAGCTCAATTCTCACTTTGTAAAGAAATAATTGCACATTTCTCTTCTTAGAAACCTTGTCATGATAATTTTTGAAACTTAATATTGACGATTCTCACAAAGCCTCTAATAAATCAATAGATTGTTGTGGGTTAATGAGATTCCACAGGAGATTTCATTAACGGAATTCATTGCAACTTTGGAACCTCTACGGTCATCTCTGTTGAGCTCTGGGGCTCTCAACCTTAACTTGAAACTCGCTAGAAGTTTACCTATTCATTCTATTCTCGTTGAAGCAAACATATGAAGCACGGATACGGACACAGACACCGGACACAACACGGACACGCCGACACAGCTAATAATTTGAAGAAAAAAAAATCACATAATTCAGTGTAATTACAAGTGTCGGTGTCGTGTCGGTGTCGGACACAACACATATCCAACACGGGACACGTCTAATCCAAGGAGTGTCAGTTATTGTTAACCTAATTAAAAAAAAGGATATCACATTTAGCGCCGCTCTCCAATCGACTTTGGAAGATATCTTTCATTCTTAAAGTGTAAATAACTCATATTTATAGAGAAGCTATTAGTTTGTGGATTTTCAACTAAACTCGAGTGAATCTTTTGATTGGTCTACATTTTGGATTTTCCACTTCCCTCTCTTATTCTTAAGTTACCCTTTGATGTAATGAGATGCTGCCACATCCATAAACCCGTTCCTTAGTTTCTTGTTTTTCTCCTTCTGATGTAAACAAAAATTTGATTAGTTCTTATTAAAAATAAAAAGGACGTGGAACACTCTTTCTTTTCATGGTGTATCCGCTAAAAGGAAGTTGACATATCGATTCTTCGTGTTGTCGTGCATGCCAATAGTTCTTTAGTCACTTTTTCTTTATATTTTCTTTTTTGTTTCTATTACTCCATCTTTTTTTTTCTCCATGTCTCATTTAATCCATTGTTCTTTCATTCAAATAATCAAATTTTAGTCAGTAGGTATTTTCTCTTCTATATATATTCGAATTAAATCATCAAAGCGACTAAACCTCAAAGACAGACAGCCTTTTTCTTCTTAGTGGTAGCAACCCCCCACCAACACCTATTTTTAATAAAAACTCATTTTGTAGTTGGTAGAAAGTAGTGGAGTAAGCCTTTAGGTGACTTCAAATAGGAAAACGATTATTTATTCGAAACACCTTAAATATCTTAAAAGGAGAAGAAACCTAGTTTTTAAATGGGATTATGTTTTCACATGAAACTTAAATTTCTTAAAAACTACAAAAACAACAACAACTAAGTCTTATTCAGCTACATTGATTAAACGACGTCATAAAGTTCTATCATATCATTTTATTTTGTATGAATCCAAATTATTTAAACAAAAATACGTAGAAATGTATGGCTTCCGTCTGAGCAGAAGCAAAACGAAGTATATGAAATGTAATTTTAGCAAAAAATGAAGCATTTCAAGTTGGAGATCATATATATCATATGTAAAAAACATACCCCACAAAATCCTTCAAAGACTTTACAACAGTCGAATATAGACTATCCTAACATCTTTTTCATCTTGGACTTTACACAAAATCCTTCTACATCATATATGTGTCTTCTTCAAAACAATGAAAATATTTTTCATGCATAAAGGCTGAAGAGGAAGACAAAAAAAAGTTAATTCCACTCACGCACAATAGCTAATGGGTTGGTGAAAAGCTCTTGAAACCAAAGTTAATTGGGATACAAAGTCCATATTTTTTGACAATAATTGGAATAGAGTCTGCAGCTGAAGATGTCTTTACACATACAAGACCAAATATAATTGTTTTCAAGTCTTTGTTTGGTACACATCATACAACTACTTCAAAACAATTAAAGTGTTAAATATTATGTTTGGATTTGGCTGACAGTTTTTAATTTTTTTTTATTAGTTGAGTATGAGTTAAAAATTCAAACCAATCAAAATTTAAGATTGAGTAAAAAAGAGAGTTTATTTCATGCATGTCCACTCTTGTGTGTACTCCATTCTTGTGAATTTGTAAAAGATAGAGTATATTTTGTGTCATGCCAATTAGCTAGAAAGCTGGTGCAGCAGTGCATGTTTCCTCACCTGTTCCACCGGATAAATTGACTTATTCATCGACAGTAACATTCTAATTCTATTAGAACAATGATACTTTAGGTTGCTAAAGCTTCCACATTGGATTTTATATACAAAAAGATTTCATGTGTTTACAAAAAATGTCTTATATTGAAATTACTTTCAAACACTTAGTGTATGAGTTTCCTCACTAAACTTTTACAAACCATAATAAAGAAATGATACTTTTAGTTAAAGTAAATAAATAAGTACTCATATTTATAAGCCAAATATCCACATTAGTTTTAGACATTAATTAAAGATAATGAAAAAAATTCCAATTTTTGGAAATTGTTAAAGAAAAACATAAAATTTATAAACAAAAAATATTAGTATTGTTGTACCTGATTTGATTAGATAGTAGATGTAAACAAGTCAGGTCACCAACCTCCAAATTGGTTTAGCTTGATTTTTGTTTCTCTGCTAAAATTCTCCTTGACAAGGACTTACGCTTGACCTCCAAATACACCGATTAATTAATTGTTCTCTTTGCACCGATTAATTAATTGGTTGGGAAAAATGCAGCATGAGCAAAATTAGTGCTCATTAATGGGAAAAATGCTTTTACCTACGTGTTGCATTTTTTAAATGTTTGAATCTGCTGGCTCATTGTTAGAGGTGTATATTATCTGACTTGGCCTTGTAACTCGACTTAACCCGAACACAATGAGTTAGGTCTAATGTGGTCAAAAAATAAAGACGTTTTTCTTTTTCCATCCTATGAGTTTCACACACACTCTTTATAGTTTGGATTTTAGAATCCGAACCGCATAAAACCTTTAAAAACACGTTGAAATATTTTGGGTTTTAGAATTCGAATAGGGCGTGCGAGAAGCTCATAAGATGAAAAAACCAAAAATAAAATAACCAAAACAGGAATGTGTCAGATCAGTTATCCCTTGGATTACTCGTCTCGTACCAATTTAATTTGAGAATAAAAATATTTTTGTAATATTGTTATAAATCACTCATAAAAAAAAAAAATCTTCTGCTAACCGCAGAAAAGCTTAATAGAAGAATGCTCTTAATAGGCCTGTCAAAATAAGTTAAATATTAGTGTATAATAATATTTTGAACCATAAGTTTTCTGCTCAATGGGAGAGTTTCAATCCTTCTGAATCAAATTTTTCTCTAAAAAGGTTTCACTTTCGGCAAAGTGTTTTTCTTTAATGGGACCTTATCCCTTGTTCTGTTCTGTTTGCCCATTATGGTTCTTCTCTTTTTCTATATATAGATATTTATTTTGCTATCTTTGGAAACTTCGGTTTAGCTTTTGCATATCTTGTGCTTTAGCTAGTTTTATGATATTGACTTATAAAAAAAATATGCTTTGTGATACTAATAATCATTGTAATTTATAATTTTAGGATAGGAGAACATGCAAATTAAATAACTGATTTCGAAAAAAAATTATGGTCATGCGGCAACGGTTCAATTTGACTTCTCATAAAAAGAAAGTGAAGGAAACGTTTTCATAAAATTCGGTTGATATATATTTGATCAATATGGAAGCATCACAATTATGTGGTGTTTGAGAATGATCGTTACTTAATTCGTACACATTTGGATATGATAAAATGTCGGGTTTGATCTTGGGAGTGGTTGTATATGTAATTTGCAGAAATTGACATACATATAATATGCTAACTTTATACTGTCATGCTGACGTGCTGGCCACTCCATCTACTAAAATATTTGGTGGAAGCCAACGATTGCACGAAGTGTCCTTAGTCAAATATGCATTTGTGTAATTGGTTGTAACTTGCAAAGGTCGATGCTTGAAATTTTGGATGATACTTTTTAGATCATATATACAATTAGGCAATGTTGTCCACATCAGTTCTCAATGCACATTCATGTATATCACTGGGAAATTATTATGAATAATATTGGATATGATTCTTATCTTAACCACCCCTACAAGTAAAGCTAACAAAGGTTGGTCTCAGGATGGTATTCAGAAAACAATTAAATATAAGAGATTTTAAGCCTGTAATTGGGCAAAATCTTATGTAACACCAATAAATAATATGGCTCATTTTCTATTGGAGGAGCCAGCAAGAGATTTCACTCAATAAGATAGAGTGCTGAAAAAAGTGTCCAATGTGTATTACTAATATTTTTCTATATCAAAGCAAATAAATCCTTAGGCGCATATATTTGTAGGTATACCTACTACTTATGAGAATGACAACATAGTCTCAAAGCTGCAAAAGTAATATAGGTATGTTATCATCCACAAAGTTTTTTTGCAATTTGATTAATAAGAAAGGGAGAGGGAGATAGAGACGGGAGGTAGGAGTAGGACCGATATGAAGAGATGGCTGAAATTGAGAGGCTGAGAAGGGGATGGGACCAACATATGTAGGTGGTCCACCGAAAAAATCAATGAAACCTCTTAATCTAACTCTTGATAAAACTTTTGCACGATGCAAGACTTATATCACTTGCGCATCATAGAATTAGCCGCAAATTAAATGTATATTTAGGGTTAGTATATTGAAGTTGCAGGACTCTACTTTCGTCTTTTACCCTGCTGTGAGTGCGCATAAGCTTATTAAGCCATTGGGAGGTGCCCAAAGAGGGTGCCGCCAAATATGATCTTCGTACACAGCTGAAACATAGCGATGAAGGCAAGGAACAAACTCAAATTCTTCTGCTGTGGCAAGGCACTCAGTTTCACTGACATCCTTTCCAAGCCCAACGAACACAAGCTAGACAGTTCACACACTCAACAAAAGGAAAGTCGAACAGAATTGATATTGTGCTTAATACTGAGTACACCAGAAAGTAGAAACCAATGAAGGTTTTTCGCATGGTTGCGCCAAATATCGTCAAGGTAAACAACTTGCTTACGCAGAAATAAATACGAGCTTCAAATGTTAATCTTGAAGTGAAAACTAAAATGACACAATAGTATATTTCATGTACAATAAACTGAAAATTGACGTGATAAAAAATGTGGATTCAAGTGTTATTATGAAGTGAATGAAAATAGTGAATTCATTGATTGATAAGGATTGTACAAGTACTATTTATATACAAACGAAGCTCTATGCTAGCTTATTGTGCAAGTAATCACACAGGACCATTAGCAAGTTAACTTGCGGTCTAGTAACAAATGTGAGCAAATCGCAATACATACAAATTCACTATGGAACTAGGCAATACACAACAATCTTAAATTCCTTGCTGTAACGGCTATAATAGTTGATTCCATTCAAAACAACCAAGGTTCATCACTACAGTAATGTAGCAGTCATACAACGTAAAGAATACAATATATTCGCACAAAAAAAACCAAAGGGGTTTGATGAATATCAAAATTGGAAATGGATGTATTCTGAGAAGGTGGATTTTAGCATGGAGAAGTAAATAGATTGGTCCACATGATAAAGTGAGGTATTGCCATTGATATACTCGATAAAAAATTCAATCGGCAGGCTATGTTGAGGGAAACGTTGGAAGTAGGTTGTATCCAGAGACTAAACAAACACAAACCTTTCATCCTCAGAGTCACAAATGGCCTCCAAGTCACAGACTTCTTGGTCCTCCTCATCTTTAGACTCTTCCTCCTCATCCTCGGACTCGTCCTCTTCATCCTCAGAATCTTTGCTCTTGCTTGTGCCATCAATGCCTATTCCATCTCCTAGTGTAGTTGAATCCTGAGAACAAATTATTTAAAAAATGCAACAGAATTATCCAATTATTGAAAGGTTTATGATATACCTGAGAAATTTAAAAGCCTGTAGCAACATAAAACAAGAATAAAGAGTTAATAACTCACATTGTTTGAAAAACCTTTGCAATTGGAAAAGGCCTGAGTTATTTCAAATTTCTTTGCGAGAACAGCATCAAGCTCCTTCTGAACATGATCGATTTTGGAATGAAAATCATCAACGATATTTTCTATCTCTCTCTTAATCAAATTAACACTTGATTTACGCATATTTTTATATGATATTCCAAAGGGTATTACTCCTCTTTTTAAAAATTGGTAAATTTTGATACAACTAACTCAAAGGGTATGCAATGTGTTGATATTCAATGCTAGTAGTTGAGGAATATTGGTTCCACTTGAGCTGTGTAATTTCAATCATTTCATTGTTTTAGGATCCTTGCTTAGATGTGTGGAAATAGCTCATGTTTTGATTCCATTAAATTAACTTGTTTGTCTAACATAAAAACAAACGTAAAACTATGTTTGGCCATAGTAAATTCAAGATTGGGAGTCCCTACCGTAAAACAAATCAATCACTAATTCATTTGCATATATATTATAAACTAAATGTTTGTAACAGTAGGATTAGGCAAAGCAAATTTGAGAAACTCCCTATCATTTTCCAAGTTAGCTATATTGTGCATTTCCATTGTCACCCAAGCTTCCATACCTTCATCTGTTTCCATAATAACAGCTACATTTGGAAGAGTTTCTTGATCACCTCCTCTAACACCAACCCAAAAAGGCTTGCCCCAACCAAAATCAAGCTGACTAAAATTCAAACCACACCAACTAGTCAAAACAACTGGAATTAGACTTGTTGTTTCTATACCTTGTGGCAAATCCACACATTCATTGCTCCCTAACATACTTGGATCATTCTTCACTCTTAAGAACAATTCCTTTGAAATCTTCCCAAATTTCACCTTACAAATTCTAACCAAATATTTAATATCAGTTTGTAAAGTAACATTTTCACAAAACACCATCACTGGCCATAAAATGTTTCCTATTGTGTATTTAGAAAAAGGCTCACCCATCCTTCTCCTCATGTCCAAAATATGCATAGCCAATGTTGGTTTATTGCTATCTACACCTCCCTCCATTTTGCATGCAAGTGTCATGTGTTTCCAAATGAAAGCAGCCAATGCTTCATATCTTGTAGGAAACTTAGGATTTCCATTAACATTATCATTATCATCGTCGTCTTTTGCTTTAGCTCTTAAGGTTTCGATGGATTCAGAACCAAACACAAATCTTCTTGTGCTACATTTTTTTTGTACGTCTATGTCCTCATTAGTATTCTTACCAACATGATTTATTGGTGGAAAGAAAGAAGAAGCGGAAAAGAAATCGGGGCATGGTAATTCGTCTCTAGAGGCGCCGCGACAAATGGCAGCCCAAGTAGTTTGGAAGAGGCTGCCGGAACAACCGTCGAGGAGTGTATGGAGATTGCAAGTACCTATAGCTATTCCACCACAATTGAAAATATTAACTTGTACAAGTATTTGTGGTAAATCTTTTTCTTCATTTGAGTGGATCTTATTAGGCTCACATGGAAGCAATTTATTTAGAAACTCTAGTTTAGGTGGTGTGAGAAATTCAACCATGGTTTGGTTTACCTTGGCTTCCAAGTAAATAGCACCTTCATCATTGCAAGTGATAAAGGTGAGATCATTTCTTCTGCCTGCTACAGGGTAGAAAATGGTTAATGTTTCTGAAAGTGAATTTTTTAATTGAGGAATGAAATGGGAGATTTCTGTTAGGCCTTGTTTTTTGGGGTAAAACATAACCATTGGTAAATAGGTTACTAATTGAAGCTGATCAAATAGACAGAGTTTGAAGAATTTGTGTTCATTTGGTGTTGGAAATGATGGTTTTATCGTTTCTCTTGATGTAATTGTGATATCCATAATAATCAACTACTTTAAGTTAACATGTTGGATGTAACTTTAAATTGATTGGCTTTATAATGGGTATTTAGTAAAACTGTTAAAAGGGACAAGTTACTAACTAGAATTGAATTGTACTAGTAGAAACATATGTATAAGATCAAACTCCATATAATTTATCTAGTTATTAATTAGTGGAAGTTTTTTATTGTATCAAATTAATTAATGGTTTATGGGAAGTCTATTTCTAACGTTAGCCTCTTGATAGTGTGTATTGCATATTATGGTTCTTCATTTGACCCCAAAAAATAAAATAAAATTATAAATACTTTTTTAAAGGAAGTGAAACTTATAATACTGCATAATATAAAGAGTAACTTGTATTTTGGATCCCTTAAACTATTATAACTCAACGTTTAACTCAAACGGTTTTTAAAATGAAAACAAAAAGTGAACTTTTTTTTTTTTTTTTAAGGAAAAAGTGAACTTTTATAACTCATGGTTTAACTCAGAAGGTTCTTATCAATTTCTTTTAGGCAAGATATGAAAATACCAAGCCTTCAATCATTGAAGATACTTTGTTAATTATTACTGATTACTGATACCTGCATATCTACTGATACCAAATAAATGGCCTCTGACTTCGAAGTTTCTGTTTTGTCTATAAATAAATTTGTTTAACAAAAAATGTTACATGAATCAACTAAATCAGATTAATGATCATCTCAACCACGACGATTCAAGAAGGGTGGACAGTGTAGAGTATCATCGTATGTCGATCCACTCAGATAATCGTGTTCATTTCACCCTACTGAAACTCTAGAATGACAACGTGAGAATTGTGTTCTCTATATTTTGTAAGTATAGTTCGAAGAGATTGATTGAGTATGGCTCATGACGCACAAAGAATTAGGAGTTACATGTAGGGGTGAGCACAAAATCCGAACTCGCCCACCAACCGATATATCCGAGTCACCCGCGGGTTCATCAGGCGGGTTAAAACGGGTCTCGGGTGAAGAAATGCTAAAAAATAGGGTATGTGTGGGTTTAGACGGTCGGGCCCGGTTTTTACAAATCCAAAACCGTGTAAACCGAACCCGACCGTCCTATAAAAAAATTTACTCCACAAAGCCCAATCCATTATACATATCACCCTCAAATATATATAATTCCTCATCTCTTCTTGTTAAATTTTTTATAACGTAATATTTTAATGATTGCTATAATACTTTGATCTATGACCTTTTTCTTTTTAATTTATTTATGAAAATCTTATTAAAAAAATAGCCAAATAAATTTGAGATGAATAAAAAAATATTGGAGAAATAACCGAATCAACCCACCTGATCAAACCGAGACCCGTCCAAACCGAAACCCGCACAAATCGTATTAATTTGTGGGCGGAATTGGGTCTTTAAATTGGATGATCGGTTTCATACATCTTTCCGAGTTCGGGCCCGAACCCGACTGTTGCTCTACCCCAGTTACATGTAAGAATCCCCGATGAAAAAATTAGTTTCACTCATCCACGATCTTGTTTGTGTTTAATTATGTTGTTGCAATTATTATTGTTGTTTTATTTTTTTTGTTGAGTTTATGTTGTTAAAGTGGTTTGATTGAATTATGTTGTTTGTTGCTCTTGAGGTAGAATGTGATTTAATGGCAGTTTTTTTTTTGTTTTCTATGTTGTGATTGATTTCTGATTCTAGAATCATAAAAGGTCAAAACTCGCTTCAAATTCTATAATTCAAAGAGGGTAAAATGAGAATTTTGGAAGGCACATGAAAGGAATGAACGGTGGAAAAAAAAAGTCATTTGTAACATAGAGAGCCTAAGTCCAAAAAAGCAAAACTACACCCGAATTAAACGAATGATAGAAATATCCCATTATATTAGCAGGTAATATGACTAAATTGAATCGGACTAGACTCGATTAGATTCTTGCCATGTTTTCTAGTTTATTTTCATTGCCAAAAAGGCGAAAATGGCTACGAAGAGTTTTATAGCGATCCTTTACTTCTCTCTTTTTTTTACTGAATTTTAAGTTATTTACGTACTCTTTATACAGATTAGTTGATTCACCATGGTTTGCTGAATTGTCAACTACCATTCAAAACCTATTATATATAACTTATAAGTCAAAATATAAGGTGCATTGACGCTTTGAAGATATTGAGAAGAAAATTCATTTGCCTTTGCATCTTAGCATCACATGACAAAACTTGCACGTATCCTCATATTGTTGGATTTAAATCTTTTCAAAATAATGGGTTTGCATGGTCAATTATTTAACAAAAACCAAATTGGTCTCAAATATTTTTCAATAAAATAGTTATGAAATGTTATAGAGCATGTCCACACGCTAGATTATTTTTGTTATTAGACTTTTATGAGCACTTACAGACATGTGAGTTTTATTGGGTTTAATTTGTAAGACATTGCATAAGTAGAGATCAATTCGAACTTGATTATTTTTTAAAATTCTCTTGATGAGAAAACCAATGGTAGTATAACTTTGTTTAAGAAACATAAAAAAAATATACATTTAAAGAAGTTTATTGCCGAAAGCTCTTAATCCCCGCCTTAATTGTTGATATATGTATGTATGTATATAATAGTATATAACATGCTAATATAATAAGTAATTCTTAGAAATCGTAGTTGGGTTTAGCACAACCCTACAAAACCAACTTTGTAAGATAAGGATTCTCTCTATTTATAAACACACTTTTAATCTATATTTTATTTAATGTAAGACTCTTTAACGGTAATAATTTAGTGTCCAAGGTGCAAGAAGGTAATGATACTCGATTAATTGGCCGTTCAATTTTTTTATCATGGTAGTGGTTGAAAAGTTATTATAAATATTTTCATTATGATTTGAATTAGTGCAGGTTGGATCATTCACTTTGAGTGCTTATGGATTGTTGATCTTAGACGTGGTTGATGTGTTCAAGTTTTCGGGTACTTTGGTTCGTTTTTTAGATTTTTTTAGTTGCAAATTCATTTTCAAAACACGCCTTTTTTGAAAATTGTTATTAATAAAATTCTTTGATTTTTCAAAAAAAAAAAACATAAAAATCTATTAATGTATTTGAAATTCCAATTTTTGTTTTTTCGTATCAAACAGTTGGTTTATGGATCCAAATTCTAAACATTTAGAAAATACTACAGTATACTATAAATTAATTGATCTTGACAATCAATTTGAAATCACTTCATTCACATTACACTTTACTAAATTATCTTTAAATAAGATTTACTTTTAGTTATATAAACACGTTGCTTTATAAGGGCATATTATTCCAAACTAGCCAGCTAAAATTTTCTTTTCAAAGTAAAATCATCATACTTATAAAAGATGTAAAACTCATTACGTACCATTCTAATTACTTGACGGATTCTTTGCAACTAATTGTCAAATGCAATGGCACCAAAAAGGAAAGAACAAATGCAGGTTTAGGTGGTATCCTCTATTAACTTTTAATCCAAAAGATCTAAAGCGGAGTAACATTATAGTTGGTCTATCAAAGATCTCGTTAATTTTTTTTAATCTTAACCATTTAATCTATTTGTCAATAAAGTAACCTTTGGATCTTGGAGGTCAATTGTCTCTAATAGTAAAGAGTTGGTGCTTTTGGGGGAGAGATTTAGGTGAAAATCATTGAGTTATTATAAGAATGTAAAGGAGATAAATTTAGGGGATGTTACTAGAAAATATCAAGAACTAAATTCCTTGATCACTTTGTAACTCTTGTTCAAGGAAAGACGGGTGAGACAAACTATGATTTATCAAAAGGGGGAGATTCTTAGGAAGTTAAAGACAAAAAAACTGAGTACTTTTAGGTTATACTTTAGGGTTTACAAACAATCTAAACACATATGTGAGCGAAATCATTGAGTCTCTTGTTCGAAGGAAGATATTGAAAAAATGATGGAAATTAGGGTTTATTCTTGAAGAACTTTTTGAAGGTTAATTTCTTGTAATCCTTGTATCTATTTCTAAAAAACTTGTCAATCGTGGATTGATGAGTTGCTCTCTTCCCCTGATTGATTCGGGATGAACTGAAAATATCATGGTGTTTTCTCTTCTTCTCTTTTATCTTATTTTTATTGTATTTGTTTTGTCTGGTCCCTTTAATTATTGGTTATCACTAATTTTTCTCCACACATTTAACTAGTTTGTTTCATACCGTTTCTAACTGGGTCAAGGGCCAACGTAGCAGGCAATATGTCCCAATTCAAAGATGGTCCTATGAAAGACTACTTACATCTGTCTCAGCCGTGAAGTAGAGGAAGATGTCCAATTATCAAGTTAGCCTCTAATCACCTACCAATATACAAAAATGGTTTGTATAGAGATAAATAAATATAGACAATTTTTTTTTAATAAGAGTGTCGTCTGTGTGCAACTTTAAAAACTAATCAATCAAGTTAAGTAGGACCGTAATGACTAATAAAACTCTTGTTAGAAAAAATTTAACATTGTTGTATTCAAACTCAGACGTATAGTTAAGCTGAAAAATATGTATTACCATCTCATTCAAGTATTTTTTGATAAAGAATCTTATATTTAAGAACAAATAAAATAAAATAAAACAATTAGTAATTTTTACTTTACTTTTTTTATTACATTTTTTTACTTTACTTTTTTGTCGATGAAGGTTAATGATAAAATAGAGCATTTAAAGCAATTCTCTAAATGTTCAAATCTTTAATTTTGTTTACAATGCTAAACAAAACAAAAAGAATAAAAACTAACTCTCTAGAAAAGAAAGTGTCAGCCACGTCAATCTTTAAAAAGATCAAAAGATCTTCCATCAAAAAGCCCTAGAGTAGGAGATCTATGTTTGATGTTTATATTTGATTAAGTTCTAAGTTTAGCCACAAAATTTGCATGTTGGTTTTCCTCTTAAAGAGTGCGGTAAATTGTGACATTATGTTGCTCAATAAAATCATTGATATCTTGAATCAAAATTGTGTAAATATGAAACACAATAGTGTGTAACAAAAAAAAAACACCATAGTGGGACGTTTAATTAAGTCAAAATAAAATTTTTAGTTGAGTGATTGAGACGAGTATTTTTATTTTAAAAGAAGTTTGATGCCTGCACACAAAAAATTTGATGCACAATTAGTAAAATATTTTTTTATAGCGTTGTTATTTAATTTATAAATTATTCAAAATAAACTATTATATAAAAATGGTAGTCCGTTTATAAATGGTGTTTTTTATGTTGACTCAAAATATATTATTCAACTTATGCCACCAATTTAGTAAAGATTTATTTCTACCTATCCTTATTGATAGTTTAGGCCAGCATACGTCGTCAGCAGAGTATCGAACTATCCTCGAGTATCGCCTCATAATTCCATAATTTTCTATTAATGAGGTTTGTTTTGTTTGACATAAGACGTGTACAATAATTGTATCTAAGGTTTAGACTGTTTATGAGATGTCTTGAGAATGATCCCAATGGTGGTATTTATAGCACTTTGTGGGCTTGCTTTAGCGTGAGTTAAGCCCCATGGAAGCTGGGCTTTAGATCTTTTTACCCGGTTCTATATTCTAGAAGTTGGTTAAGGTGGCGCCTCTGGAAGGGCATGCCTAGGCTTCTAGAGCCCTTCTGGAGGGCGCCTAAGCCTTTCTAGTGGATTTTTAAGCCGTTAGGAATATATTGACGGTCCAATGTACTTGGATACCTCTCGAGAGCACACAATTTGATTGGAGGAAGCTTCCAGGCTTCAAAAATAGGCATGACTTTGTCACGAATGTCATTTTTTATATATTTAAGCAGACATGAGTATCTATAAAGAAAGAGACGCATGTGAACTTTTTGACCAACTCGCAGGAGAGCAGACTGACACTTAGGAGGGAAAGATGCATGCATCTATTTGACTGGAATTTTTCCACTTGTAAGATTGAATGCTGAGGTTTTTAATGTGGAATGGACAACCCTCAAAGCCGCTCCAAGCAATGTAGTCGAACATGAGAAACATGGTCTTACAATCAACATGTTTTTATACAATTTATGTTTGACATTATTTCCAAACACCAGAGGTTTGGAACTTCCATATATTTTTTATTTAGTGACGCTACTTATTGTCTGCTCGTCTCTTATTTCTGTGTAAGCTTTTTACACATGAAAGTCAAATTCTTTATTTTTTAAAATATTATTATATAGAAGTCTTATTTTTCCTTCTCACAATATATTCTTGCCTTTTATAGCAAAAAATGTCTTACTTTTCTAAATGAAAACGATGCACATTATAACTTTTGTTTTACCACAAACTGGTGTGTACGTTAAATGAGTCTATTTTTTTATGGGGAATTAGTCATTTTAGTCTTTGAATGGAAAATGAATCGTCATTTTAGTTCCTGAATGCAGATAAATTGTAAAATAGTCCCTGAATATAGACTATATCAGTCAATTTAATCTCTGAATGTATACTTCGTTAGTCAATTTAGTCCCTGAATACAGACTTTGTTAGTCACTTTAGTCCATGAAATTGACTAACAGAGTTTACATTCAGGGACTGTTTTGCAATTTTTCTGCATTCAGGGAATAAAGAGACTACTCAATTCCCATTCAAGAATTAGAGTGACTAATTCCCTTTTTTTTTTAAGGAGTTAACGAGTCTATTTGATGCGCGTGGTATAATAGAAATGTGATATCATGGATATTAAGTTAAATAAGAATATGATAAGACAATATAGACCCTTAAAGAAAAAGACAATATAGACACCATGTGATTGATGTACGTAAGATAAAAAAATATGATGTAATATTTTACTACTTTTTAATTATGACATGCACTAATTATTCAAAAAAAAATTATGACATCCACTGATTAACATTTAAAAATAATTACAATATACAAACTAAATTAACATATCCCTTAAATATAATACATCTATATTATATTACAAATAGAATATATGGTTTAGGTTGTCTTTTTTCACTTTCAATACACCCTTAAACAAATTTGATTATATGAATGTTATTTTGTTGGTGTCATTCAACAGGATAAGAATTTATATTATATTATTTATATCATTGAAAATGTTAAGTATAGTTTGTTACAATATGAAAGTGCAAAATATCTATTATCTATACCTATAATTTTAATCAAAATCAAAATTATTTTAATCAAAATTTTGTAAAAAAAATATTGTTCGTAATTTATACATATTATCGCAATAAAAAGAGCAGACAGATGGGTACAGAGTACCTATTTGAACACTAATTAATAATAATACATTTTTAGAAGATATTTTTGTCCTTAATTATAAGATATAATACATTTTTAGAAGATACTTTTGTCCTTAATTATAAGATATTTTTCAAATATATTTTTTATTAAGTTTTTATTAATAATACCGGTATCAATTTGACTTGCGATATAAAAAATAAATATTAAATTTATTTATACACAAAAGATAATTTAGATATAGTATTCATTTTTAAAAAATCAATATGCGTAAATTGTGTAAAGAAGTCCTATAAATTCGGAGATATCGTATTATTTTAAGGTTTTATTGCACTTTTTCCCCTATCTTTTCTCAGATGGTAGAGACATTAAACATAATATATGTAGGGGTTGGAGTTCAAACTCCAAACATTATACTTATTCATTTTAAAATTGTGAATTTATAGTCATTAAACTGCTTGACAAAAAAAATATCGTAATAATTAATATCCTATCCATAATAAGATATGAATGAAACCTCTAGAGATACAGCTGGATACAACACGAACATCCATGTTATATTTACAAACACTATGAGTGTGTTTGATTTGCTAAAAAATGAAGGACATGACAGAACAACTTTAGTTGTCCAGTGCTTGATTTGTAAAACTGTTTCAGGTACAAGACAAACTGGAGGCAAAGGATAAGACAAAAACTGATATTTTTGTCCCTCACCAAACCACAACACAACTTTTTGTCCCCACGTACAAGTTGTTTAAAATACCAAAATATTATTTTGTCCCCCAAAAATTGTATAAAACAAAAAAATTATTCAAAGCCATAAAAATTTGTCATGTTATGTCTTATGCGGTGTTGTTCTGTCTTGTACTGTTATGTCAAGTACTTACTGTTTTGCAAACCAAACGCACCCTATGATATCATAAGAAACTATTAATATTCATCAGCAATGAATTGGTCTAAATTGTAAAAAATAACCATGAACATATAAAAATGAATACTAATTTATATTTTAAACTTCTCAAGAATAAAATATTTTAATAAAAATAATTATAATTTTGAGAATTTGATTTAATGATTAAAAAAAATAGACACTGAACATGAGAGATCCTGAATTTGAATTATACTAGTGCTTTAAAAGGAGGTAAATGTAAACCATTTTTCTTTGAGTTCTAAGAACTTCATCGTCTTAAACCGACAACATCCTTCACTCTAATTTTTTTATATAAAAAGAAAATCAATGTTAATAAGGAAAATTCGTAAAGTTGTCATATTTATTCATCCATTTATAATTTTTCTTAATTTGTATAAAAGAAAACTTAAGAATTAAGACTAAGTTATTTGACTACAATATATAATCCATAAATTCTTATTATCTCTATCTCATTATAAAAGTCTTATTTATAATATTTCTTAATCTAAAATAATTGTCACTTTAAAATAAAATAAAATAAAAAAAGATATTTTTATTTTCTGACAATGTTTCATTTAATCGAATAACTCTTCTAACTTTTTAAATGACAAAAAAAGTCATTATCTTAAAAAAGACACATAATATGATAGTATAAGACAATAATGCTTAACTTTTATACAGATTTTGTCCATCAAAAGTAATCTCATTCAAGATACATATCAAATATTAGACATATCATATAGATAGTCTATCATATTAAGCTACGCTTAGTTTGTTAATTTGACAAAGAGACGTGTGAAATGATACACAAACTATTTTGAATATGATATGGACCCCACTTTACATATATGACCAAAAAACCGAAGTTAGAGCCACTTTTGAAGTTAAAAACCACTAACATAGGAGGGTGTCTGTCATAGTGTCATGTTCTGGTTTTGGCGCTTTCATAACCACTCACAATTTCCTTAGTTTCATTTCTTGCCATATTCACCATATAACATTAATTAAATTCATTCACTTTGGTCAAAAAAATTAAACATTAAATTCATTTTTTTTTTATTTATTTTTTTTAGTTTTCCTCGCCACCTTAAACTGCGTCGGTAACTGTTAAACCTTTTCCTTCAAACGTTAAACCATAATTTCTTCATTGCTCTGTTCACCAAAAATGGGGTTCTTTGAAAGTTTCTTGGGTGTTTTTGGTTTTGCTATTGGAATTCCTCTTGGTCTTCTTCTTGGTTTCTTTCTCTTTGTTTATTCTGAATCAAAGCAAGTCAAGGTTAGTGTTTTTTTTTTTTTTAATCTTTTTGCATGATCATTTTTTTCATTTCAATTTAACCCACATTTGTTTTTATCAGTGTTTTCTGAACTGAATTGAGTTTTAGATACCCTTTTTCGTTGTGAATTCTGGGTATGTTTCAAAATTTTATTTTTTTGAAAAAAGTGTTTTTTGATGTTGCAGGATCCTGTTGTTAGACCAATTAGTGAATTAGGCCCACTTGCTTTGCAAGAACTTATGCCTGAAATTCCTCTCTGGGTGAAGACACCTGATTATGAAAGAGTTAGTTTTATCAATATTTTGTTTATAAGTTCTGAACTTTGAATTTTGATGATTTTACTGTGTTATTGATATTTGCATGTTTCATCAGGTTGATTGGTTGAACAAATTTTTATTTGATATGTGGCCTTTCTTGGAGAAGGTACTTGATTCAGTGATCATATGAGGAATTTTGTGTTTTTATTCGATGATTATTGTTTAATGGTGTTTTTGTTTTTGTGTACAGGCAATTTGTGGGATAATTAGAACTACAGCACAACCAATATTTGATGAATACATTGGAAAGTATCAGATCAAGGCAATTGAGTTTGATCAATTGAGTCTTGGTACTCTTCCTCCTACCATCTGTGGTAAGTTGATCTTTTCGTGCTGTGTTTTGTCGTATAATCTGAAATTCAACTGTTTTAGAAGAAATTTCATGTTACCACATGGTTAGATGTCATTTTGTGTCATAAAGATAGAATGGTAGAGGTGCAATTGAGTTGAGGAGATCGAAGGGAAGGTTGTGTTTAGAGTCATGGAGTTCTTATAGTTGATTATAGATTGGCATTCTGGGTGCTAAAATGAACATATATGAATTGAATGAAATTATTGGGTGAAAATACTAATTGAAAGGCAATTTGACATTATGTTTGTGCCTCAAGTATCTTCTCGGTAGCACGTCCAAAATACCCAATCTAGACGTAAAATAAATCCTTCGAAGTTTAAAGTAGACACGTCCTTATCAAATATTGATATACTTTATAAAGTTCACTTAACACTTTCTGCAACCTATACGTTCATGTAAGTTAAAGTTATTAAGGTCTTGTCTTATATTTAATTTATTTTTCGCTGTTTGTTGCAATTCTGCAGGTATGAAAGTTTTGGAAACAAATGAAAAGGAATTGGTCATGGAACAAGTCATCAAATGGGCTGGCAACCCAAACATAGTATTGACCTTGCATGTGTTGTCTATGAAGATCAAAGTGCAGGTCTGTTAAGCCTGCCCTCACAGAAAATTAGAAAATAATAATTGTTATTTAAGTTCCTCTAATATTGATTTTGATTTTTCTCAGTTGGTAGACTTGCAAGTTTTTGCGACGCCGCGGATAAGTTTAAGACCTTTGGTGTCTACACTTCCATGTTTTGCAAAGATTGTGGTGTCTTTGATGGAGAAGGTAAGGGAAAAATATTCTATTTCTTCTAATTTCACTTCTCGGCTTTTATATTATTAGAAGTCAGAAAAATCCCTTCTCATCTGATAAATAATTATGTTCAATGTACAGCCTCATGTGGATTTTGGATTGGCGATATCTGGAGGGGACATCATGTCAATACCTGGTCTTTATAGGTTTGTTCAGGTACAGCCATTTCTGTTGACGTCAACTTTCCTGCGAATGGAAGTTTCCTAGTTGTAAATTTCATTTAACATCATTGAATTCAATTGATCACTAAGAACACCGGAATTTTAGGAATTTGGTGGTTTTAGTTTGTGAAAAATTTATCATTCCTATGCTCATCTAATCTTCAGTTCTTTGATGGATTTGTTGATTGTTTACATTCCCTTACACTATTCTAAAAAGTGTTATCTTTGTTGTTACTTTCTCGCCGTCAAATTTCCACCCTTCACTTTAGGAACTAACTACTGCAGTTTCTCGCAGGAAACAATAAAAAAACAAGTTGCAAGCCTTTATCTTTGGCCTCAGATCTTGGAAATTCCTATACTTGATGAATCAACGTAAGTCTTATAAAATATTAAAATGATAGAGTTCTATATGCCACTGAAGTTACTTTTTATGGTTCATAAGCTTTGTAAATTTTTATCTTGCTTTTTTTTATTTTACAAATAATATATAGTATAAGCAAATACCTGCTCCTTATTTAAATAAGTTAGCATATTTAAATAAGCCAACATAGTTAAGTGTGAGGCCCTAGTGATTATTTTGCATATAGTAATATTTTTCAGTGGCTAACAATTGCTGGAATTGCACAAAGCTTTTATCAGATGTCCTACTTGAATTATGTTACTATTTAACATAACATATCATATGATCTAAAATAATGCATTTGATATTAAAATATACTGCAAATTAGTATCGTCAAAGTTTAAGTTTCACAATAACTTTATGTTTGCTCTGTATTAAACATGAGGATTAGCAATTGGGTCCTTATTTTTCTTCACATATTTATAGGGTGGCAATAAAGAAGCCAGTGGGAATATTACATGTGAATGTGGTTAGGGCAGTCAAGCTTTTGAAAATGGATTTGTTAGGAACTTCTGATCCATATGTCAAACTGAGCCTGACCGGGGACAAACTTCCGGCGAAGAAAACCACTATCAAAAGGAGGAATTTGAATCCTCAATGGAATGAGAAATTCAAGATTGTTGTGAAGGACCCTCAATCTCAAGTTCTCCAATTACAAGTCTATGATTGGGACAAGGTTTTACTTATCTTCTTCTGGTTACTTTTTCAAATTTTGGTATTAAGCACTTGTCATGAATAGCAGTAGTAGTAGTCACCTATTGACCAAACACTATGCCTTGAAAGCATCTAGTGCCAGCCCTTAAGATTGTCATATTTGAATGGATTATGGATGGTCTTCATTTTGCCTCTGAAAATGGTCAAATGAAGCTTAATTGACCACTTATTTTCAAACTTTGTTTATAAAATTGGAATCTTTATTGTTAATTTATTTGTGTAAGACTAATAGAACTGATTAATGACATTCACGTCTGAGATGGACGGTAACCATACAATATTTTCAAACGGAAACTTTAGAACCAATTTCTAGGAGTGAATTTACCTTTTTTACTAGAGGCCCATAGTTGGTTTTTTACTTTTAAGGAATTTCTTTGTTTTCTGTATGTCGGCAGCTGCATGTTTAATTTTTCTTCTTCAAAGTTATGTTGGCATTTACGAGACAATTGATTTATAAATTTTGGATTAGTTATTAGTATTTTGGCCCATAGTCTATCTTTCTTCAATCTTATTTTTCATCTCTGTCCATTTGATTCATTGATGAGATGCAATTAAGTGCAGGTTGGTGCACATGACAAGCTGGGAATGCAGTTAGTCCCTCTAAAGCTGCTTAAGCCGTACGAAAATAAAGAATTTACACTTGATTTGCTTAAGGACACAAATGTCAATGAGACTCCAAATAAGAAGTTTAGAGGGCAAATTGTGGTGGACATGACTTTTGTTCCATTCAGAGAAGATAGTATGAAATTCGGTGGATCTTCAGAAGGATATGTCAGAAAGGATAGTGGAATTGATAGTGTATCGGATGATGAGGTCCAAGAAGGAGCGGGTTTGCTTTCAGTTGTGGTACAGGAGGCTGACGAAGTTGAGGGTCATCACAATAATCCCTTTGCAGTGATCACCTTTAGAGGCGAAAAGAAAAGGACAAAGGTAAAATTTCTCCTTCGGTATAGGCGTGGCTCAGAATCAACATTACATAATCTGTTCATTCAAAACCAATTTTTGTCACTGCATAAAATTTATATTGTTAAAAAAATGCTAGCAATCATGTTATCATTTGTATGGATGATTGACTCAGCCAAGTTAGTATTATTTAATTTGGTTGAAAGAATTCATTCTGGAATTTATTTTTTTGCAGATGATGAAGAAAACCCGTCAACCACGTTGGAATGAAGAATTCCAGTTTATGCTGGAGGAGCCTCCTCTACATGAGAAGATACACATTGAGGTCTTGAGCAAGAGGAAGAACTTCAGTTTTCTGTCAAAGGTGCCATTTCATTTTTCTCTTCATTACAACTTATAAGTTATTTCCTCCGAAGTCCTAAAAGATTTCTTGAAACTTTAAGGGTCCGTTTACTTCTAGTGTTTTCTGTTTTCATTTTCACTGATAAATAAACATCAAAGAAGGCATTATGAATGTTGTTGAAAATGCATTTCAAAATAGATTGAATATTTTTAAATTTTTTGAAAAGTTTCAAAACATTGTTTTTCAGTGTTTCTGAAAATGCATTCTATCTAGTTAGTTCTGTCCCTCATGTAGTTTATCTCAACTAACAAAATGCAGGAATCCCTGGGGCATGTGGAGATTAACCTGAGTGATGTGGTGCATAACGGTCGCATTAACGACAAGTACCATCTAATAAATTCAAGGAATGGAGTAATTCATGTTGAAATAAAATGGAAGGTGGTTTAACAAACTAAACCAGTGTATGGGGGCAAAACTCAAAAAAGTCTATAAACTCATTATTCTTCGTTTGCCTTTTGCTTTATTTGTTGTACCTAGCCAACAATGTTTTTAGTTTTTACAGTGTATCTAAATAGAAGAGACAGACAATGCACATCATTTAGATAAGTATTCATATACATCACAGAAAGTATTGTCACATAAACTTTGTCGTCAATGATTTTGTTTCTCAAAACCTACCAAATTTGCTAACTTACGTTCGCATATATTTTATAGTAGTGTGTTAGGAAGTTATAACTAAAAAATAAATAAATATTGTCAAAGGTGTAGTGCAACTTGCCAACATACTCCTTATGAGAAAATGAGAAATAAGTTAGTGTACGTTAGCCATTCTTATAGGCATTTTATAAGTTAGAAGGAATAATATGCTAGTAAATTATAACTAAAAGATTGTTGAACCATCTTGTGTCGAAAGTCTTTCTGACGACATGTTCAGACGGCATGTCACGTTGAAGGCAAACAACGGTGGTCAAGTAGATATGGATAAAAAAAACTTTCGTTTGAGTGGGAAGCATACCCATAAAAATTGATGGACTCACTTGAGGAGGAGATTGTTGGTATTTCAAGTGAGTAAGAGTCTCGTATTGGATGAAAAAACATATGTTGAACACTATACAAGTGAGAGGATCCATATACCTAATGCCTTAAAATCTTGGGTAAAGATGTGACATCCAATTCACTTATGTGATTGTTCAAAGTCCAATATGATCTTTGAAAATTGCACTTTAGGTAGTCTGATTTGCTCTGAGGCACCTTGAAATTACACTTTTTACTTAAAATTGCAGTTAACTGTCGTTTGATGTCTTTTTTTAGGGGTACTGCACTTAATTATTTTTCGCCGTAATTTATGGACCCCTCATGACCCAATTGTTAATACAATTATGTGCAATTGTTAATCTCTTATGAGTTGTTAAAATATGCACCATTGCAGTAAAAAAAAACATAGTGGATTGTATGTGATGTGACACAATGAAGTTCACTAAATAAGAGTTAAGCTACCCAAAATGAGTAACTTAAATTATGTCCATTGGAAATGATTTCAGATTCAATACTTTGCACGCGAGCATGGTGTTTGGGGGAAGAGAAAGTGGTCTAAAGTTATAGGGACCTCAATTCAGCATTTTCATAGTCGCAAACCCTAATTTAATAATCTTTTGATATAAGAGGAGTCATGCTCGAGGCAAAAGTCCAAAACTCAGCTAGTTGAAGGAAGAAATCTACATTTAACTTTGTTACATTTACTTGTTAAAAAACTTATCTAGATTTGGAATAAGACTTGGGCACAAAAAAATTTGCTCACTCAATTAAAAAAATCAGTTGAAAGTTATGACCCGACCCCGATCAAATTTTATACATAAAAATAGTTGATAGAAAGTTCCTACTCGATAGAAAACGAAATTGAAATGACTATTGAGCAACTTTCCAATCAATTTAGCAGGCAAAACGATGTGAGCTTAAGTCATAAAGTCCATTGGAGCTAAATGCATTTATGGGGCCCACGCTTAAGGTTATTATTTGGGCTGGACTGAAAACGAAGATACTGGGCTATGAAATATCTCTCAAGTCTCACCATGCTTGTGTTAGGAAAATTGCTCTTCTCCTCTTTGTTTTTGATGATGCCTACGTAAGTTAACTCGCGTTGAAAAATATCCAACGTGAGTTTATTCACATTGAAAAATCCGAGCGTGAGTTAATTCATGTTGGACATAATTAAATGAATGAGCAATTTTGAAAGGGAGAAGACCAATTTTCTTAAATAGTGGCCTTCTATCACCATTCTCCGGAGACTATACTTCTTTTTTCTCTTTATTTTGTGATCGCTCCTCCAATCCTTGAAAATATCGCATTCTACTTGAAGTTAGATTTCAGTAGTATATTTTATCTAAAAATACACTATTAAAAGTTCGATTTTAATAGTGTGTTTTAACATATTTGAGCATATAGGATGGAGGTGGGGTGGAGAGAGCAATCATATTATTTTATTGGCAAACTTTTCTTTTTGTTATTGAGAGAATTGAGATGGCAAGATACACTTTACAAAAAAAATATAGGCTTAAGGCCCGTTTGTTTTGGATTTTTTTAAAAAAAATCTATTTTTTTCTTTTTGTAGTGTTTGTTTCAGATTTTTTAAAAATCCATTTTGTTAAAAAAATCATTTTAAGCCTCCAAATGAAAAGTTATTCCAAAATCTATTTTTTCTAAATATAAGGAACTCAAGTGTAAGAACTTCAAATCTTTCAAAAATGATTTTTATGATAGTAAACAAACAGAAATAGTTTTAGATTTTTTTGAAAATCTCTACAAAAAAAACTCTAGATTCTTGTAACTCAAAATCTTTTTTTTTTTAAAGTTGAAACAAACGCACCCTTAATTACTCCAAGTATACACGTCCCTTTTCCCTCTTCACATATATAATCCCTGCAAAATAAAGAATAATAGAATAAAAACAATAATTGAAAGAAAAAAAAAAAAGTAGTTCTTTTGTGAGAAATTTTCATTTTTTTAAAGATGCATTTGTTTTACATTTGAATAATTTTATGGTGCATTTGTTGTTTAAAAGTTTGTCTAAAAGCTTTATCCTATTTCCACCTTTTCTTTGTCAAAGGCTATTATTGAAAAGGGTCTTTTTCTTTAATTTTCTTCCCCCATTTCTCTGAAGGAGTGTTGGATGCTAGGGTGTCTTCAATGATGTCAATCAATAAAAAGTCTCCTCAAGATTTAACTAATTTATGTCATGGTAGGGAACAATAGAAATGCATGAGTACGTACGACATGAAAAATAAATTCACTCTAACATGAAAATCTATAGGCCCCCAATGGAACTTCTCTGCAAAACATTTGCATGAACCTTCTCATGTTTGAGTCTTGACAGGCTTTTGATGTGTTTGGTTGCAGTTATGTAGAAATCTAAATCAAGCAAACAAGAAAGCTAGCTAGCACAAACTAAAGTATGAAGAAAAGAAAAAAAAATTAGGTTTTGAAGGAAAGAAAAAGACTTGCATTTGCTCAATCTCGGATAATGATTTTGATTTTTGAACATATGGACCCCACAGAATGTATGGATTAGGTTTGACTTGTTTGATCATCAGTACATGTGACATCATAATTAACAAAAACCACCGTTGGTTGGCTGTTCTCTTCGGGAGTAATTACTTGCAACTCCTTTAACATCCATGTCGATAAATAATGATTACTATTTTATTAATTTTATAAATAGAATTCTAATTGAGAACTCAGGAGTATATATTCTCTCTGGTCTCAAATATAAGAAAAGATTCATTTTTTAGGTTCATTGAATAATTAACGTATCTACTTTACAATGTAAACCAGATACATTAACTACTCAATGAACCTAAAAAAAGAATTTTTTCTTATATTTAAGATCGGAGGGAGTAAAATAAGGGTTGCATTTAGGTGATATTAAATTTTAGTGACATTGTGTCTATCTCATAAAAAAAAATTCTTATATAGTAGTAAATACATATTTTTAGTATGCATTGGGAATTACTCACTTGAGTCGTATAAGACTAATTGAAAGTCGAACTACTCTTATAATGCTCTTACATTTTTATGGTTGAATTTTAACAAGAAGCCGTTGATAACTAGAAGAGAGCATGTAAATTTTCTACTTTTAACCTTTTCACATTTTTTTTTTACGTTAAAGACGATTTCATTAATGAAAGTGATAATAAATCAAATGTTAAAACAGAAATACAAGGTGGAGTTTCTTCAATCCACATGCAATTATGTTTGAATTAAAATATTTTTGCATTTTCATAAGAGAGATTTCCGAATCCCAACATCGCCGAAGGACTCTTGTTGACATAAAATACATGTTTTTATTAATTTAGTTTGATTTAATTAATTAATTATAATTTGAGTACGTTGATAAATTGTTCGTTGAAGTTGTAAGCACCAGTCAAAGTAGTCTAAATTTTTTACAAATTGGCAAATCCATCATGAGCTGCATAGTAGTGTTAGATAAAAAAAAATTATCTATTAAATTTTACCGTTAGGAAATATGACATGAGACGTTAAGTTAATTTGTAATTCATTTACATTAACCCACATCAATATATGATCAAACCAAAGAGTAATTTCTCTATATACAATTTAGGTTTTTAAAAAGACTAATTTGTCAATTTTCAACTCCTGCACAATTACAATTACCGACAAATTTGTTTATGAGATGACCTAAATGTCAAACTAAATTAGTCCCTAACGAATGAATTTACTATGTGTAATCAATATGCAATGTGACACGTTCGATTAATGTGTCATGTCATAGCTTCTAACAACATGAGTCGAAGAAGAAATTGTTTTGGATGATCTTTACAATTTAGGGGCGTCTTTATCAATTTGAAGAAATGATAAACTATTTTGACCGATATAGGTTACAAATTTTGATGATGAATATTTGTCTAATCACTTATAATTTTGTAGAAGTAATGGATTAAAAAGATATAAGTATAGTATCTTATACTATCTTGAATAATTACAAAAGTGGGAGGCACCATGAGAGTAGAGGTTCCCTAGCACACTAAAAAAGGTTCAGCTTTCTCGTTGACTTAGCCATAAAGTCTGGCAATTTTGGAGGTAGCTAAAGGGAATCCTATTCCCCTCTCCCCACAAAGGGTTTCATGAGGATTCTCTCTTAATGGTTCACCACTCATTGCAAGGAAGAAGTTCTACTCATGAGTTTTCTTGCACACAAAATACAGTATATACATACACTCTTCATCAAGGTGAGTGAGTCATGTGTGTGCCCTCAAAAGGAGGGAGTGTTAATTGAAAAGTAGTCACTTTCTTTGTTCCTTATTGATGTTTTCTTGTGGGGGAGAGGAATAACTTTTTTTGCATACTAGAAAGATTGGGCGTTTTTTCTTTTATCTTAAAAAGTTAATTGGTCTTTTGAGGGAGTAAAGTAAGTGGGAATAGGCAACTCCACTCAAAAGCTAACTAATTATATGGTTAATTTTAGTCTTCATATTCTATTTCATGCATGGATGCTACTCCCTCCGTCCTATTTTAGATGACCTAGTTAACTCCGACACACATACCAATGCATATGTTTCATCTTTGATATCTTCAATTCTCTACTAAAAAAAATTATGAAAATTTAATATTTTAAAAATATTGATCGAGACGAATCCAACAACATCTTACATGATATTATTTATCTTTATGAATTAGTAGAAAAATATGGTCAAAATATGTTAAGTCAATAATGTATATTGTCAACTAGGTCAAGGGATGAAGGGAGTATTTAATTTTGGCTTCTTGCACTAAAAATTATCATCATGACCTAATAAAGATTCTTTGATGGAAGACCAATACATAGTGCAAGCATCAAAATCCTTTTGACATTATTCCCCCAAGACCAACCATAGATATGTCAAATGGGAACCAGAATTGATCCATACATTTTCAAAAGCAATTTTATTAGAATTCCATAAATATGCTGTGTAGTGTGTAGGTATAATGCATAAAATTTCAAAGGATCCTCATTTTCAAATGGTGGCCACTAATTCATTGTAGTAATAAATAATAATCCACTAAAGCATATATTCTCTGCAAATTTCCACTCATCTGAAATAAGGTTTTGTTACCAACGCGAACTCATTGCGTCACAAGTGTTTCATGTTTGGAACATTTTTCCTTGACTTTAAATCATGATCTTCTTGTTTGCCACCAAAAATTATATACCAGTATATGCTATTAATTCTAATCAAACACTTCTACCTCACCTATATTCTTACTCAAATCTTGTGCATTTGGCTAGGAGTGATCTTTAGCCTATTTTGATATCACAATAGATATGTCAGAATCACGGTAACTCAACGTGATTCTGGTATATCCACCATAATATTAAACATACACTTATAATCTGTTGAAAAATAAATATATCAATATATAATGAGATTAATGGTTAGACACTTCGGTATAAATTCAGAGTATACTTGGAGGAGCAACGAGTTTTGAGAAATCACGTCGTTGTCCCCACCATGAAACTATTGAAGCTACAAATTCTAGTTTTTGAGGTCGCGGTAATTCTGACAATCTCAAACCAATCCAAAGATACACTTAATTGATAAAGATGTTATCACCATTTGTTGTCTAAACAAATTTATATTTAAGAATACACATAAAATTAAATCTATTTTTCTATATTATATTAATTTGATGAATCAAATTATCATGGTTGTTGGAACATTGGTGTGAAGATGGAAAGAAATTGGAAGGTTGGAAGATTAAACATCAAGTAACAAAACTTTGATATAGTGTTGTGTGAATTGAAAAAATAGAGTGTGGGGGTCCCACATAAAATAGCACACACATTAGTAGTGTTTAAATAGTGGTATTTAATTTTAAATACCTAATAATGATGAAAATAATAATAATTATTATTCTTTATTCATATAACTTCCCATAATTTTAGGTTATGTATGTTGTGATAAAATTGATAATCCAACTGAATTTACCATCTTTCCTTCATTGGTTTGTTTCAGCTAATCTTGTGGGTTTGTTTCTTTTTGAACTTATCATATTAGTTTGTTGCTTAAGCTGATCTCTAGGTTGTTTAATTCTTAAGTTTACTTAATTATGAAGTTTCTCCAATTTAGTTACAAACTCTCCCTATAAAAGGAGAGCTCACCTAGTTCAAAAATCACACCAAATAGTTTTCATTGAGTTGTCGGGAACTCTTTCTATCTTCTCCCTTTCTTGACTTGTGTTGACGAGTCTTTCTTCTATTCATCTCCTTTTTCCGTCCCTTCGAAATTAAGAGTGTTCTTAAGACCATAGTCAACAATTTGGAAGTCCAAAAACAACAATGGTGATATTGTTGAAGCTACACATTTTAGTTTTTGCCAAAATCAATGGTGTTCATGAGTTTGGATAAAATCAAACTAAACTCCGATATGGGTGGACAACTTTTTTGATCGGGAATAAAACTGAACCAAACCATTCAAACCGTAATCATGTCTGATTCGAACAACGAAATTTAAAATTTCTATCAAGTCATCTGCATGCCCAACCCGATCACACATGTTCTATTTTTTTCGTTCGCAAAGTCGCAGAAGAGAAGTGGCCATACACTTTTAAGAGTTTTAATTTCGAAAGTTTTAATATTTTGACTTTGTATTATATTGCAATTGGTGTGTGAGACTTGGTTGAACACTCGTTTTTTTAATATATTTTTTTGGGAGAAATACTATTTTTTTTAACTTGACATTAGATTTTGATTATTGAAATGGTTTTAATTTAATTTTTGTTCTATATTTGACGAAGTTCTCAAATATTTTTAAACGTTTATTTTTTTTGTTTAGCCGATCAATCCGACCCAAACCAGCATATTTTTTATTGGTTTAGCTCAGTTTTGGCTTTATCTCAAAAACATGTAAATCTAAATCAAACCAATTTGTCTATCTTTGGTTGAACAAAAGGTTCTCTCAATACTGAATCAAATCGACTCGCAAACACGCATAACAATCATAGTAGGTCACCCTGGTTTTAACATTATCGCGGTTAAATTAAAGATACACTTAATTGACAAAGACATTAACATTAACATCATTTGTTGTGTAAACAAATTTCTATTAACAATGAACTTTCCTCAAAAAAAACAATGCACATGAATTCAATCTATTCATTATATTAAAGTTTTTTTTAACGAATATTCATTATATTGAAGCTATCAAATGGTTAATCCAAAATGACAGAGTCGAGTCTTGATGTTCATTCCTAAAAAAAAGTCTTGATGGTCTGGATTCTGGAAAACTGACGACAAATATATAAAAACTACTATAGTAGAAGTATACTAAAAATTTCATCATGGTTTTTCTACGTGAGTTTTTTCTTCTTCTTCTAGAAAATCACACATAGTAGGAGTACTATTTGTTATTCCAACTTGTAAGATTTGTAGCTCTTCTAATAAATCGTTGTGTTTTATGCTGAAAAATTCAATTTTCCAGGCTATAGATTTTGACCATTCAATGCCATTTTTGAGATGCCAGCGTGGTACATTGACCAAGAATATATTGGTTTTCATAATTTTTGAAAATACTATGAAGCAGGACAAATAATTTGCACTGTTCAAGGACAAAACTTTGCAGGAGACTTCATTATTATAACCGACGAAAACATTTTAGTCCAAATCGGAGTTTCTCCTAATAATCTATATTTATGCCTTAGTGGCTAGCTTGGGTTTTCTATTAATTTTCCGAATTTCATCATCGAAATATCGTTTTTGTTTGTGAAGTAGTATCATTTAATCATGTTTTAGTTTTTTTTTTAGGAAATGTTTTAGAAAATTATTGAATTGTATATAATCTTTGGATCCAACTAAACTGGCTAATATAAAGAAATTTATACATTTTAATTGGACACATATGTGAAACTATTTTACAATAGTAGCATATTTAAATTAAGAAAATTCAAACACCAAGTAATTATATTATTCACCGCGTGAATATTTTTTGTTCGGCCGTACAAGATTTATATAGTTGAAATATACAAAGGTGTCCGGTGATCGCTTGGCAAGAAGTAATGCATATTATATATGTAGGTCATAGTTTGAATCTCAGACGCTCCATTTATTCATATTTAAGATGAATTTATGTAGCCGTTAGACTACTTGACCAGAAAATATGTTATTGTCTTTGCCTATCAATTGAATTTCTGAAATTCTGTGGGAGCTTTTGTTCTTTAGGTGATCCGCATATATACGACGCTTTGTTTAAAATTTTGTTTTTGGTTTAAACAGTAGGTTTTGTGTGTCTTACACAATCTTGTCGAGAATAATATTTGCTAATTTAAAAAAAATTAACTTCTAAAAATATTCATTAACGTTTTTTAACATTATAATTGCTTTTATGCTCAAATTATTTAAATAATTGAATGATAATAATAGTAGTATTCGAAATAGTGCGACAAACTATTCAACCAAAAAAAGAAGTGGACTTTCTCCTAATTTGTTTTTGACCTAACTATTTTGAATAGGTATCATTTTTCTTTCACACGGAACTTGATTTGGTTACTGTTGGAAATCTACAACTAATTGGCCTTTGGTGTTTTTTTATGCATTTGTTTTTATATATTCTAATTAATTATTTTCTCTCGTCTAAACACTTTATTTTAAGAAAAATACTAACGAATATTTTTAAGACACTTTTTTAAAGATTTTAAATAGTAAGTATTTATTAAAATTGTATATAAAATGCATTGAAAACGTATTTTAGTTGTTTTGTCTTGTGTTGTTTTGTCATAATACTTACATTTTAACAATCAAACGCATCCTAAAAACTACGAAGACATCAAAGGTTAAAATCACCTTTGTGAATTCTATATATGTATTTATTTAACCAATTATTGTAAAATTAGCACTTCTTATTAAATTTATTTATTTTATGTAAAAAAAAACGATTTATATTTAGATACAAGTATATTTAAAGTATTTTGTAAGTACAATTCATATAATAAAAAAAGTTATAAAAACATTTGAAAAGTTTAAAATGTGTTTGAAATATCAATGTTTTACTTGTCAACGTTTGTATGTGTGATTTTGTCACTTAGAGGTTAAAGTTATAAATTCTTATTTTAAGTTAAATTGTTCCTAGAGATAAACGTATTTTAATCAGAAAATTCTAAAAATCAATTTTGAAAGTCACTTTTGAGTCTCTTATTTTTTTTGAGTCTCTATAAAGTAAATCTAAATTTAGTGAAAAAAGAAAATGTGAATCCAAACAAGCACTAAAAATCATACTTTACCATTGAATGAATCAAGTCAGTTTTCTAATTTAAAAAGCAAGAAAGTAGTAATTTGATTAACGGAAAGTAAAAGTAAAAACCCAATGCATGTGATGAGATCTACTGGCAGGCACTAATGTCAACAGGGTTGACATGGGTACCACTTGTGATGATGTGCACGTGTGTGGCATACTTATCATCATCTCATGTGAATGCTAAAATAAACATTTCATTTTCTTGATTTAATCATTAAGAAAAATCCTACCATTTTGACTCATGCCATACAATAATAATCCACCATGATGCACTAGAGGGCCATGCCAGTTCATGGAACCGAGTCACATAGAACATCCAATATCAATGGCTAACTCTTTTATAATTGATTAATTTTATATCATTAGGGCTTGTAAAAAGAGATTATGGTTTATACAAAAAGAGTGATTATGGCATGTTGCCACTTCATCCACTGTTCCACTAAACAACTTGATCAATATTCCATTTAAGCACTAATTAGTGTAAAGGAAGAGAGAGAGACATATTAAAAAAAAAAATAAGGACATGTATTACTCATTTACCCTTTCACAAAAGGGAAATTGGCTTAAAAGGATCATTGACTTTAGACCATAGATTGCAATAATTGAAGAGCATTTTTCATCGATCAGGTTTGATTCTACCCAGCCTAAAAAGTAATATCACGACATTACATTAGATTTGAGAGCTTATATTGAGTTGGCTTAAGCTTATTTGATTGCGGGTAATGGTATCAATGGTACTACTATTATTTTCGTAAAGAAGCCACACACATTAAAATATGTGCCTAAAGTATATACTCACTATTCTGTACAAAACCCAAATAAAAAAACAGGGTCCTTCATGCTTCACATTTTTTAATGATTTGATGGTATATAGTAGTAAAATTTTAAAAGAAAACATTTCTGTAACTTCCCCTATAAAAATAATAATTCTGTAGCATACCGAAATTAATCAATGGAATATGATTAAGAAAAATGTTTCATAGACACATCAATCCACTCATTCACATATTGAGAGAGAAAGAAATAAAATAATGTGATATATGTTGATGATGTGATAAGAAAAGAGAGATAGAGAAAGAAAAAAAAGTTGAATGAGTGTTTGAAAATAACGGACGTTCAAATATCACAGTTGTAGAATTAATTCACATAAGAGATGCTTCTCATTATTTTTTTTAAGAGTCTAGAAATAAAAGTCACATAAGCTAAGTATAGAGAAACGAGATATTGCAAGTTCAAACATATACTTTAGCATACCAAATATTTGTGAAGTTTTTTACCATATTAGTTATATTTACAATGCCCTCGCATTTTTATCGTGTTTTATAAACATTCCTTTATATGCATTAAGCAATGTGGGATTTAATTGAAAAAATAGAAATAGATTCTCGACATTGAGCAAAACAAATGATCTTGTCACTAATCTGGTATCCCTTTGGTGCAACAAAGGATTTTTCGAAACTCTTGCACTTTTATTTTTGAAAAAATGAATAAGAAATTGATTGTTTTGAAAAACAAACAATTTATCTGTCGTAGTTTGAATTACTATAGCTCAATCTTCTATGCCTTGCATTTTAGGCTATGTCATGCGATTGCAAATATCTCTAGAACTTGGTTCGTGGTTCATTGATAACATGTTCCCGCGGGTGTCGATCTCAATGTAGAACCATCAATCCATCATCATGCATATGCTTCATTGACAACTAGGTTAAATTCATTAGCTTCAGCTTACATGCATGACTTGAATGGAACATCACAATAAAGAACAATGGAACTAGCAACCTCAATTCTTCTACTTTCTTTGGTCTGTCAATTTAAACTCTTTGTAAAGGCCAGAATAACTTAGCCTTCTACAAAGAGAATGAACTTGCTAACTTAATTACTTTCAAGGTGGTTAACATGGCTCAAAAGATCGGAAAGAAGATAAATTTATGTTTTACATCTCAAGATGAAAATATATGTAGACTCAATACTCGAGGATAAAACATTCTCCTTACCTTGTCAAAATTAACATTGATGACTCTTAGATTCATGAAAGTCAGGTTGTGGCAGCCTCACTAGAGATCATCATGGTCATTTTATGAATGACTCTTTTTATGTAATTTTATAGTAGAAAATGCTTGACTTTTCGAGTTATGAGGTTATTTATTTGACTATTAAATGGGTAGAAAAATAAAGCCGACTTATGTTATCCTTAAAGTTGATTTAACATATGTCATCAATATGATTTATAATCGATCTTCAACCTCTCATTTATGATGATGTCCTCTCTCATACCCACCTTCTAAGTTGAACTATATATTTAGGTTAAACACATTCACTCTGAAGCAAACTCTTGTGTTGAAGCCCTAACGCTTAAAGGCCATGATGTTGGTTTTTCGTTGGTTATGATAGAACCTATTTATGCTAGTATTAATATTCTTCTTGACTTCTTGATGAGAGTTTAAAAGGAACATGTTTCTCTATAGCCCCGCTTTGTGGTTTCTTTCTGTAGTATTTACTTTTTATATTACAGTTTTAAATGTACCACATTTTTAAGCCGTTGACAATAGTTTTTATGTTTTCATTGGTAGAAAAGAGGTCCTAACCCTTTTTTAAATTGGAAAATACTAACGAATCTGTTAACGATACAAAGATATAAACTTTGTCATGAAATTTGTGTTTAAACAAGGTGTTTTCAGTAGGAAGAGATCATCTCCCATGCATTTTTTGTGTAGTGAAATTTGAGCCTATGTTTTATTTTTTATGACTGCAGTTACAATTATTAAAAAGAAATGAATGGTGTAGATGTGCACTAGACCTCCTCTGGTGAAAACTTTACAAGGGAGGATCCACGCCCCCGTTTTCAGTAACTCATCTATAGAATTATTTTTGGTAACAGTTTTATTTTAAAAATATTTAAAATTAATTTCTGAATTCTTTTTACTAAAAAATTAATTTCTGAATTAATAAATAGTATCAGATTTTTTTTGTTGCCAAGAATATCAGATGTTTTTATTTTATTTTATAAACCGTACCAAATAGATCCATAGTCAACAAAATTGCGATGCCTAATAAGTTGTGGTGGCCTTACAGTAAAGTTGCTTCTACCTACTATTTTTATATCAGGTTTCAAGTAATAACCGCAATAAACTATTATTAATTCATGGTGACATTGACTTTGTGCAAAGAATAGAGACACTAGAAACAAGCTCAAGTCTATATCATATTAAATGTCACTTTATATTTACAAATTTAAAAAAATTAATAAAATCATATTTACTATTCTCATAGCAAATTTGTGAGTGATGCATAACAATAATCTGAATCAAAAAAAGGAGAATAATAATAAAGGAAATGCAGACATGATGATATGATACAAGTAAAGAGGATAATAAAGCATCCAACTTTTTCCCCCATTCAACCCAAACGTGCTTTTTTTATTAATTTATTTTTCAATTCAAAATCATTTTCCACACTAACTTTTTACCCTCTCCTCTTTCTTTAGTCTTAAAAAAGGACCTCCCTAAAATAACAGGTCAAAATCCTCACTCAAAATCCTTAACCATTGTCCAAGTCCATGGCCGCCAAACAACATTGTCAACAAAAACAACATCAATAGTAACAACAACAACATAGTATAAAACAATTAATATTAGTACTAATACTTCTTCATTTTCATTTTCATAAGCTGAAGAAAGAAGAAAAAAAACACAATCTCTCTACCTCGATTTTCGTGCTTTGTTACTACTTTTCATAAAACCCCATTTCTTCTCTCTCTATTATTCCAACTTCTCTTTGCAAAGCTCGAAGCTTTTTACCATTTGAGATCTGGGTTTTCTTCAACAACCATTGTTAACAAGCTTTTGCTATCTGGGTCGTTGAGATCTTTGTACAACAACAATGGGAAGTAAATGGAAGAAAGCAAAGGTTGCTCTTGGTCTTAATCTTTGCATGTTTGTTCCTAGAACGTTAGATGATGATTTTCCACCTTCTACGGTGGTTTCTGAGAGATTGTCTGATGCTGCTCTTCTCTCACCTGTCAACTGGGAGAAGGGTTCTTCTCAGCCAACCACTCCAGTGTCTTCTTTTCATGGTTTGAAACTTTCCAAAAGTAGCAGCAAATCTTCCAAGGTTTGTGTTCTGTCTCTAAATATGTTCCAAAATTTGTTACAAGTTTTGCTTTGTTTGTTATCTAGAATCTTCATGTTGTATGAATGTTCAAAATGGTAAACATTACTGTGGTTTTTGATTAAATTTTTTAACCATAATAGATATTTTTTAGTTGGTTAGAATATTTATTTGTTTTTTGCTAAAAATGTGCAATTTGTTTCCTGATTTATAATTAATGTTTGAGTTAGTTGTTAAATTATTTGAATAGTTTGGGATGAAGTATTGTAATATGAAATGAGTTTGAATATTCAAGGACTGAATTGTACTACTATAAGAAAATAATTAATGTTTGATGGTCTAAAGTATTAACCATTTTTAACAAATAATATTCCTTCAATTAATTAACTTAGATTTTAATTTTCAATGACATTTTTATTGCCTTGAAACAACAATTTCTCATAAAGGACAGTCTGTGAAATACAATTACTTTGTTTTTTTTATTACATTGAGAAAATTAAATTACATTAACTTATATTTTTTAATTAGTGTGTACCAGATGAATCATATTCAAATCCGAAGTGGGGTTGTTTTCATGGACAAAATAACACTGTTTTACCAGTTTAATTTCATCTAATGATTTTGTTTCCTTTGTCTCTTTAGATTGTGTTACAACTAGGTAGTTGATAGAGTTGTGTTTTATTGACTTTTACCAACAACCTATAAAAGTGTCACAATTTTGATTTTGATGTTTTGTGCCATCAATTGTGAATTTAATATGCCTAAGCTGGTATTATTGTATCTTCTGGATAAGATTTTTTTTTTCCTCCTTATTTTCCTTTCTATATGTTGATCAATGTTTATTTATTTTATATAAGCAATCATGAGATCAGTATGATACATTAGTTGGCATGTTTATTTAGTCAAGTCGTATTAACAGTTTTTGAGGAATAGGATAGAACTGATTTGTTGAATATTCAAATTATTTGACTAGACAAGAGGATTAGATTTTTTTTTCCATCATGCTAATCTCACCATGTGAAAATTTTACCATCATGCTAATCTCACCATGTGGAAAAAAAAAGCTTATTGTTTATTGGAGATCTTAATAATTGATAGTTAAGTGCTTGAGCCTTCATTTGGCAAAATGCCAAAATTGAAAAGTAATATTATAAATACCAAAATTGATAGTTAAGTACTTAAGCCTTCATTGGATATTTTAAAGCAACTTGTTATTTGCCTTGTTAGAATAGCTTGGTTGGTTTATCAGTATTAATGAATTACTTCTTGATAATAAATATTATAAATGAATTACTCTTGCATGTTTAAAATTTGTGTTTGTTTACCAAATGGTATATGTTTGAGAATTTTCTTTCTTTGCATGAAGCAGAACAACTGTAAAATAATTTGCACTAAAGTATATATGTTCTAACAAGCTTTTGATGTTCAACTTTTCAGCAAACTTGCGCAATATGCTTAACCAAAATGAAGCAAGGATCCGGCCAAGCTATATTCACTGCAGAATGTTCACATTCCTTCCATTTCCATTGCATTGCTTCAAATGTTAAACATGGGAACCAAGTATGTCCAGTGTGCCGAGCAAAGTGGAAGGAAATACCTTTGTCGGGTTCCAGCTTAGCTCCTATCCAAGGCAGAGTAACACCAAGTCCAATAAATTGGCCACAAAATGACGCTTTGATGGCTGTGGTCCACCGCCTACCTCTCCCTCATCCTCGCCGAGATTTGAACAGGCGGCATATTGTGCCACTTTATCAGGCTTCTGAGCCAGGCATATTTAATGATGATGAATCTTTAAATCACCAACATGCGATTTCTGAGAGAAGTACTTGCACTAAGAGTACCGAAGATACCAATGCTGTTCAAGCAATGGAGATTAAAACGTACCCTGAAGTGTCTTCCGTTCCAAGGTCCAATACTTATTCTAACTTCACAGTTTTGGTTCATCTCAAGGCTACCGCTGCAGCTGCTTCTGCTGCCAAAAAACAAAACCTTACGAGAAATCAGGCTAGCTTTACACAGATTTCATCGACTCCACGCGCCCCGGTTGACTTGGTCACTGTGCTTGATGTCAGTGGTAGCATGGCAGGAACTAAGCTCGCACTACTAAAAAGGGCGATGGGATTTGTTATCCAGAACCTTGGCAGTAATGACCGGCTTTCTGTTATTGCTTTCTCTTCCACAGCTCGCCGCCTCTTTCCACTGTGTAAGATGACTGATTCTGGGCGGCAGCAGGCATTGCAAGCTGTCAATTCTTTGGTTGCAAATGGTGGTACCAATATTGCCGAAGGGCTGAGAAAAGGTGCTAAGATAATGGAAGACCGAAAAGAAAAGAATCCAGTTGCGAGTATTATTCTACTGTCAGATGGACAGGATAATTACACTGTTGGGGGCCCTGGAAATGACCAACCTCAACCAAATTATCATTTGCTTTTGCCTACTTCCATCAGTGGTCGTGATAATTCAGGATTTCAAATTCCTGTGCATGCTTTTGGATTTGGTGCAGACCATGATGCTTCGTCAATGCACTCAATTTCAGAGATCTCTGGCGGCACGTTTTCGTTCATCGAAACTGAAGCTGTGTTGCAGGATGCATTTGCACAATGCATCGGAGGACTACTAAGTGTTGTTATTCAAGAGTTGCAAGTGGCAATCGAGTGTATACAACCTGATCTCGGTCTTGTTTCACTTAAAGCAGGAAGTTACCCAAGTCGTTTGATGGCTGATAGACGCAAAGGAGTGATTGATGTTGGGGACTTGTATGCTGATGAAGAGAGGGATTTTCTAGTTTCGGTTAATGTTCCAGCTACGTCCGGCAATGAAACATCATTGATAAAAGTCAAATGTGTTTACAAAGATCCCTTGACTCAAGAGACATCAACATTGGAAAGTGATGAAGTAAAGGTTGAGAGGCCCGAAATAGCAAGGCAGATTGTAATGTCTCTTGAAGTGGACAGACAACGCAACAGGCTCCAAGCAGCCGAGGCAATGGCACATGCACGGACTGCAGCTGAAAAGGGAGACCTCGCTGGAGCAGTATTCATTCTCGAAAACTGTCGGAAGATGCTTTCGGAGACCGTATCAGCTAAATCTCACGACCGCCTTTGTGTTGCATTGGATGCTGAACTCAAGGAAATGCAAGAGCGGATGGCGAGTAGGCATGTGTATGAAGCATCTGGGAGAGCATATATACTCTCCGGGTTGAGTTCACACTCGTGGCAAAGAGCAACTGCAAGAGGCGATTCCACCGATAGTTCAAGTCTTGTTCAAGCGTATCAGACACCATCGATGGTTGAGATGCTTACTCGATCTCAGGCCATGTTACTAGGTAGTCCATCTGGTCAGAGGCTTCTTCAGCCACTTTTGTCATACAGATCACAACCAAGCCCAAGGTAATCCAACAGGGATTTGGTGAAAATCATCTTCAAATTAACCTTTGCAGTGATTTTCTCTTTTTTGCTTATAAATACCCGGAGAAAGGTGGTAAACGGACGGGGGATAAACAAAGATTACTTTGAGCTGTGATTTTGTTTAATATTATGTATAAATGAATAAAAAGGTGAGGAAATGGTGGAGGGGGTTACAATCAATGGCGAAAAGGGGAGTAGATAGGAATTTACTACATCATGTTTCTTCTATTTTGGGGGGTTTAAGGTTTTTCTTTTGTCTTCACTTCTCTTTCCTCTGATTATGTTGTTTTTTTGGGAGGTGGTGTACATAAAGAAGAATGCTTCTTTTTTTTGTTATTAATTCTGGGACACCTGGGGTATAAAGTTTGTAATTGTGCAAATGGTTGGGATGATCTCTTCAGTATAATATATGTTTTCAATTCTTTAACAAGTTGTTTGTTAATAAGTATTTTGTGTTTTGGTATTAGGCAATGGTTAGATGAATGATAATACAATGTGTATTGAATGGTCCAGATGTGCTTTGATCCATCACAACTTCTAATAACTGTTGATAGATTTTAAAATAAGGGTCCTGCTAACCGGTGCGTGTTCCCGGACACTGGTTAAGCATACCATAAAAGGGAATTATTACCATAAAAGGAAACTGTTTTTGACTTTATTATAAATTAATTACACAATTTCAATGCATTAATTACTATATAATTTCCTTTTTCATATCCTTAACCAATGTCCGGGTTAACATTTCCCTTAAAATAATTTACCCTTATTTTTTATAGTAATAATATATCAACGGTTATTGTGCATTGATCCATCATAGATTAAAACTCATAGACCATTCCCAATGATTGATGTTTCAAAATTCATGCAGCCAACTGTTAAAAGTTTTTACAGCTCTACTACACGATGCGAAACTTATATTTGTAGACAAGCAAGCCTCACTTTCCCCACCCCCTAAAGATACAACACAACTCACCTAAACTATGATTGATACACTTGAAATGTTTTAAAATAGGGTTAAATAAATTTTTTCATCCCAATAAATATAACGAATTTTTTGATTTTAATCCCTAAAAAATTAAACCGAATGTTTTCATCCTCACAAATTTTTTTGTTTTGTTGTTTTTGGTCCTTAATGGCCACTTTATGTGAATGTGGATGTCAAAATTATAACACTTTTATGTTCAAATTATATCCATATTATGTTCAACATTTATATATTCATAATATGTACAAAAATTGTCAAAAACATGTCAAAATTATATCCATTAGGGACCAAAAATATAAAAAAAAATTGTGAGGATGAAAACATCTCATTTTATTTTTTGGGAACTAAAATCAAATTTTGATATATTTATAGGTATGAAAAACTTATTTAACCTTTAAAAATATGAAGCCACGTTGTAGAGTTGACACTGAGAGGCGAGTACTCTGTTCCACAAATGGTAGAAGTAGATTACCACGCTTAAATAAACTGTGTTAATTATTGATTTCATTTAAAACAGTTAAAATTACAGTAACATAACATAGATCAAAGTTTTGACTTCATAAAATTAAGAAAGAATAAAGAAAAACTTTATTTTACACTGAGACGCATGTTTTTATGTTTACACTCATTGATCCTAAGAACATTTTTTTGTTGTTTCTGAACACAGCACTCGAGGTTGTTTATAGCTTCATAGGTTGTTTGTTGTTAGGGGAATTATGCAAGTCACGTGTGACTGATATCATGTAAGTCACACGTGAACAAAGTCACAGATGACCAAATCCAGGGAGCCCCTGTGATGGGGTGGTCCATTCTGTTCCACTCAATCATGTCATTTTTGGGTTCTTCTCTTGCACCATGCTAAACGATTGCAGTTTTGTCTAATCTTATATTTAATGCAAATGAATTGATCATCACTTGAAGAGATTCACTTCACCATATACGATTGTTTTTCTCTGAAGTTCATTTACATTTGGTATCCAAGTGTTTCACTTCCCATCTACAAACCAAAGTTGAATTGTAAATACTCACTCGTACTAGTAAAATCGAGAGTTTACCGATTTTGTCAGATTGTAAGAGCTTATTTTAACTTGAGAGAGTTTAGAAAATGGTTTCCGACTTTCCTTGCAAAGTTTGACAGAGATGCTCCCATCCATCAAATAGTTAATACGCCAATTTATATGTTAGCACCACTGTCCTACTCACTTACACACACAACCTTCACCAAAACCACTGTTTCTGCCATCATTTGGAATAATGCTGCAAGAAATGTTTCTTGACACAACACTGAAATGAGCCATGCGTGTAGTTGTGACAGCAAAAGTGGCTTCATTAGCATTACGCTATTGTTATTGTTATGACAGTCAATATGAATCACTGCAAGAAGGTAAAAGATAAACCAAAAACATGACAAGAAAGTGAAGAAACACTTACTATTTTATTCACCATTATTAAAGTAGAACCAAATATGTACCTTTTACTGTTCACATTACAGTACTTAAAAATCCTTGATACCCAAAATTTCCACAGACATGGAGACAATTTATCCCAACTACTCTCCAATAATGACAATGACATATTCAAAAGTCAAAACACTAAAGAAGCACAACGATAAATTCATCTGCAAAATGAACTGGCCCATAACTCCTTCAAATTTGAATTTAGCTTGGTATATGAGAAATTCTGACAAGTTTTTTCTAAGTCTAGACTCGTCTGTCTTCATTTGGTTTTGGAATTTTCTTGAACTCGTAGTCATTAATGTCCACTTTTTGTTGCAAAGCCTATGCAACAACAAATAAAAATTAAATTATGGATCATCATGATTACATTAAATTGCTAATGACAGGGAAAACAAACCTTTAGCTCATCGTCCAATGAAATTTTCTTTGGCTTGTATGCATTTACTGGTCCTGTTCTAGACAGTGCTTTTCTTGCTTCAATTATTTCCCATTCCTTATCATCTTTTACCCTTGAAATGTCCTTGCTGGGAAGACACAGATGCATTGTACATCAGAAGAAGGACGGAGTAAAAGAAGATAAAAATAAAGGATTTGGTAAAACATAAAAGTTACTTCATATATCCCTATACACAAGCAAAGTCAAACTATGCCCTGTTCCTATTGCAGTCATATAATCTTAGATCGACTATATAGTACATGTTTGAATTAGAGATACGTTATGCAAAATAACAGTGGCACCTTGATTTGGTTAAAGTTTCAAAATATAGCTTTACTAAATCACAATGACACACCGTAATTTCATCAAACTCAATGTCAATCCAAAGATACTTGATAGTCAATACCAAACAGAGCTTGTAGTAATATAGACTTGCATGTTCAAGAAAAATATAAAACAACTCCTTGCTGTTCAGGCTAAGCTTTGTCCCTCTTATTTTCATTTATTCCGTCTGTTATCCCTCCCTCTCTTCCCATTGTTCAATTCACAAACCAACTTGGAAACATTAACAATACAAGGATTTTAAGCACGTTTAGAAAATCTTGTTTTCTGCAGTTGTAACATGTGATGTGATGAACACGCAGCTACGCCTTCGAGATGCGGGGTACTAAACGGGGAATGAATTTCAACCGTGATTCTGAACATGCTATAAGTTGCTTTAAAGATAACTGTATATCTAATCATTTGTTAACTCAGTTTGTTTGTTCTCTTTCTCCCCCTGTATTGTATCATATCATATGTAACTTGTTTTTGATTCACAAACATATTCAGATTCCTACCGTATAACATAAGCCTTAAAACTTGTAATTAGCAAAATGAAGTGGCAAAGCAATACAGTGTCAATGTTGATTAGCTATGCATATATCATTTAGCCAGACTCCTAGCATATAACATTTTTGACAATAACCTACCATATAACATGATCATTTGTTATGCAAGTACGATTAATCTAAACCACTTATTAATTCATTAATGAATGATATTAATCTCTTTACTTTACCCTCTAAATTGAGTAGCTCGCTTTCGAAGGGTTGGACCCTTGATTATCAAACATAGGTCAAATCTCCTATCATATTAACATAAGCCTCAAAACTAGTAATCAGCAAAATGAAAGCAATTCAGTGATTTTTTTAAGCAAATTGGGTGCAGATGGGAAACCCTCTGCAACACCCTAACCCAGTCAAACCAGATAATCAGCCCAAACGGATATATAGACATTTCATAGACAACAAAAGTGGTCTAAAATAAACCGAAACAAATGCACACACACCATAGGCACTATCCAACAATTCAGTGATAAAATACAATAACCGATTTCAAAGGCGTAAACTAACTAACAAACTAACCTGCCTTGCAAAAGATGGCCAAGACCAAGAGCACCAAAAACAGTAAGAGAGATCATAGGAAGACCATATCTAAGAAAAGGGCCTTTTCTGCCCCATCTTTTGAAAGTGGAAGCTGTTTTTTCAACTGTAGAGCTTTCTTTTCCACCCTGACTCTGAATTGTAGTCATTGATTGATCACACAAAAGTGGCTTCTTTCAACTACAGAATTAGGGAAAAGCGTGAAATTCATTAAAACACTATCACACGCATTTTATCAAACATGTAACGTGCAAAGCACACAAAATAGAGTAAAATAGAGGTTATACAAATTAAACAGAACAAAGCTGAATCACAGTATACAAAAACAAAATTGATAGATATTCCATACAAAAACTTGTTATGCAAAAACAAAAAGAAAAAAAGAAACTCACAGCAACCAACAAACAAACGCAGAGAGAGAGAGAGAGAGAGCGGTGGTGATGAGAGAAGGACGATGGAGGAATGCCTCAAATGATCCACCATGGATCAATAATTCAACTTCCATTTACAGCCATTCATATAATATTAATTAATTTATTCAACGCTTCAGATTGAGCTACTTCTTGAGGTTTTTCTTTTTTATCTTGTCTTATTTTCTTACTTATTTTTAAGAGCTTAGCTCACACATCTTAAATGTGAAGAAGTAGGGTGGTTAGGATTCGAACTCCGGTCCCCGTATATAATATATAATATTCTTACCAATTGAGTTAAGCACACAAGAATCTTCTTACTAACGTAAATGACTAAGTACGAGTTAATTTTTCGCTAAAAATTTATAAATTATTTAAAATATAATGAATAAACTAATACTACATTCGATCATAAGCAACTTTTGTGTTTTTAGATTTATTAAATAATTAATGTATGAGAAACATAATATAGTTCATATACATCACTAATTTAATGAATGCTTAATTACATAAATGGTCCTCTTCTGTAAAAAAAAAATATAAATGGTCCCTTAACTTATTTGTTGTTTTCGATTTGGTCCCTTAATTCTAAATTTTTTCCATTTGGTCTCTCAAATATGCTTTGTCAGTCAGTTTGATCCTCTTCGTTAGCTTTTTAATACTTATTATTTTCAGATATGATTTCAACCATCAGATGTCTAGTCCATTGTATTGTATGTAACGGGGATCCACTAACACCAATTTTTTTTGTTTTTCTTGTCTTCTCCCTATGATCTTTGAATCCTTCGCCCTTTAACATTTATTGAAATCTCAAATTGATTGAATCCTATTATTAATTAAAAAAAAAAAATACAATTGAATGAGTTAATCTAAAGAAGAAAAAACGCAGGAATTTGGATCCTTTAACCAAAGACAACAACAACAGCATCTTCAAATACGTGCACCCCTCTCCCTCTTACCGTTTCACCCTTCTCTTCAAAGAACCTTTTCCACTTCCAAACCCACCAACGTCGTTTTCAATCTTAGTTCACTCCCTTGTTCATAAACTGTGTAAGTTTATACAGCTTCACGTTCTTTCTTCAGGTTTCCAGCGCGGTCGTTATTTTTCTCCGGCAAGGTGGTTTGATCTTGATTTTTCTTTGTGGGTTTTGTAGATAATATGAATGAGAGTATGTTTATGGTGTTGGTTTGTTGAATAACGTTTTCTGGTGGCCAAGATCTGACAATAAATGTGGCGGTTTGGAACTAAAAAATCTCTGATCTAAAAATAAATTTGATGAGGAGATAGAGAATGAAAAGATGATGAATAATATGTTCTTGATTTGATAAAAGGTGAACTGAAACACCAAGATGGGTGGCCGGAAAAAGGGAGGAGGGGAGTGTGTGAGAAGAAAAAAGGGGAGATCAAATTTGGGTTTTTTTTTTTTTTTAATCTAAATTTCTGGGTTTATAATAAGTTTTTGATGAATTTATGAAGATGATGATGAAGTGAGGAGGGAAGAAGATGAAGAGATCTTAAAACAATTAGATGTTGATGATGCACCGTTGGATACAATAGACCTCCATAATCTAGCCGTTTCTTTTTTGAAAAAAAAGATCAAAGGGCTGAAATTATAAAATTTATAAGGTCTACAGTGGACCACCTATAATGTTGGTCCACCTAATACATTTTGGGTCAAACTGACTAAGTGAACATATTTGAGGGACCAAACTGAAATTTTTTAGAGTTATGGGATCAAATCAAAAACAACAAATAAATTAAAGGACCTTTTATATAATTAAGCCTTTAATGAATCTAAAAAAAGTAAAAGTCATTTATAAATTTGACCAGAATGATGAGTATATTTTAGTTTTCTACATTGTAATGAACAAAATTTTATAAATCTCTATGTCCATTTTAAGTTCTTAGAGTAGAAATATGTCTATTTTATAAATCCCTATGTCCATTTTATAAATCTCTCTGGTCGTGTGTCATTTAGAGTAGAAATATGTTAAGTTTGCTTAAAATTGATATAGCAAGATAAAACTTACCAAAAGTGGGTTATGCTAAACTGATGGGGCATTTTGCTATAGCTTTAGATATAGAATGATATGTTGCATTTAAACATTGGATAAAAATTAAAAGCATCAAGTCAAACTGGATTGTAAACATATGAAAATTTGTTTGACTAGTTGTAAATATTAGAGGCAAAGATGTAACATCTTAACCCTTGACGCAAGAAATCCTTTCACCAAACAAAAACTTGAACTGCATCACAATTCTAACAAACAATCCAAGTAGCATAAAGGAAGCAACTATTAATTATTTAGTTACATTATTACTTCAAGAAAATAGGCAAATTAAAGAAAAAAAGCATTTCAATAACTCCAACTTCATCGTGTCTCTGATCAATTAACTGCCACAATATTTTCTTCCAACTCAGTTACTGCAGCTGGTGCTATTTTGGACTTACTGCATGGCTTTGAGGCCTTAGGATTAGATGGCTTAGGAATTAACCTGCATCCCAATTTCTTCAAGATCATGTTCCAACTTCCCTTAGACTTCATCATTTTCTCCAAATCTTGTTTCATGCTCATACACTCTTTCTCAAGCTCAGAAACTCTATCTTTCATGTGATCAAAAGCTACAACAGGGTTGTTATGTGTCGTGTTTCCATCATTTCTTAGCAGAGCAAGGTTTCCACTCAGGGTTGTTGAGTTTTCAAGAGTGTCAGAAGCAAAGAACCAACCTGCAACAGATGTGCGTAGCTTGAGTTGTTCGAAGAACAAAACTTGGACAACAACACGAAGTGGTAGCCTTTCGTTTTGAGCTGCGTGTGTGCTTGCTTCCAATGAGAGTTTCTGGCAATTCATCAGCCTGCATATTTGTTCCTTCTCAGATTCTGTCATCCATGCATGACTCTGAAATTCATAATTATCCATTAGTGTCTTTCAACCATAATAACACAACTTAATTAATTAAGTTATTTTATATAAACAATAAGTTTTTATATATGCTATTTTAGAGAGTTTATGAACATAAACTTAAAAGATCTCAATGACACATCATAAGTTTTATCCACTCTTCCAAATGTTTGTGTTAGGAAATAATTCAAATAACTCATTCTAAATATACAATATTTGGTTCATAAAAAATAAATCTCATATGTGAAAAGTTTTGATTTTAGTTACTATGATATGAATTTCATATTGTAGGGACTAGTTTTATATAAACCAAATATTATAGGGACTAAAATCAAATGAGTACTAAAAACGGCATTTTTCATATTTCAGAGAGAAATCGTTTAATGAACGGTATGGACTAAAAAAATATTATGGGACTAAAAAGTTATTTAAGTCTCGAGTAAACTATTATCTGAAGATATTAATTTCTAGAGTGGTTTTTTGTCAACAAAAAAAAACTTCTAGAGTGGTTTATATAAAATTACCTATGAAACATGTGTACTAAATGAAAGAGCAAATCTCTTTAAATCTCACAAGACAAAATATTAATTTGATCCTCTATAGTTGGTTTTATGGTTCAGCCGGTCGTAAACCGTTAGATTTTAGAGCACCGACCATAGACTCTTAAAAAGAGAGTTCTTTTAATCTAATGGTTTATGGTGAACTGCAGCATAAAACTGACAGTGGTGTAGAGATCTTATTTGCAACATATTTACTATTAAACATATAGAGAAAGTAGGCAAATGAAGTGTTTATTTGTGTACCTTGAGATAGATATCAATTGCACGGTAAATACCATCATCCAAGGTCCTAGCACAATCAGGAATAACAGCAGCAAGTGACTGAAATTTTGGAAATTTCAAGTTGACATCAGGTGCTACTTCAGCTAAGTAACTATCCATCAAATCAGCAACTTTTGTCATTGGAGTAGCACGTTGACAATTTGCAACAATGCGTCTCTCTTCCTCAACAATATCATTATTAGATGTAGAATCAGCATCATCATGATCAACTATCATGAAATGATCAAGCATTCTCTGAACACAATCAATATCATGAATTGTCTCCATTGAGTAACCAATGTTAGGAATCAAAAGATCTTCAAGATCAGCTTCATCTAGTTGAAAACCAATTCTTTTCTCCAAGCTTGCACAACAAGAAGAGCTTGCATATAAAGCCATAGCTGTTCTTAAACTTCTAAGCAAAAATTTAGTTGGTGTTACACCCTTTTCATTTGGAAGCAACTCAACTATTTCTTCAATCAGATTCCTTTGATCAGCTTCAGAAAGATTTGATTTTGACGAGTTTCCATTTTGAAAACTTGACAAAGAAGGTATGTGTTTTTTTGCGTAGTAAACAAGTGATCCAGAAACTCTCCTCGGTTTCATGTGTCTAGCAATAGCACCTTGCATGAATCTTTTATACAAAGGTAAACTAAGTGAAGAAACATCATCAAACCACCAATCTTCACCAGTTTCCTTTGATGTTAGGCTCATGGATATTCCATTCCACATTTCTGAATTATCTGGACTTTGAACTGAACTTGGACCGGAGAGAGGTAAGATAACCAAAGTTGGATCTGCAGCTTTCAAAACCAAAGAATGTATGCATCTTGAAGTTATGTGAAGCTCTTCAGCTAAAGGTAAAACCTCTTCACATGTTTTGAGTGCCTTGAGTGTGTCTGTCCAGTGACCAAATATGTGGTTAAGGAAATTTTCAGTTTGTATGATTAGGTTTCCTTCTCCATAATCTTCACTCATTTGTAGAAACTCAGCTGCACATCTTAGAGGAACTACATTTGATGGAGTTAGTTCCATTTTGACACCATAACAGAACCTAGCAATAAGGAGAAAGGCTTTGGCTCCTCCTGGTAGATCATGAAGTTCCAAAATTGACTTCTCACTGTCACTTGGTAAATCTTTCATAAAACGTTCTAGTTCTTTACTTCTTGATATCAGGGGAAACTGGTAATAATACAACAAAATATTAAAGGTTTAACGAAACATGCGACATATATGACAATTAACAACAACAACTAACAAGCAAGGATAAAGCATATATATGAGATACTCTAGATATTTTATGTATTAAGCTGAAGCACAAACACGAAAACCAAGCACTCTCCCATCGATAATGATAGTAATTTGAAAAAATGAAAGTAATTGAATGTAATATATGTATTGGTGTCGGATACGAAATACACTTACGATTTGAAGTGTCGGTGGTACATTTATTAAACTTTAGAATCATGAGAAACTTTTTTCTCCATCAAGACGACTTGAAAAATTAATAAGAAATTTTTTCCCCTAGGTGTCAAATATATCTATTTCCTTTTCTATCACTAGGACTTTGGAGCATGTAATGAAATTTGTTTCTCTATTTTCCAAGACTTTAAGAAAATAATTAGCAGCACAATTTTTAATAATAGGAATCATGAAAACTAAGAATCTTAAAGTTTAAGAAGATTTGTTGAAAAGCAAGTTCTGAATTATGTTGAGTTTGACGAAATCACATTGACTCTATGATTTTGTTAAAGTGTAACTTTTGTTGATATCTATCACCATGATTTTGCCGAACTCAATGTCAATCAAAATATGCATTAACCGTCTTGTGTGAGTAATGAAAACATATATACCTTGTGGAGATGGAAGGATGCATCACCAATTTCAATGATAACATCACTTGGAAGTCCAGTAGAGCAAAGCCTAGAGATGGAGATTTAACATACAACAATGTTAATGATCATACACCATAATGATATTTAACTCATAAAAAATGGTGAATTATGTGTAGAATAGTATAATGCAATGTAATTAAAATATTTCATAATTATCAGATTGTGAATTTAATCGACCAACGTGCAGAATTAAACATTTCTTTTTTTCTTTCTTCATGGTAGCAATCTAGCATGGACTACGATCGAAAAACTCTCTTCAATTACCAATATACACAAAGGTGTATTTACCGTGATTTTGTTGAAGCTACAATAGCTTTTGCAAAATTACGATGACTTACTATGATTCTATATTTTAACAAAACTACATTTTAGAGTAAAAAAAATCACCTTATTTCATCATACTCATTGGGATTTCAAACATGTAACGAGTAAAGGATGAGAAATTAGGAACATGTTATGACAGCAACATAGACGTGAAAGAACAAAAATTAATGACATCAATGAATTGTATATAGTGGTTTAATGAAAGAGTAATCAAAAAATAAAGAACTAACCAACTTTGGCCATAGAGGTAAAATATTTCAGACTTGGATCCAAGTTTCATGCACGCCATGTTTGTTGATTGAATTAAAACATCAAATGTTAAAGTGTTCCCTTTAAAGTTAAAAAAGAGGGTGGTGACTACAATACAACAAAATTGTTAGTTATTGTCTTATGAGATTTTTGTCTCAACTCAGATGCAATAATTAGAGAAGTGTGAAATGTGAATGTAACACGTAAATAGTATCCCGAGTCTAAAGGAGGGGAAATCTAGGAAGAAGAATAGGTTGCAGCTCTTACATTACATGTGGCAGTTCTGTTCTTGTAGTGTAGAATGATTCTCTATTCAAATTGTTACCACAATTTATTTATTTTCAAGTTCCTTGATTAATAATTTTTTTAAATAAAATTAAAAACTAAACTTAATTACTATGCATTGGTGTCGTGGAAACTTGCTTGGTCTTTTGACAAAATATTGCAAAACTTTTTTTATTCATAAATAAATGTTGTGATGATAGTCACCATTTTCTATAGGCACCCAAATTTTCTATTTAATTGAGGTGCCTATTTAGTGTGATGCCTGCGGATGGTCTTAAATACGAAATCTTAATTGTTTGCAATGTTTGAATATGTACTAAATTAATGTTTCGGAACAGAGTGGTGCTTGACAAAAAATAAATACTAATGTTTGAGACGTGAATTCGAATTCATATTTTCTCACTTCTCCGCACTTAATATGCGTGAGTTTTGTCGTTAGGTTCTTAAAAACAAAAATTATTAAAAAATTCTACTTCTGAATGTAGTTCATAGTCCAGATTTTTTTTCAATTAAACCATGTTAACTCATACCATTGCATATAAAGTCCATTACACATACATGAGCATAATAAAAATTATTGCGGAAAACATAAGAGATAGGCACTTTTCGAGAGCATGAACACTGCTATTAACTTGCCTCTAGTAAAATTGTTGTTAATGATTTAAAGAGCTCTACAATCCTCAATAAGATAACCATACTAAGTTGTATTAAATTTTGTATTGAGCACATCATCCACTATATACTTAGAATCCAACTAATGCCTTGTAATAATCCCCATACTTTGCACTCTGTTGTCTCACATATATTGACATGACACCAATATGTTATTGCCACGATGAAACTGGCATGTTCATCATGCACACATAACCCAAAATACACTTGACATGGGTGGTGGTGTGAGCCATCGAGTATCCAAGAAAGCCTCAAATTATCATCACAGACATTTCCATTTGATCCTTGCTGAGATGCTCCTAAACCTGAAAAAATAAATAATAAACAAAGCCATATTGAGAAAGATGCTCAAAAAGTCTTATACTCGTTGACGCTAAAAGGCTTCCTCCCATATTAAGAAAGATGCTAACAATTCTTTTATAAAAGAATGCTTAGTCTAGACATGGACTTCTAGAAGGCAATTTCAGCATGGAATTAATTATAGCTTTGAATTATACTCTAACTAGAATGGGAATATACTATTTTTTTAGTGAAGAAATATATGATCAATACCGTTTTCCTATACAAGAAATGATCAATATCATTAGAACAGTATTTAAATGAGAGATGTTGGTATACTATTTTTCATTCTTTGGATGATAAGTTTGAAGATTTTTTTTTTTTTTTTATAATGAAGAGATTTCATGAAGTATGTTATCAAAACTAAATTAAGAAAATTTCAAGTATCATATAAAAATTAAGATTCTGAAATTCCTTTCTAACACTATACAATGTGAAATTGGTCCTTACAACTCTTTTAAATTATGTAAGTTGGTTATATAATTTTTTAAAAACTTGCGAATTGGCACCTATAAATTTCCAAGAAAATGATTCCTATAAATGTTCAAAGTTGCCAAATTGGTCCTTAAAATTTTAAGATTTTAAAATTTTAAAATAGATTATTATTTTCATAACTAAGTTGGTATAGGGATATGGCATGATATATGTAGGGGCCTTGGACTCCCCTCTTATTCTCTTTAAAAAAGATGAAATTTTAGCCACTAGGCTACTACTCGACAAAAAAAAAAAAAAATCCCTATTTTCATGTTTTGAAATTTCAAATTTGGTCGAAATCTTTTATAACTCTCATTTTGGATCACTTTTTAATTTTCATTATATTTATACGTTTACCTCAAAATGAATGAAGAATTTCATACTCTATTCAAACAAAAAAGATTAGAAATGAAGAAAACTCAACCGAAGCATTTGAATTGACAAGAATTCTAACATTTTTTATTTTTATTTTACTTGTCAAAAATGTCATTGTAATGAAGAGAAGATAAAATACCAGTTAAAAATATTGCATTGTTTTAAAAAATACAAGACAACTTGTTATTCACTTCAATAATTTTTTTTGTTAACAAATAAAACTAACACAAATTTTACGAAAGAAATTAGAAAATATTTTCACAAAATAAACATAAAAAAATGGGAGGTGTGGATAGTAACTTCCACATGAGTTTTTTTGTGAAACTAAGCCCAAAAAGTGTCTATAGAGAGTTGAGTTCTGCTCTGAGAGTCTTCTCTTTGTCAACTTCACCATCAATGGTCGCCATGGAACAACCTCTGCTCACAATCGCACTGCTCTTTCTCTTCCTTCATTTCTCCATTCTCGTTAACTCATCTCCTTCTCAACACCTTCAGATCATCAATGCTGAACGCAGAGTAATTAACTAACCTTTCTTCTTCTTCTTCTTCTTCTTCTACTCATTTCCACATCAATTTTCAATTCTTCGTTCCGTAATAAAGGAACCTCTTTTGGATTTAGATCTGTGAACAAAGACGAAAAAATTACAACTTTGGAAATGGGTATATTTTATAGATCATAGATTCGTGCTTAATTTTGTGTGTGATTTTTTGTTGTTGTTGTGTATCTTAAGATGGTGTTTTGGGTTTAATTCAAATTGTGGGACTAATATGCTAATGATTTTATGCAGATTGATCTTAATTCTCACATAATTAAGGTGTACTTGACATTGAAGGTAAACATCCTCTACACTGTTACTCTTTTGAGAGCAACTCAATCTTTGATGGCATTAGCTTATGCATAATAGTATTTTTGATTACTTGATTTATAATGTTGTTGATGAAATATTTATCTGTAAAATTAGGATTGAATTGGGAAACAATTAGAAGAAAATGTACTGTCATAAACACTTTTTGGACCTTCCTCCTCAATGTTAAATGGTCACGTAAACACTTTTGAACAAAGTTGGATGAAAAAAGAGCTCAATTTGTTACAAAAAGGATTAACTTGTTTACTGACCAATTTGAAACAATTCATTCAATGTGTAAGGGATGTATGTATGGATGTTCTCTCCTTGTTGGAGGACGTGGAGATTATTTGTCTGTATGGAGTGAAGAGGTGGAGAGGAATCGTCGTTCCATGCCTTATTTTCTACTGAGTAATAATACTCTTCCTACAGAGTTGGAATGGAATGGCCGTTCCTAGGGGCAGGGGCAGAGCTAGAATATTCGTATAAGGGGGACCAAACTAAACATATATAACATGAAAGAGCTATGCGACACTTTAATTAACTTTTATAGGGACATCAACTAAGTATACGACTGAGTACGCGAGAAAAGCACTAACTTGGGGGGGAGGGGGAATGACACCCATGTTCTTTTCCCCTAGGCTCTGCCACTGAACATTCCATGTGTGCTCCAGTTTATTGAACTTCGTAACTTGTTTTGGATTCGTAACCAACAAATCAGTATTTGTTTTGGCCAAACTTTTCCCTTAAATTTAGCTTTTGTTTTCTTTCTTTTCAATGAGTTTAACTGTTAAAACATCTACTACAATTAGGGAGATCTTGTGTTTCATAGAGCTTTCCTTTCAGGTTGAAAACTCAGGCACTACTCCTGCTTCAGAAGTACATCTTGCTTTTTCACCTGCTGAAGCCGAACATCTAGCAGTACTCAAAGCTGCCGCAACTACTGGGAAGAGGAAGAAGAAGACTTATGTTCCTCTTGATGTTAAATCTGCTGAGATACCTGATGGACCAAATGGATCTAAATTTTTCCCTATAACCTTGTTAACTCCACTGAGTAAAGGTGAAACGACAACACTTGAGGTGCTTTACATATTGACACATTCTCTGGAACCTTTCCCAGTAGAAATAAGTCAATCAGAGTCGCAGTTGGTTTATTTCCGTGATAGTGCAATATTATTGTCTCCCTATCATGTCAAGCAACAAACAACTTTCTTCAAGACACCAACCGCTCGGGTAGAATCATTCACAGTAGTGGAGCCCACTAAACGTGCTGGTACAGAGCTGAAATATGGGCCATATGACGATCAGACCCCGTATTCATATTCTCCTGTACTTGTTCATTTTGAGAATAACAACCCCTTTGCCGTTGTCGAGGAGCTAGAACGTGAAATTGAAATATCTCATTGGGGAAGCCTACAAATCACAGAGCGATATAAGCTGGTTCATGCTGGTGCTAGACACAAAGGTGTTTTTTCAAGGTATATTTGCTATCTCTTGCCCATTCTTCTCAGTGCTCCATACCTTCATTTTGTTCTTTGAGGAACAACATGTGTAACTGTGTTAAAAAAAACAACTTACATGGCAAAATGGTCTCTTCAACACCTTGAAGTAGTTGGAGTTTTAGATAATTGGCGGCATGCCCCGCCTTTTGATATATTTATGGGTCATGCTAACTTGTGCTTAGAACATCCACAATGGAGACCCTCACATTTGAGGTCTTAAACGGGTCCCACATGGACACATCACTTTTTTATTATTTTTTAATAATAGTACCTAATAGGTACTCAACCACTCCAATGGAGATCCTCTGTCAAAAGGTCTAAATGGGTCCCACTAATAACTATTTATTAATGAAAAGCAACAAAAGCAACTTAAATAATGATTATTTTATTGAAAAGTGGTGTGGGGTCCACTTAAGATTGGAGGTCTTAAGTGAGAGTCTGGGTCTTAAGAGACCCCCAATTTTTTTCCACAGTGGGGGTACCTATTAGGTACTGGGTCTTAAATAGTAAAGACCCTACCAATGTGGATGCTCTTAGGCACATGTTAAGATTTCTAAAAAAGAAAGTATTTATTGAGGAAAATTAAATTTCAATCTTTTGAGAAATAAATTGGTGCAATTTCCAATGCAAATATTCTATCTTTGGTATCTTAATATGTATCCTAAGGGCACAAGTTAGCATTTCCCTATATTTATTTGCTAGTTGTATGGATGTTTTTCTTATGTGTATTCTAATTCATTAATAGATGTGTCATCAAAATTGTGTTTCATTGCAACTTGGAATGAAACATGTAGGGTTTTGCAACATTTGGTGGCAAAATAGATCAATCATTTTTTTTTTAAGTAGTTAATAGCAGAAAAGGATCATTCTACAGTACGTTCTGCAGTTGTAGTTATTACCCTTGTATTAGGACTGCCATGATTTGGAAAAGGCCTAGGCTTTGACTTATGCTTTTCCAATGGACCAGCTGAGTTAAGGTTAATAAAACATTGGCTAGCATATAGCATCTCTTGGTGTATGTATAATCTTGAAATTCTTCTGAATTTATTGTAATATTTTTTCATTTCATCTGAAATTTCTTTTATCATGTATAATTGGGGTTTTCACTATTGACAGGGTTGAATATCAAACTAGATCAGGTGCTAGTGGTGTTGCTTCATTTAAACATCTTCTTGCAAAACTACCCCCTAGGGTTCACTCAGTATACTACCGGGATGAAATAGGCAATATTTCTTCTTCACATTTACGCACAGATTTTCTAAAGGTGAGATACATCATTTGGGGTTTAAAATAACATGCCTTTTCTCACACCTCCCACCTGACTTTAGTTTAGTCATTCAAATTCACTTGCATCTCTTTCTTGAACATCACATGCACCATTTCTTTTCTTTTTCTCCCTTTTTTCTTTTGGGACCAATAGCACTCTCTAAAGATTAATGTCATTCTTGTTAACATGAGTGTAATCTTCTTTATTTGATTTATGCCTATATACTATTAGATGTCATTGACACTGACCACACCATAGTGAGCCGATAAAAGCAGATGTACGGAAGTGATGATTTCTTGTAGTTTCTGCATGGCATGTTTCTATGTTAATGAAATGTTTTGAGGGGAAATATTATACTACTAGTTTTGTGGAGGCTAGAGTTCACCAAAAGGAAGGACAATAGTCTTGAGTCTTGACAAACAAAATGATGCAATCTTACATATTCTATATTTTATTCCGTCAGCCTTTCTGATGTCATACTTCTTTACATGTTTATTAATTGCAGTCAGAACTTGAATTTGAACCTCGGTATCCTCTATTTGGAGGCTGGAAATCCACCTTTCTTCTTGGTTATGGACTACCATTACAAGACTTCCTTTTTGAGTCTCCAGATGGCAAAAGATACCTCAACTTTACTTATGGTTGCCCTCTTGCTCAGACGGTGGTTGACAAGTTGATTATAAAAGTGGGTTTGATTTGCATTGTTATTGTTACCCTTTGGTTCTGCATGCAATAATGGAGGCTAAATTTATCTTATTGAATCATTTAATTTAGGTTGTGCTTCCAGAGGGATCCAAAGATCCTGCAGCCGTGATTCCTTTTCAAGTAGATCAACATCTAGAGGTAATGATTTTTTTAGGATAATACTGCTTATTCAACATTGCCTTTGTTTCAACTGCACAAATTGCATATGTAGCTTTATCAGTGTTTAAATGAAAGGGAAGTGTTTAGAGGGATCGATCAAACTTAGATGGAGTTACAGATGCAGTCATGACTTCACAACTGTGTCATAGCATTTCTCTTTGTTTTTAGGAGGAGGGACCAAGTATAAGCTTATATATTCTTTGTATGTATCAAAACATTTGCCAAGTAGTCACCATATCTTTCATTTTCCCCCTCCTTATAATGAAAGTGAAAAATGTAGAGCACTGTTCATAGAATGAAGAATACTGTCAGAGAGAGTATCAGAACAAAAGAAAGAAGTAACCTTTTCATGATAGTGGGTTTCAGTCACATTTTACATTCCTGAAGGTGATATCCCCAAAGAGATGTCATAGAAACATTTTTTTTTTCCTTCAAATTAATTGTAAAATATTCAGGATATGACCATCTTTTTGGCTTATGGGAATTCACTGCCACTGCTTCCACCCCTTGAGTGCTGTTCTTGCTGTGTATCAACGTATTTGTTGGTAGATGAAACCATTTGTTAGTGAAACTGTGAAAGCACCTGGGGTCAACACAGTCAATTGTTAGGCACCCAAGATATTTAGTTTTGACTAGATATGACAATTGTGAGCGAATTGATGCAATTACGTCTTATATTGAGTCTGCAATTCTGCATCAAATTACTATTTCTAGGTAGTTGCAAAAGGGATTCACCTAAGATTATTCCTTTTGAAAATGCATTTCTATGACAAGTCATTGTAGCCGTCCTTAATATGGTAATGCTGATCTTGAAAAGATCACTCATCTTTCAGAAAGAAAGAAAGAAACACTTTTAATATTTTCTAGGATTTAGAATCTGAAAAGAATTGTTTCAATTAATGTTAGAATGTCTTGTTGAAGACTTCTTTGAAATATTAGATTCTGGAAAAAAAGGCATTCTGATTACTTTTAGGAACAGCTTCTAAGAAAACCTGCAGTTGTATCTGCTTTTGAAAATCAAAAGTGTTTGTTGTATCATCTTTTTTATGTCCAAGAAATGATATACAACAATATTAGTTTGAGAGGAATTTCGATTGTTCAGAACTACATAATAAACACTATGCTACCAACTATTTATTGAGAAAAGATAAAAAGCAGTTTAGTTAATTTGTAATCTTTGATTGGGGAAAAGTAATGTTTAAATTATATACACAGATTTCCGCGATATATTTTCTTTTTCTTTTTGGGTGTACTTGCTTTTGCTAATGCTGAATTTCGCTTGTTATCTTTATAGCATAGTAAAATCTGCGATAAGTGGTTTTATGTTTGAACTTTTGCAGACCAAGTATTCATACCTTGACATTGTGGGAAGGACTGTGGTGGTTTTGGAAAAGAGAAATGTTGTTCCTGAGCATAACATCCCTTTCCAGGTATCAACCAAGCCCAAGCTTTTATAAAGTTGGTTTTGAATGTACGCAAAAATGCTGTTTATTTGTATGTCATGATGTGATTGAAATTCTCGAGTTATAGAATGCTCATGATACCCTTTTTATCATTTATTTAAAAGACTAAATTCTTAATGACAATAAATGTGACCTAAGCTGTGTCAGATGTATGCAAATGGATGGAGGTCTAATCGCAGTCAGAAATTTATCCTGTTTGACAATATTATGGCTTTGTTTTTGCTTGTGGTTTTAGACAAAACTTTACAAATCATGTTTGGTAACAACAATCTATAGGTGTTTTTTTTCTCTGCTTTTCACTGTATTATTTCCCCCATCGAAAATATACCCCAGGGAAACAATGCTTTCGTAGAATTCTAAAGAAATCTCAAATAAATTGCAACTGTATTTTCTACTTCCACTCTATTTAATTTTGTCTAATCTGTTACTTTCCGACTTGTTTGGCTTTAGATTATTGTTTACTAGCATGCCTTAAAACATAATGCAATTTCAATTGTGCCATTATGACATTTATTCTTCTATCATTGTTCTTCAATGTTTCACCATATTCAACTTGCTTTCCTTCTCTCTTCCTCCTTCTCTATGATTGGCATATAAAGTTGTGAAGTAGTTGCTTATTGAGTAACGATTTTTGCCTGTTAAAAAAAAACATGTTTGATCAAGTTGGGTAGTTATTTTTAGTCCTCTACTTTGTAACAAAGGTTTGCATATAAATTTACTTCGAACTTTGATTTATTTATAGGAGCTGAAAAAGAAAATCGAAACACTAAAGTACAGATTTTGCTATCCAAAACTACCAATATAACATGCTTCTTTTCGTGCTACGAAATCATGTATTTATTATTCAAGATATATGTGCACACAACTTGTCAAAGCTAGGTCAATGTCTACTAGCTTAATTCGTATCTAGAAACAATTTCCTTCCCTAGACTATGCTCTAACCATCATTTTGTTGTTGGGTAGGTGTACTACAATTTTAACCCCATATTCATGCTTGCTGAGCCATTGATGCTAGCGTCTGTATTTTTTCTGCTTTTCGCGGCTTCTGTGACATATTTACATATGGATCTTTCCATACGCAAGTCATGAACAACTAGCTAGTTTTCTTAAAGGTATGTGTTAAATCCTCACTTTAACTTCTTTTTTTTAATGATTAAAATAATCCCTCTTGGCAATTCAACACTTTTTGCTTGTTTGACAGGCGACACGGGACTGAGCAGATCGAATATTTTGGCAATATTGTATGGAGTTTAGCAGCTATAGTTTTGCTTGTTTGTATGATTTTCCCCCTAGCAAATTAATCTTATGTCATGATTCTAAACTAGATTTGAAGCATTGCTTGCATTTAAGAAACATAGGATGTGTTAGTTGGGTTATCATTATAAAGGCAGGTGATGGTAAGAAGATTACAGGATCTTCCTTTCGAGGTATTAGAAATGTTTTAATTTTATACTTGGTAATCAATATACAATCTAAAATAAAAAAGAAAGAAAAGAAAAAATCTCTTTTATGATCTTCTCTCTTTGCCACGCTGCCATCCTGACTCCCACTTAGTCACGCAGATTGGCCATCGACAAAGGAGTAGTTGCGCCTAGGGGCAATTTGGTGCCATGGCATTGGAATTGGTATCTTAGCGTCTACTTTGTCTCATTCATTGGCCATTAGTAAATCACCCACTTTCATATTTTTGAAAAAACACATGATAAAAGTTCTTGATTTGTTCAGAAGTGATTAGGGGGTGAGAAACTTTCTCCCATATCATGAATATAGAAGTGTTTGTAGACCTAATTATTTTTCAATGTATTAGGTGCACTATAACAAGGAAAGGAATTTCATATTTTCATTCGGTGACTGCAATGTCACTGCACTCAATGCGTGCACATGTTGTGTAGAAGGTCGAAGGAGAAAATTCTTGTGTTTTTTACAACATCAGTTTTCATATTATTGTTATTCTGCTTTCATTTTATTTTTCTTTACTCTTTAACGCTACAATTTTGAAGTGAATTCTGAATCGATAAAATGATTTTCAACTCATAAAACTGGGTTTAAACCATTTTTGTTGCTTAAAGCTCAATGTCTAGACACGTCTCTGGCGGTGTTTGGAACTGCATTTTCAAACCATTTTTGTCCCAGGCATTTTCACCGTAAAAATACAGAATTACAAAACTAAAAATAGTCCTAGCGTATGGGAAATGAAACAAAAAATGGTTCATGATATTCATCTTTTAACAAATACTCCCTCCATTCTAAATTATAAGTGATTTTAGTCATCTCACAAAAATTTCAAATTGTTATTTATTTTATATAAAAAGGATAAATAATGAGTTATTTCACAAAATTATATTTCATTAATGGTATGGAAAAGATAAATTAAAAAATTGAAATAAGGAGTAATAAATGGTTAAGAGTATAATAAGAAAAATAATATTAATGTGGTTGTGTGTGCAAAGTTGTTTTGTACTGTTAATCCACCACTATTAAACTCATAATTTATTGGTAGAGTAAAACAATTTATAATCTGTGATATTCATCTTAATATTTTGTTTGTTTTAAAACCATTCATGAATGACGATATTTAATGAAAGTTCTCCCGCTTTAGATCCTAACTACCACATCATTGGCGGGACAAAAAGTTTGTTATATCCTTCTTATTTAAGCATTTGAACCAGGACGACTATAGTAGTTGTTCATTGACCATGCTGCCTTTCCCTTTGCTACAAAATGACATTTTGTTGTTGTTGTTGAGTTTTGAACATTATTTAAACCATTTAAAATAAAAGCCCTAAATATATAATAAAAATAAAAATTTGTTATAGTCTTTTCTTTCTAAATCGTTTTAGTCCTTTATATTTTTTCTATATCGTTTTAGTCCTTTTGTCTTTACTAGCATTTAGATGGGCAATCCGTGCCCATTTGTTTGCTCTTTTTAATGGACTAACGCGTGTAATTTATGAATAATATTTTTTATATAAAATTAGTTAAATTTTGATTAAAATTATAAATATAAATGTTTAAGATTTAAAATTGTAACGACATGCTTATTTTTTTTTTAAAATTACACCAACAATATAATAAATATAATATAAATTTTTATTTTTTCAACGACATCAACAATATAGCATTATTATAGGAAAATTCGTTAATGGTATAACTGGAATAGTAAATAATCTAACCTAAAATATCTTATTTTCTTTATACCTTGCTATAAATAATATTGTTGAGGTTGTTCATATTTTAATGAGGTTTAACTAATTTTTTAATTAATAATTTAAGTAATATTATAAAAAGGATATAATTTAAGTAAAGAAAATAACATGTTTTTATCTATTTTGGGCTGATTTTTTCTCTTTCAAAAATTACCCTAAACTTTTAATGCAAATACCACTTATAACAAATAGAATAGATAAGAGTAAATTCAAATATTAAAATAAAAGTGTAATACGATATGAGTATATATACGTCCAATATATTTTTCTTTATCCTTTAAAAAGTGTAACAAACAAGATGAGTATATATACTTACTTTTTCATTACCCAATTATACCATTAAACAACTTTCTTCTATAATAAAGATTGTTGTTGGTGTCATTAAAAAAAATAAGAATTTAGATTTTTTTTTGTTATACATTAGTGTCATTGAAATAGATGATCATGGTTAGTTTGATTTGTTATAATTTAAAAGAAACAAATATTTAAATTTTTAGTTTTAATTAAAATCAAAATTTTATAAAAAAAACACCGTTCATAATTTTCAAACGTTAGTGCAATAAGAAGAGCGGAAAGACAGGTACGTGAGTGTCCTTCTTTTCACTAGTAGTAACAAGTTCTTTATATATGGTATATAGATAGATAACAAGTTGATATTTTAGTCCTTATTTTCTTTCGCTATGGTATGTCAAAAAGACTAAAATACCATCCTTTTAAAAAGATAAACGGCTAAAATGATTTTATTTTTGATGGTAGCCGGGGTTTGACCTCGGACCTTGCATATTTTATACATTGTTCATAACAACTGAGCTAAGCTCATAAGGACAAGCTAAAATGATTTAGAAAAAAGATAAATAACTAAAATGATTTAGGAAAAAGA
>Ga0315914_1000191_pt1 | contig 63151 bp, 32 predicted proteins | sample MpolenodulesMG_FD_203920 | JGI IMG/M metagenome (GOLD analysis project Ga0315914, IMG submission 203920) | Medicago polymorpha root nodule microbial communities from Los Angeles, California, United States - elongated nodules | ecosystem: Host-associated > Plants > Roots > Nodule | place: USA...
GTTGGTTAATCACACTTTATTTTAGTTTGTTTTGAAGTTTGTTACAAGTTTGTTAGAGTGTAGCTAATAAAAGTTAGGGTTTGTTACATTGCTTGTGCTTCAAGCTACCTAACTAGATAGTGTATATAAGCTACCTTTCATCGTACATTCTCATTAGATTCAATAACACAATTACATTCCTCAATTCATTATCTCTCTTTCTTCTCATTCTCTCAAATTAACTAAATCATAAAACCCTAACAAACAAAATTGCTTCTGGTTTCTATTGCTTGTGAGACAAGCATTGATTTGTTGTGCTAACACAACTTAGTATTTCAATATTTTTTTGTTGTTGCAAAGACCTTATCCCTACAAAAGTAATTAATAAACATGATATTTCTTAACGCACCCACTCACGTTTAAAACTAGGTGAACATTGTTTATCAATTATATACATTTTTGAATTAAATATGTTTTTGGTCCCCCTAAATATATCATATTTTAGTTTTAGACCCTTTAAAATTTTCCTTTGAACTGTGGTCTTTGTAAATTATTTGTTATCACTTTTAGTCTATGTTTTTCTTTTCTTTTAAAAAAGTTTATATTTTATGTTCCAAGTAATTTTTTTTCACATGTTATTGTTAAAACGTTAAAATATCACCACCTTAATAATAACTTAATTATATATTTGATCTTAATTTAACATTTTAATCTTTAATTTCAATTTATAAATAAGGTGATAAAGATTAAATATTTAAATTATTAAATAATAATATTTTAAGGTCTTAATAATGACATGTAATAAAAAAAAGTTACTGTGAGCATTTGACACAAACTTTTATAAAAAAAAAACTTAAATTTCTAACATAACGGAGACCAAAGTTTAAAGAAATTTTTAGAGGATTTATAATTTAAAATTGATATATTTAAAAGTAGCAAAAACATATTTAACCCTACATTTTAGATCCGTATCTCATGACATATGAGACTGTTAACCGAAACCATCTAATTTGATTTTGAAATAGCTAGTGAAGTAGAATTAATTGAGAAGCTAAGGAGGTTTTATTTTTTTATTTTTGACAAATTTGAAGAAGCTAAGAAATGTATAGCTATATAGGTAACGGGGAACATAAAGTCTGTTGGATCACATGCACATCACATTCCTTTTCTCCCTTCTACTTCTCTTCTTTTCATACTGTGGCCGATAAATGTCTAAAGATATAAAAAAACAAAAAATAAAGGTGATTAGAGTGATTACTAACCAACAAAAAAAAAAAGAGGAATGGTTAATTCCACATCCACATTCCATATTCCACAGTTTGAAGGCTGCTTCTATATCCTCCTTAATCCAAGGGATTTTTATGACATGATGAAGCACCTTCTTCCTTCTGGCTTTATGGGTCCCACAACATCATCATTTCATGCATATAGTTGAAAGACCCACCTTCTCTCACGTCCATAACTTTGCAAAGTGCAAACCATTACTTGCTTAAAGTGGTAAAATTAAATTTCTGATATGCCAGCCAATAATGCATGACTGCAGCATGTTCATCAGACATTGATCATAGCATCGATTTTCAGTAAAGAAGCATATGAATCGAAAATAGATCGGGTTTTATTAATCATGTTTGTGATCCAAAAATCATTTGCTATGTTTGATTGATTCCAACTGTTAAGTTTAATGTTTTTTTTTTTTTAAGGAATGTTAAGTTTAATGTTTGTTATGCTTATTTAAATATGTATGATGCATAAATGCATAGTAATGCATATGTGAATATATAGATATTTCCATGTAATAGAGAGTAGAGATACAAGGTGCCAACTAATTTTCCACTAAAGTAGAACCTTTTTTTGGCCTAGACAATCATGTTTGATATAAAGTTCTTTAGGCCAAGTAATCTGATAGTGATACAGGGTCTCATTGATATAAAGTTAATTAACGTTAAAACAAAACGAATCATTTATGTTTGGATTCATTTATATAAAAATGTGTTCACCCATAAACTGGAGGCTAAAATGTAACCCAAAAAAAAAAAAACTGGAGGCTAAAAGTCAATGGTATATGCAAAAAAAATCTAATTTCAAGCTTTGAATTTGAATCAATTTTGAAATCATGGTCAATTATATTTAAAAGCATTTAAATATGTTAAAACCAAATTTGTTTTCTTTCTTTGTCGTAGCCTAGTGGCTGGACTTAAAAAAATAATAATAGAAAATCCGCTGTTTAAACCCCTACAAATCAAATTATTTTTTTGGGTCAAGAAATAGATTGAAGAACAAATCAATTTTACTCTCCTTCAAAAAAAAAATCAATTTTACTCTATCCAATTATCCAAATCTAACACCAATTTACATATAAATGGTTAAATGAATGAGGGTTTCTTCATTATCATTTTACTTTAAATTTGATATTATAACATTTTGAACTGCTTAATTATATCTACTTCTTCATGACTATTGTAAATTATCGAACTATAGCTTACAATCTATACGTCATAACTATAACAACATTTCATTATATATCATAGAAATAACTTCTGTTTGCTTTAAAGAAACTAAGGGTAAACTTCACACGTAGAAATAGTTTTTTATAAGCTAAATATGATTTTTAAAAAATGTGCAGATGGTAATTATTTTGTATATCCAAAAACCTTATTAGGTCCGTTTGGTTTGAGCTTATTTTGAACTTATGAAAAATAACTTATGTAAATAAATAAGCTTTTATTTTAATTTATAAACTCTCACTAGCGAAAATCGTATCTTCATAAACTTATTTTTGGCAAGTCGGCCGAGTTGATAATTATTTTGTATGTGCCCAAACAAATCACTACCTATATATCCGTTTAAAATAAAATAAAATAGAGGATTATAAATAAAATTGATTAAAATTGGTTCTCTACACCCCGGTTTTATGGTGCAATCAACTTCAGACCCTTGGATTATTAAGAAAGATTAAATTTCTGAGTCTTAATCTAACAGTGATCAGATGCACTATAGAGGATTTGAGTTCGATTGATTAAACATAAATGTCATTAGAAGGTGGGGGGTCGTTATAGAAGAAGGATTTTTACGGTGAGTCGTTTATGAGTTAATATGAACTAGTACAATTCCTAATATATCATGGACCGCAACACGTACTGTTACCAAAAGTGTAACCAACATCCTATTATGGTCCGGTGCTTCTTTGGCGTTGGCTTTATTTGCAGAACATGAGTGAAGCTGTTTTCACGTCCCACCCAAAAAAGCAAAGTGGACGCACTAAACTTTTGCACATTTTAAATTTAAATAAAAGAGCATATATGCGTACAAGGATAAGACAAATGACTTGCTTGAAGAAATGCATGGTGAATTTCAATTTTAGCTTTTCAAGTTTCACCAATGATGAAACAAGAGAAAAAAATTGAAGTGAATCACCATTCTATAATATTGGTGATATTATGAGTGTCATATAAGAATACCTACTTAAGCTATAAGGATATCTCCCACCAAATGTAGGCTTTTAGATTGAACTCTCATAATGATCGGTTTAAGTCATAACACTTGAGATTTACGTTTAGTTACAAAAAAACTAACTACCTTTGCTGGATTAAGGTACTCAATTGAATAAGGTTAGATTAGTGACATAAGCTATGAATCTCACATTTAATAGAATTAAAGAACTTATACGTGATACTAACTCATGATACTCTCCTACCTAATGTAACAGATCAATCTTTTAATTTAGACTCTCTTAAGTCTTGATAGGTTTAATTTATATCAGATGTTGATCAACGTTACTAAAAAAAGAAAATTTGCATGTTGCACTACACAAAATTAATGTTTTAATTTTGCAAAATAAGCGTCGTTCTAACAAATTGTTTTTAATAACCTCTGTTTTACTTTCTCATTGCAACATGATTTAATCTATTTTAATTTTACTCCAAAATTTGTCCTAGCCGTTGGTTGCTTTGCCAATTTCAGCAACATAGAGATGTCAGTTCTGGAGTTTGAACCTAAGTGTTGTCATCTAATAGTGTGTGTGATATTTATTTGCCAATTCGTCTAAACTAAGAAAAAAACATACTTATCATTTTCAAGTTATTATATCGAACTATACATTTATGACGATTGCTATTGGTTTATGTAAATAAAAACTTAAATGACGCTTGTTTACAACGAAGGGAATAGAACATACACATTGCTAACAATAGGGATATATGAAACGAGTAAAGTAAAACAGAAAATTTGAGATCATTCCTATACTTTTACCTCTATTTTTTTAAAGGTCTTTTACCTCTATTTTTTTTTCTATTCTTATTTTTTTATCAAGTAATCTAGTGGCTAGAGCTCACACAATTTAATTGTGGAGAAATGGAATGTCTGGGTTCAAACCCCGACCCCTACATATAAAATACAATATTCCTAAACTAAACTCACGGAAAACTATTTTTTTTCTATTCTAAATCTATATTTGGTATCATGGTAATTACGGTGGCATTATGAATTTATTGAAGTTGTAAATGGTAGTTTTTACAAAAATTACAATGACTTGCCGTGGTTTTGTAAAATTCACTTTGATAGCAACACAAGGACCAAATGTATGCTTGGTTCCACTTCTAAAAGGAGCAAAATTGATTATAAAGTTGTATAATTGATTCACACATGTTTTGTTGATTCTAGTAGAATTAATTTTGTTTCTAGAATTGTTTCCACTTGAAGCTATGATTTGTATCTTTTGATTATTAAATTGATTTCACGCACAAATTTACTGTATGTTTGATTATATTTAATAGTGAGTTGAACTATACATTTGTTAGTAAAAATCAATTTAAGTAGAATAAACTTTGAAGGTAAAATCAATTTTACTTAAAACCAACAAAATATGTTAGAGTCAATTTTACACTTCTATAATCAATTTTGGGTTCTCTAGAACGTGGAACTAAACATAGACTTATTATAATTCAACTCACTTTTGCATTAATGTATCCAAACTCAAATAATTTTACATCAACTCAATTTTAATCGGAATCAATTCATTCAAAATCAAGGACAAGGACACATGCATGCATGTATTATGCATTATATTTGTATACCCACCCATGTACGGTTAATTTATACGTGTATAATTGGCCACAAGGTAACATAAAGCCACTCACCTCCCGAATTCCAACACAATGGAAAAGAATATTGGGTTTTACATATCCTGGCAAAAGAACAAATGTTCCATTTACGTGGGTGGAAGCTTTGCATCAGAACGCAATATCCCTCAAAAAGTAGAAGCTGTGGGCATAACTTGCAACATTGTTCAGCTTAAAGATAGAATAACTTTGACTGCAAAAGAACAGAGATATCTAATTGGAGTCCCAAAATTAAATTCACTGATGTGTATGATTTCAATGAAAAAGAATGAAAGAAAAAAAAGAAGCATATTGTGTGATACAAAGTGGAAGGAAGCAGGCATGTTAGAGAAGGCTGCCTTATTTAGACCCCACAAAGAGAAAACAAGAAAAAAGAAAGTAACAAACAGCTTTATGGGAAGTGTGGATGAGGTTGTATATGATTGAATTTGAAATGAAGTAAAACTCTCTCTTTTCCTTCTTTATTTTTTTACAACAATATTTTGTTTACATAATATTAATTACATGTACATTTTATATACACACGTGTTTTCTATGTATGTGTGTAAATCTTTATATGCACACATAATAGCCAAAAGTCCCTTCTTTTGAAATTTACTACAAGTTGTTTTGGTGGGGGTCTATAATTTTTTTTTCTTTTTATAACTAAGAAAACGTTAGCTTTTAGTATATTGTTAGATGGGAGAGAGGAAATATTATCAATAGACATCGAATTCTGAATTTCTTTAAACTGCTTTAACGTCCCAACATTTTAACCATTAGGCTATATTTTCGGATGCGTATAACTTAATTTCCTTATAAGAAATAGATAAGGAGGGAAAAAGGCAAGAGATTTGTGTTTTTTGAGGTAGATTGAACACATGGTTGTTACATACAATAATAAATCTCAACCATTAATTTCCGTTCTGAGAGCTTAAATTCCACAATTGATAAATTAATTTAAAATGATCTCAACCGTTTAAATGAGTATGAGTATGACATGACTAAGATCAGCTGGAAATTGAGGTGGGAGGTGGTAGAAGTGGAGGAGAAGGTGGTGGGAATAATTATAATTGAATAAATTGCAAGATAGATAGTTATAATCATGGGCGAAGCATATTCACTTTCCTTTGTCATCACTTTCTAAGGCATGATTAGAAAAAAGTTCACCAATCTTCTCCACTTCCTTCCGATAAAAAGCAGTCTTTTCTTTCGTCCTTTCTACATATTCATCCTTCTCTTTATATTGCCAACTATATATGACATAATGACACCAAATTTAGGAAAATGTCACAAAACTTGCATCTCAAGTTTATAGAAAAGATAACACTGATTTCCAAGTATTTGACTAGTATATTATTTTCTATAAGAATCTGCCTATTATATTTTATACACAAATAGTTTTTTTAGGCAAACTTTTGAAATAATCCTCACTATTATATATTAACCAATAATCATAGTAAAGATTCTTTTGTTGAAAATAGTAAAAAATAAAGTTTTTTTTGTTCAGAATAGTAAAAAAAGTATGATGTTTCCTTCCATTAGTGTCAAAATATGGAGATCACTTAATATACGACTTCTTGAATGAATTAACGTTGTTTGCATGGGTATGTAATTATATTAGAGTGAATAATTACTTCGGTCCATGAGACAATCTGTGATGCCCAATTTAACTATGATGATAAAATAAAAACAACCTTGAGTCCCTGATAAAAGGGACAATTGGATCCGTAACAGTAATTGAAAAGAGATAGTTTGATTCTTGACAATAAAAAGAGACAATTTGGTTGCTACAACAAAAAAATGTTTGCAAATAATTTATTCTTCAATAAATTGTATAATTTTGTTTCTTTCATCTTTAGCATTCAAACAAAGTTATTCAATAAAAAAAGGGGGACCTATGTAGGGATTAAGTGATTCAAGGGATTTGTTTGAACGCTAAAGAAGAAAAGGAATAAAAATGGATGATTTGTTGAAGAAAAAATAATTTAGGTTTTTATTTTTGTGTTGTAAAAATCGAACTCTCTCTTTTTAATTATTGTCAAGATATCAAACATCTCACTTTTAATTATTGTTAGGGGCCTAATTGTCCATTTTTTGATAGTGGTTCAATTAAAGATCAAGTTGTCTTGATTTTTTTTCTAGGCACTAACAGTTAATTGTTTTTATTTCAGGACTTAAATTGAATTTCACATTTTTTCAGAGAATAAAATGAGTTTTATTCTACTAGTATTTTTGCTTGTTTTTGAATCAGTAGTTTTTTTTTTTGCCATGTCTCACACCATTAGAATAAAGTTGCAGAGTGATATAGAGAAACAATAGTGGAAGAGGGCACTAACTTAATTATCTGCACGAGCGGGTCGCGTATATGAACTCATAGTCCCAAATATTGAAATTCATTGTCCGAACAAAATATGTTCAGATTTGATGGGTTGGTTTGGAACTCGAACAAGGAAGATGCATTTAAACAACATAGTTTAGCTAGGATTACAGTTTAATTCAAAATTGTCTAAATCGATGAACACCCCCATTAATCACACTTGACATGATTTGAATTTATGTTCATAATTCTGCATTTGAACGTATTAGAGGATTTTTTTTTTTAATGATTTTATGCTTTCAGAATGTATAATCTACAACTTAATAGGACGTGTGAGAAGTATGCAGTATGATAAAAAAAATTCATTACTTATTTTTCAAAATTTATTTGCTGCATTTGTTTTGTTTTTGCAATTATCATTTGTTGAAAATTGTTGTTCACACAATTGATAAAGCTGAAACATATATATAAAAGACGAAAATACCTCTCGACAACTAACTGCCGCCGGTTTCAATATTCTTCAGCAGTGAAATGCCGTCAATTTCTCGGTAGTTAACTACCGCCGTTTCCATCTGCAGATAACTGTCGAGGAAAACAATTATGCAGACAGTGGGTTCTGCATTATTGAACCAAGCCATTTTTCGGCCAGTTTTTACTTGTAATTCATCTAGAGCATTTCCAGAGGCAATACTAGTCGTACACCATTTATACTCGGTCATAAATAAGAAAAATACATTATCTTTTACAGTTTTCCATAATTAAATCAATCCGACATTTCGTTAAAATTACACGAATGTTTGAAATTCATCAAAACATTAAAGAGTGTACCTAATTAAACAACACATTACATATCATTAAATTAAATATCTACTGACATTCTACACAGTTCCAGATGGAACAAACATACATATATAATATATTATCTTCCACCATATTTCTAAACATAAATCCGACGTCGCTATCGTCCCGAATAAGTCAAGGCACATAGCTCGCCATTTTCCACGCGTGTTCATCTTTATCTTCTCTTAAGTCTATGCAAGGCATTTGAGCAAATAAGTGACATGCATATTGATTTTCATCAAGATGTTCAAAATAAGTGTTAACTTGTGCTTTCAAATCATCAAGAGAGTCAGTCGGCGTTATCATAACCTTAATTGTCTTTTTAAAAGCGGAGTATCGAACACGACCTTCAATTTTTGAAACCCTAGACATGTTTCACTTCACAAAGCTTTATGAAAAAAAATCATACATTAGAATGAAATTAAATGCAATGTAATAACCAATAAAGAATAATGAATAAATCAAATGTGTAAACATTAATAACGAATAAATAAGTATTACACTAGTTTCACCACATAAAGTCAAAATTTCATATATTTATATAAATTACATAATGATAGTTATATATATGCCACAAAAAGTTGGCGTTACAATGTCGACCCTAAAAAATATGTCGGTGTAATTTCTACCAAAAAAAAGGATTAACATCGACAAAAAATCACTAATTAATCACCAAGTGATTGGGGAAGATCAACTGAAATAGAATCTTCTTCATCTTCCTCAATAACTTCAAATTGTTGCTTTGCTTTTTCGAAAATGTTGCACAAAATAGGTTCCGCTTCGTTTGACTCCTTTTTTGGTTGGGGCGGTTTCGCTCCCTTTTCAATAATCATGAGATCTCGGAACAAATCATGTTGATCCAAATAATCATCTTCCCAAGTCATGGACGGAAGCTCCATCAATGTTTGGTTTGGCTTTAACCTTAGGCGGTTTGACATCTCCGGATTTTTCGACAAAATTTGGTTTTGTCTCTCCTAAATCACCTTTCGTGTTCTCAACCATTACTATAATTAAACAACACAAAACTATGAATTAACAACTAACTAATGCTTAAACATCAATTGCATAATGAATTAAAACAAAACAAACAAAAAAATGGTACAAAGTGGCAGTAGCTGTGTTTTAGCCCAGATTTTCTTAGAAGTTAATTGTCGAAATCCTTTGGTAGTTAACTACTGATGTCCCCATGCATGTCTCGACAGTTAACTGTTGATCCCCCCATGTCAGTGCTTAACGTAAACTGACAGCAAAAACACAAAGAACAACAAAAAAAATGAACGAATTAAAAGCAACAATACATGTTTTTTAACGTCAAAAGTGTGTTGATACCCCCTAGGATTGATGCATCAGTGATTTTGGGGCAAGATTTGATGAAAAAATATTGGATTTTGTGTGTTTAGATGGAAGAGGAAAGAAAGGTGATGATGAAATAGTAATAGGGGGATGAAACAATGCCTCGACACTTAACTGCTGAAGAATTCAAAAATCCGGCAGGATCTAACTGCCAAGGAATAGTGAACCCACGACAATTAACTGCTGAGAGGTATTATGATCATTTAATGGTGTTCTTCAGCCTTATAACATGTGTGAACAACAATTTTCTCATTTGTTATATGGTATTGGGCTCCTTGAGGTCCAGTAACGCCTTTTCTTCTTTCTTATTAGAATTAGGATGAATAGGCACGACCAATGTCTCCCTTAACTGAACTGGTATTATTATTTGTGTTTGTTTTAACCTACAAAATTAAATAGATTATGTGTTGAAAAATCTAGAGATTTTATAATTTTTTTTTGAAGTTGTTTATGTTGGTTTACTATCCAAAAAATCACATATTTTTTAAATAATATTTTTTAACTAGTTTATGTGTTATCTCCTTGTATTTAAAAAAATAGATTTTGAGAAAAGTTAACCATAATATATTTTCATTTAGAGTAATTTTTTTTCTTGATAAAGTTTTTCTAAAAATCCTAAACAAACACATAAACAGGACAAATGTGATTTTTTCATATAAAATATTAGTGTTTTTTTTTCTAAAAAAAAAAATCTTAAACAAACTTACCTGATCTGGTCATATTAAAATGGGGAAAAATTTCCTTATATATCCTTACATACCTCTAGAAAAATTGTCCATTTCACTCTTTTCTTCATTTAACTTTTTACACCTTTATTTTTCACTTACTTTCAACTTTTCTGGATTCACCACGACTTCACCCATGTGAGGTTTTTTTTTTTGGTATGAAAAGATTTTTTGGTTTGAATAATTTTCCAGAAAACTTCATTTTAACCTTTTTGATTTGAATAATTTTTTAAAAACCTTATTATATAGTTTTATCAGTTTGTTTATTGTTTATAAGAAAACTAAATATAAATTTTCTGAAAATTTTATTGGAGAAACTTAAATTGGGTTTTTCGAATTGTATTTATATAATAAAATATGGCTTTTTTTTTTACGAGTATAAACATGATTCAATTATGTTATAAAAACCAAGCATGTATTGACACGACTGATGCTTTTAAAACTACACAAATATTTGATACACGAGTAGCTCTAGTTAATTAGGCTTACGACCAGACCTAAGTATAGGTTGGTGGTGCGACGGCCTAGGCCATGCCGATAGGGGACCAATTTTTTTTTACAGAAGAGGAATCTATATAGCAAGCCTTGGTTTGTTAGGGGTGTATTTAGCAAAGTGCATCAAGAGGCCACAAATATTGACAACTGAGTTATAAAAAAAAAAAGAAGATGATGGGTTGATCTGAAGTTCGTTAATGTTTTAGCCCTTTTGGTGTGATTTGTTATATATACTCCCATATTAAACATAGCTTTCCATATACATCCACCCAATTTTTTGTGTGGCCTTTTGTTCCTAATAACATGCCAAGAAATTTATTATACAAGTAATTAAACATTGCTCTTCTCCCATACAAAATTGCTCACTCCTACGTGAATTTACCAAAATAAAACTCCAACGTGAGTTAAATCACGTTTCGAACACCAACGCGAGTTAACTCACATTAGTAACATACTCCCTCCATTCCCACGCATCTTGGCTAGTGCATATGACATTGACACAGGCATCCCACTCCCAAGGTCTCACTTAATACCATCAATCTTGAGCGGGATGCATACTCTTTTAATATTAAAAAATTAAAATGTAATAATATAAAATTATTGATAGTTGATTAGCGGATCTCATTTAAGAAATTTATGTGAGATGCTGAGTTGGAGGAATTGAGTGTTTATTAAATACTACTATTAAAAAAATTATAAATGAGTAATATGTACATGTGAGACTCATTTAAATACTAAAAAATATGTGTCTCTATTGTAGATGCTATAATAGGTATAGTCACTAGTTTTTGAATTTTGTAACTTGTACATATATTTTATATTAGGTTAAGTTGTTTTTGTAACATCTCAGACGACTTTAAGCATTGCCTACTGACCTACAAACCAACACGAGTCTTTTCAGCGTGTTTTGTCCTCACTCGCACGCTTACCGGGAAATTTTCCGGTAGTTCACCCATCCAAAGTCTACTCCAAGTCAAGCTTAACTATGGAGTTGCATCAATAAAGTGACGGTGCTACTCAGGGCCGTTCCTACAAATCTAGAGGCTCTGCAAGTGAAAAGAGGCTCGTAATAAAATAAAAATGTATTTTTTTTAAAAGAACAATGTTCTATTTAAATTTTTCAAAAGATAAATACAAGGTGTCGTATATATGTGATACACTCAAAGATGAAAATCACAACCGTATACACGAGGAATTTCAAACCACCTTCCTAAAAAACACACATCTAACACCAAAAGCGAGAGGATCCAATTCAAATAGGCCTAAAAATCTTTTTGAGACCGATACCTTGGATATACCCAATTCCATTGAGCGGTTTGCACACCCCAAAGACCGATCATAATGCTACTATTTCAGAAAAAATATTGGTTACGAGGATCATTTCGGTGGTTAGAGTTAGATTAAGAGGTGAAAGTTGGTTACTCTTATCATGACGTAAATAAATGGGCAGAGATGTTCTAACTTTGATGAGTTGCTGTGAATATGGTTTTAAAGTGATATTTTATGAGCAATGTCCACTTTATATTACACATGTCATTTTTACTTATTCAGTAGGAGTCACTGCTCCATATATATAATTAAGGTGTAATTTCCCTCTAAAAGAATTTAAGGCGATATTTTCCTTTTTCTGGACTTTCACCCTCTCTTTACCGAATAAAAAAAATAGTGGCGGTGCCTAAACTTGATCATGCTAATTATAGTAGCTAAGTATGTGTTTCGGTCAAACTTGGCAACTCAAGTCATAAATAATTTGTGCCGGTGGCTTTTGTACTACTGGTAAGTAAATGTTGTTCAATACGCCAGAACTAAAATGAAACATTAAACCAACCCGACCATGAGAAATAAAATTATATTAAATGAAATGTTAAACCAAACCCTACTAGATGAGAAATAAAATTATATAAAATAAAACATTAAACCAACCCACCAGATGAGAAATAAAGTTTATAATACTTTAGATCAGGATATGCTAAATCATAAAGATATAGCAGAAGGTTTAGACTATGTTTGAATAACTTAAAATTAATAGATCAAAACGAAATGAAGCAAAACGAAATGGAACAGAACGGTATAGAACGGAATAAAGATTTCATTTTATTGTTTGGATATTTTACGACGGAATGAAAGTAATTTTTCATTTCATTATTTAGAAAGTGGATGGAACGGGATGCGTTATAATTTTTTTATTTTAATTTTACCCGTTATTTTTTTCAAAAAAAAACAACAATAAAGCAACATCAATTGAATTCTCAATTCAATCAATATGTAGTTATTTAGTTATTTGACATGTTCTTTTAAACCAGGTATGCATTAGGATATCAACTTAATCATGAAGTCACATAGCTTGGTAGTGGGACAGTTTTTATGCTCCATGTTATGAGCGTTGTTGTTCACACATTTTGGGATTTTACCCTTTATCAGGAACTCATAAACTTTGTGATTTTGTAGACAGTGCATAATTTGTGCTCTTGTTTGTGGTTTTCAATATAATTAAGATCAAGAAAAGAATAATCACTATCAATTTGGGGAAAGACGTAGAAGAAATATAGGTTGCCGTAACAGAAAATCAAAGGGACATTGGAGAGTTGTAGAGAATGGGAGCAAGAAGGAATACGAAACGGTGACTAGAAGAAAAAAAGAGAGAATGAGGTGCAGGTGATCAACCAGAAAAACTAGGGTCAAAGTTGTAATTTTATAATTAATTTGTTCCATTCCATTGAATACACCCTAAATTGGGGGAATGGAAAGTTGAAGAAATGAGTAGTATACCATCACATTCCATTCCGTTCATTTTTTATAAAGTCAAACAATGGAATATGACTCTATCCAACTCCATTTCATTCCACCACTCTCTATCAATCCAAACATAACTGGAAGGTATCCGACTCTCTGGAGAATTTTTATTTTACTATAAAAATAATTCAATGAAATGACATTTAAAAGAAAACCCTTGGTTTTTTCTTTCCTCTAGGTTGTCTTTAAAGAGTTGTGGATAAATTATCCAACAACCAATAAAAATTATCTTTATGAATTTTTTTTGTAAATAGAGTAAAAACTAGTTTGTTTTTGGCATTTGCAAATTTACTTATGTGTTGATTTTCATTAAATGGTAGATAAATTATTCACTATTCTTTCAAGGCACCATACCTCGCTTTAGCAACTTAGCAAAGCTCTCAACTAACTTGTAAATACATTTCTTTCTGTAACCCTGTTTAGGAATCAACATTAATATTTATTGAAATTTCATATGAAAAAAAAGCTATCAAAATACATTGATGTTTAAAAAGACAGAGTAAAATTGAATATAATACACGAAAAATGATGGAACCCCTTTTCAGATCCTGTGTGTATGCGTGAGTTTTAATACATCGGTCTTCTTAAAATACACGTTTCTATTTCCCTTTTGAAGTAGATGGGGTACAGATATAATTAGAGAGATTGGGTAGAGAAACTGCATTCATAAAATTCTGATCCAATTCGAGGGCTCTCATTACATTTGGAGAAAGAGATATTTCCAAATCCATGCTCCCTCTTCCTTCATGTCCCTCGTATGCTGTCACATTCCCATCACATTTGTTTGCATAACCACTCAAAACTGCCACTGGTTTCCCCATTCCAAATTCATTCCCATACATATTAAACCTTGGTGAACTTATCATTGCCACACTACCAGCATCAAAGTGGTGTTTAAGGCTTAATATAATAGGAGACTCTAACCACTTTTTGGCCATCTTTCCTATCTCAAGGTCATCATGGTTTGCTACAGCACTATGCACCTTCATTGCTGCCCATCCCAAATCATTCTCTAGCAATTCACCTACGGTTGTTTTTACACTCACTGTGTCAACTGAGGTCCCAAAGTACTCTTGTGGAAGAGGTGGTTTCATTCTCGGTCGATTATTTACCGCTAACATACAAGTTGTTATTTGATCATTCGTTAGGCTGCGAGCACGAGTTATACTTCTCCAAACATGTGCTGATAATGACTGAAATGAAGAAATTTTGTTTGTATTAAACTCCATATTGGCCTTAGCTTTCAGCTTTGCAATAGACTCTGCTGTAAAGTGAAAGAATCTCTCTCTCAGCTTGGGTGGTTCATACCTGGTTATAATCTCGTCATGATGTTTGAATGGAAGATTGATCAGTGGACCATAACCTTCTGGAAACCAACGATTGTGAAAGGGTTGGCGTGAAATGCAAACATCGTTGTCTTGGCCTTGAGCTTGAGCTTGAAATATTTCAGACCATGTATTAAAGAAATTCCAATAAGAAGTTCCATCACCAATATAGTGATTCATAGAACAACCTATGAAAACACCATCCACTAGCTCAGTGACTTGAATGGATAACAACGGCATGGTGTGACCGTCGTGATTGATTGCTTTATTGAGATCAAACAATGACTTAACAACTGATGGAACATCAATTGGTGTGATGATATCAGATACTGTTGCATCCAAAGTTGCATGAATGAATCTAGCTCCGGAGTTATTGTTACTAGAATCAATGAAAATATTATAAGTGGGAGGGTCTTGAGATTTTTGTGTAACAAGACGACCAGATAAAGGATAAAAATGGAATAGAGCAAGAGAGAGGGAGTGTTTGAGCTTCTCTAAAAGATTATCAATGAAATCTTGTTGGTTATTTGTGTTTTTGAATAAGAGGCCTTTCTGGATATAGTTCATAGAGGACATGGCAATATCCCAAGTTGTCAAATAGCAAATTTGGTTTGACTCTGGAATGGGGTGTAGTGGTTTGATAAAACATTCTGAAACATGTTGAATGATAGGGGAAGTCATCATTCAAATGCTCACATGGAATTCAGAATTTTCTTGCAGAGAGAGAGAGCTCAGGGGTATAACTATTGAATGTTGCCAATAGTAGTGATCGATTTATAAGTCAAGGAAAGTATAACTATTGACTGGTCTTCGCCGCCAAAGAAATTAATGGATTAAATAATTTGTGGTTGGTGATGGTAACATGGAACAAAATTAATTTGTGGTTAAAGTGATCTAGTGTGATGTAAGATGTGATGTGTTTAGACTTGATTTTATATCTGATAATATTTCTGGTGCTGATACATGGCCTTGCAAGTTGCAATATTTTTTTCTCTCTCAAATTCTAATTTTAAATTAATTAATTAAACTAAGTTACATCTTTTGTTGGTTCCACTTTTGCATATGTTATGGATCTTCATTGAATAACTTTATTGAATAATAATCTAGTTAGAGACTTTTTCTGTTGTAAAAACCAGATTGTCTATCTTAAATTATTATGAGGGATCAATTTATCTATTTTTAATTATTGATATGAATTTATTGTCCAAGTTTTAATTATCGATCAAGCTGTTAAAGAGTTTAACAAGCTCATAGCCATTTTGAATTCCCTTTATAAACAAAAGTTAACATTAACAATCCTAACCAAAATTTTCCAGAATTGTATCTTTACATAGGATAGCATAAATATCATTGATGTATTACTTAGTTGTAGAATGTTTCAGCAGCATTTCCTTCCTCGGAGATCACAAATTTGCTCTTAGTTCTTAGAATCAGAAATATAAAACCTCTGCTATTATTAAACAACAAAACCCCTGTTTGTTTCTCATTAACCCTACCATCCCCAATAGTTCAAAATAACTTTAACCTTTCTCATAGGACATAAGCTACAATAGTACATTAAACCAATGGTAATTTCACCATGTATCCAAATGAAGCAAGGTTCCCCTTATTTGATGAGAAAACCATGGTTCCTATTTACACTATATTGACCTCAATCAAGATTCAAGAGCACATTCGGATAACATATTCTAGAGCAGAGAAAGATTGCTTAACTTGATTCTATAAGCTTAGGCACGGGAAAGAAAGAACATCTACAATATCTAGGACAAATAAACTCTTAATGCATACTCAAACTCAAAAGACAAAGTTTGATCCAGAGTGTAACAGTTTTAATGAGGAAATTGAATATGGCAAGTTGATAAAAAGCCGAATAATGACTTTGAGTGAAGGCTTTAGAGCTATATAGTTGTTGGGGGGTGTCTGGAGCAAGAACAGATCAATACTCCGGACCACCTCTCCTCCTAAAACTTTAAAACATTAGGTATATAAGTTAGATATCTTATATATCAAACATTTTATTCATTCATAAATTCCAATTCTATTCGAACATATGTTAATTCATTTCAAGGATGCTTTGCCAAAATTCACAGAATATTAGAAAAATTGACTACAGAAACTGCATTCATAAAATTCTCGTCTGATTCTAGCGCACTCATTGCATTAGGCAAAAGGGACACTGCCAAATCCATGCTTCCTCCTCCTTCAAATCCCTCATAGGCTGTCACATTGCCATCAAATTTGTTTGCATATCCACTAAGAACTGCAACCGCTTTTCCCATTCCAAATTCATTCCCATACATATTGAACCTAGGTGAACTTGACATCACCACACTGAAGGGATCAAAATGGCGACCAAGTTGGTAGACAACTGGAGACTCTAACCAACTTTTGAGCATCTGTCTCACCTCTCTATCGTCATGATTCACAACAAGTGTATGCACCTTCAAAGCTGCCCATCCTAAATCATTCTCAAGCAATTCGCCTACAGTCGTTTCTGTACTTACCACATCAACTGAGTTTCCAAAGTACTCTTGCGGAAGAGGTGGCTTGATTCTTGATCTATTGTTTATGGCTAACTTGCAACTGGTTATTTGATCATGTTTTAGTCTTCGTGCACGAGTCACACTTCTCCAAACAAACGCCGATAAAGATTGGAAGGAAGATATTTTATTTGTATTGGATTCTTTATTTGCCTTTGCTTTCAGTTTTGCAATAGACTCTGCACTAAAATGAAAGAATTTCTCTCTCAACTTGGGTACTGCTTCAAATCTGCTTGTAAACTCGTCAAAATGTTTGAATGGAATATTAATTAGTGGACCGTAACCTTCTAGGAACCACCGATTATGAAAAGGTTGATGCGAAATGAGAACATCGTAACCTTTCGCTTGAGCTTGATATATTTCAGACCATATATTGAAGAAATTCCAAAAAGAAGTCCCATCACCAATACAGTGGTTCATTGAACAACCTATGAAAACACCATCCACTAGCTCAGTGACTTGAATGGATAACAACGGCATGGTGTGACCGTCATGATTGATTGCTCTATCAAGATCAAACAACAAGTCTACAATTGGCGGAGGATCAACAGGTGGAGCATCCTGATTGATTGCTTTATCGATATCATATATTGTTGCATCCAGAGTTGCATAGATGAATCTTGCTCCAGTGTTATCGTTACTACAATCAACAAAAATGGTATAAGAGGGAGGGTCTTGAGTTTTGTGGGTGACAAGGCGGCCAGAAAGAGGATAGAAATGGAAAAGAGCATGAGAGAGGGAATGTTTGAGCTTCTCCAATAGATTCTCAATGAAATCTTGTTGGTTATTTGGTGAAGTTGTTGGTTTTTTGAATAATAAACCTTTTTGGATGTAGTGCATAGATGACATAGCAATATCCCAGCCTGTTAAATAACAAATTTGTTTTGAATCTTCAATAGGGTGTAGTGGTTTGATAAAACATTCTGAAATTCTTTGAGCAATAGAGGAAGTCATCATAATCTCAATACTCATAAGAACCTAAGATTTTGCTGCAATGAGTATATGACTTTATAGATTTAAATGTGAATTCAAATGACGCCGGAAAATCATCAATGTCATCTATTGATAAGTCAATGAATGTAGGTATAGTAGTAGTTGTATTATCGTTTTCAGAATAAATTGTAAATTTATGGGAAAAAGAAATTAATTTTTTCTGTGGTTGGATGTGAATTGTGATAAGGGATTCAGTGGCCAAATTTGTCTTTTACTTCAATAAATAAATGAAAAGAAAAAAAATGTATGGCACTAAAACGGATTTAGTTTATGCCGGAGAACATCTTTATCCTATACATTCATTCAATCAAATCATTTCATTGCTTCAATTCTCAAATAGGAACTCGTCAAAAAAAAAAAAAAACGAACTTGTCAACAAAAAAAAAACGATAAAATGAATTCTCTACTCTTTTACATTATGTTCCGCTCCATTATATTACGTTCAATTCCGCTTCGTTATGATATGTTCAATCAACTCAAACAAAGCCTAACAAAATAAAATTTTAGAAAAGGTATATTGGTTACCCGACAAAATAATAGAAAAATAGTTCGGTCCCTCTTGATTCACTTTCAACAATCTGACTATTTGAATATTAAATCATACCTCGTAATCAATCCGATCAGATTTGAATCCTCTCAATTATTAAAAAACAGAGAAGGTTATGCGGATGATCTCACCATTAAAATGTATTTGGTGGAGTATGAATTTCAGATAGCAATGACGTGTCTTTCTAGACTAGTGTTATTATCTGATGTTTAAATTAATTTGAAGTTATCAAGCCTTTGGTGGAGTGTCATACTTGAGATCAGCTAAAGACATTGCATATAATGTTGTCTTGTTCATTGTCAAGAAAGGAAGCTATGTTAATTACTGCATGGTATCATCACTACCCTGGTAAAGTTGTTGTCATGTGACTGGAAGGTCACGGGTTTAAGTTCCGGAAACAGTCTCTTGTGTAAAAACAGGGTAAGACTACGTACAATACACCAAATGGTGGGGCCCCTTCCCAGACCCTGTGTATGCAGGAGCTTTAGTGCACCGGGTTGTCCATTTCGTTTTTTGAGCATGTAGTAAAATACTAGTAGGTTTTTCGAATTAACTGAATTTGAATATATTTTTCTTGGTAACTTACTTGATGGATTTGATGCAGGAACCAATTTTAATAGACTGGCCTCTGCTTTCATAACAACATCTTATTATGATGAAGCTCCACTGGATCAATATGATATGGTTCTTTCTTTTCTTCATCTGAGTGAAATTGCAAATATTGAACAAATATGTGATTGACTATGCTTAACCAAGTTTGGTTAGGCAACAAAAATGGGGACATCTTAAGGAGCTACATGCTGCAATCAAGTCATGTTCACAACCTCTACTTATGGATATGAAAAATAAGAACAATGAATTCATCTTATATTCAAGAACTACCTCACATTGCATGAGTTTTTTAATGGCAAATGTAATGTCCCCTTCCCTGAAATTATCAACAAAACGTGCAGATCAAATTATCAAACTAGTAGCAGTAAATAAATTTAGACACTTCAAACCACAATATTCATGAACTCCTCGTCTAATTCCAACGCCCTCATTGCATTAGGTGTAAGGGTCAACGCCAAATCTATGCTTCCATGCTCATACCCTTGATATGATGATACATTACCATCAAATTTTTTTGCATATCCACTCAGAACTGCCATCGCTTTACCCATCCCAAATTCATTCCCATACATATTGAACCTTGGTGAACTTGACACTGTGATACTTTGGGGATCAAAGTGATAACCGAGTTGGTATACAACAGGAGACTCTAACCATTTTTTCAGCATCTTTCGCACTTCTTTGTCATCATGATTCACCACAGCCACACTAACCTTCCATGCTGCCCATCCCAGGTTATTCTGAAGCAATTCCTCCACAGTCGTTTCTGCACTAACCACATCAACTGCGTTTCCAAAATAATCTTGTGGCAAAGGTGGTTCCAATCTTAGTCGATTATTTATAGCTAACTTACAACTGGTTTTTTGATCATTTGTTAGTCCTCGTGAACGTGTGACACATCTCCAAACATGTGCTGATAAAGCCTGGAACGAAGATATTTTTGTTGTGTTAAACTCCTTATTTGCCTTTGCTTTCAGTTTTGCAATAGACTCCGATGTAAAATGGAAGAATCTATCTCTCAAGTTGGGAGATTCATATCTGCTGATAAACTCTTCGTGATGTTTGAAGGGAAGGTTAATAGGTGGACCATAACCTTTTAGAAACCAACGATCGTGAAATGGTAGATGTGAAAAGGGAACATCATTTTCATTTTCACAACTTTGAGATTGAAATATCTCGGACCATATATTAAAAAAATTCCAGAAAGAGGTACCGTCGCCTATACAATGATTCAGGGAACAACCTATGAAAACACCATCCACTAGCTCTGTGGCTTGAATTGATAACAACGGCATGGTGTGACCGTCGTGGTTGTTTGCTTTGTTGAGATCAAAAAATGACTCAACAATTGGAGGAACATCAACCGGTGAGAGGATATCAGATATGGTCACGTCTGCGGTTGCATAGATGAATCTAGCTCCGGTGTTATCGTTACTGCAGTCAACAAAAATGGTATAAGAGGGAGGGTCTTGAGTTTTGCGGGTGACAAGACGGCCAGAAAGAGGATAGAAATGGAAAAGAGCTTGAGAGAGGGAGTGTTTGAGCTTCTTCAATAGATTATAAATGAAATCTTGTTGGTTATTTGGTGAAGTTGTTGGTTTTTTGAATAATAGGCCTTTTTGGATGTAGTGCATAGAAGACATAGCAATATCCCAGCCTGTTAAATAACAAATTTGCTTTGAATCTTCAATAGGGTGTAGTGGTTTGATAAAACATTCTGAAACTCTTTGAGCGTTAGAGGAAGTCATCATTCAAATATTAAGCAGAACACAACACACAATGTTGTTGCAAGAGAGATCATACAAGTAATTCCTCTATAAATAACAATGAAATAGTCTCTTTTTTTTTGTGGAGATTCTCTCACATCAATTATGTCTAAAATCAATTAATGTAAGATGATAAATTTCTCACCGGAATTATTTTTCATGATTATGACAAAAGAAAGAAAATTGAATCAACCAAAATAGGATGTGCCATTACAATTTTTATTTATTTATTTTAAAAAAAAAGGATAAAATCGTTAATTTGTAAGGCGTATATGTGTTGATATCACTTGGTCATGGTGATGATATTTATCTTATCACATATATCTATTAAGCATCTTACTTATCCATTTTGCTGATTTTATTGATATCTCCAAAATTGGATTACATTGAAAGGAACACACTTCAACGTTCTAAGTCAATACCACCGGTCAACTCAAGTAGGTTATATCTCCACATATATGTTAAGTTAACATCGAGTAGATTGACCTTCATGATCATGTATGTTGTTGATTAACTCTTCCCCTTCTAATTACTCACAAGATTTAAAACGGATCCCCTCTAAAATATGAAAGCAACGCAACCTTGTCCAAGTAACAGAGCGACACGAAACTGCAAGAAATTTTTCTTCTAGTAAATTGTCATTTTGGTCGGGAGTCAATCTGTCAATATCACTAGAGTGAATAGAATTTTTTGTTATTGCGAAAGATCACCTCGCAAAAGTTTCAGTAGCGACTATTTATTAAAGGATAATGATGTATATCGCAACACAACCACTCACAAGTCACAAGAGAATCACAACACACAACATGTATTTGTAGTGGGACCTTTACGTTCATCAAGTCGTGTATTGGGTTAAATGACAAACAATCCGATTGATGTAATTCATTGGTGATATCTCTGTGAATTTTTCATTTCCTACAAATAGATCGCCCTTTACTAAATATCTTTCCCAAACTATTATACACATGAACTCCCTTATTTTACAGACAGGAAGTTACTTAATTGGCTAAATATTCTTCGTGATCGGCTGAATAATTTCTTTCGAGATAACAATGTTCAACCAAACATAATCCATTTGGGATTGGCCTAGTGGTTGGCTTGGGATCTTGGAATTTGCTCCTCCAAAGGTCTCAGGTTCGATTCTCTCTGCTGTCAATTTCGGTGGCCTAAGTCCATACAGAGCCTGACTTTAAGCAGGGCCCCCGCAAGTGGACGGTGGGATTGATCCCCTCGAATTAGTCGATTCTTGAATCGGATACCGATTTAAAAATAAAAAAAATGGTCAACCAAACATATTGAAATTATAATAATATCTTTGAGTGTGTCTTTTATCAGTAATTTTCTTTTATTTGAAATTTAATTATAATATAATTACACTCAAGTTCAAATTAGTGTAAACCGCATAAGAAGTTGAGAAAACCGTATGTTTTATTCTTCTTCTGAAAAGGCAGCCGAATACATTAATTGGCTCTAAATCAAGCACATGCCGTGCAAAAAAAAAAAAAAGCACATGCCGTGCAACAAATAGAGTACAAGATACACATTAACTATACAACATTAACTATAACTAAATAAGTACACAATTATTTATCCTTAAAAAAAAAGTACACAATTATTTTGAATAGAAAAATAGATTTTATCGAGTAAGATAAGTAAAAGGGGTACTAAATCCCCACCAAGAAAAAAAGTACTTGTACTAAATCAACCCCAAAAAATAGACTAACTAATACCGGTCACCAATGAAAACACTGAACTACGAAAACATACAATTCAGTGGTAACATAAGCCATCAAGAAAGTCTCTTGATCAAATCAATCACTTCTACCACTTTAGGAACCTTTACCTTCAAGATGAGATCACTTCTAGCTTTCCAAATGAGGCAAAGCATTGTATGCCAAATCAACAATATCCTATTTTAATTTGTCTTTCCTAACCAAGGAGGTAACACAATTGAAGCAAGACAAAAAAAATTCCCGGCAACACATGTAATCTCCAACCATTTAAACATTGCATACCACATGGAACTAATGAACACACAGTTGAAAAACAAACAATCTTCGATTTCCGCGACATTCTCACACTACAGACAAGATGGTACAACCCCCTCAGTCAAACATCTGTAACAAGTACAATTTGTTACTACAATTTTAGACAGTGCCACAAACCGTCTTAAAAAGAGCCACATGGTCGTGACTTAACCTGGTAACAACTTTGGTAGATGAAAAGTATTTTTCAAAATAAACTTTGGAAATTCAAATATAACTGTTTGAAAATCCAAAACAAACAATTTTAAGACGTAACAATGCAATTCCAACAGACTCCGGTGTAAAACGGGAGAATCTATCTCTCAAGTTGGGAGATTCATTTCTATTGATAAACTTCGTGATGTTTGAAAGGAGGGTTGATAGGTGGACTATAACCTTTTAGAAACCAACGATCGTGAAAAGGTAGACGCGAAATGGGAACATCGTTTTCATTTTCACAACTTTGAGATTGAGATTGAAATATCTTGGACCATATATTAAAGAAATTCCAGAAAGAGGTACCATCGCCAATACAATGATTCATGGAACAAACTACGAAAACATCATCATCTAGCTTCATGACTTGAATTGAAAACAATGGCATGGTGTGACCGTCATGGTTAAAAAATGACTCAACAATTGGAGGAATATCAATCGATGAGAGGATATAAAATATGGTCGTTATGTAGTTGCATAGATGAATCTAGCTCAGGGTTTATCATTACTGCAATCAACGAAAATACTATAAGTGTGAGGGTTTTGAGTTTTGTGAGTGACAAGTCGGCCCGAAAGAGGATAGAAATGGAAAGGGGCATGGAAGAGGGAGTGTTTAAGCTTTTCCAATCTACTATATCTATTAAAGTAAGGTTATCTATTAGAGTTATGTTCATACATCCAATTTCCCTCTTATTTTATTTTGTATCTATATATCAACAAACAAAGTCTAATTTATTTTTTTAATTTTATTTTTGCTTAAGTATCTCAACAAACTCATCCAATTAACTATTCAAATGTTCTTTTTCTTTTTCATCTAACTTTCGTAGTTCCTTTTTTTTCCTTCAAAGCAATGATTTGTTAGAATATTCTCAATTAATATCGATCAAATTACAAATATACGTATTGTAAAAAAAATCACAAATATATGTTTTCTACAAATTTACCATTGTTATTTTGTTATATGCATATTAAGAGTGGATATAGCATATCAATAGGTCTAGATACATGTAGAATTATCAACAGATCTCACATATTAAAATTATAAGCATCAACACACACGCACGCGGACACGCACTTATGTTCATATGAACATTGTCTGCTCTTTTTATTGTGCTAATGCATATAAATTAGGAAAAATAGTTAATATAAATTTTGATTTTGATTAAAATTATTTTTATATATTGAATAACTATGTCTAACCTTAACTAGACAAAGTTAGACATAGTTCGCCAATATACAAAAAGTAGGACGGTCCTTCGTTGGACATGATCGATATTAGACAACCCTTTAAAATATATCCTAAAAAATTATACATGGTGTTTTTATTCAGGTTCTAGAGATAATAAACAATTACGTCTTTCCTAATTTAATAAATTTAAGCTAATTGTTCTATTTCAAAGTACTATATATTTTCTTAATGACACGCATCTCGAAAATGTTCTATCTGCATGTCTTTTCGATGGTCTATCTGACTGTCTTTTTGCCTATATGTTTATTTATTCGTCAATCTATTATATATGAGACATATCAAGTAAAAATGTTATATTTATGTGAGAACAATATGAATAAATCGTAGCCTCAATATTAAAAGGAATAGTTGAGATTAAAACATGACTTAAGTGTGTTATATGTTAATTCTCACTTCACTCTTTAGCCACCAATGTGTTAAGGCTTCATTTTTTATGTATAGTTTTTATATTAAAAACGTTACATATGTTTTGGTACATTTTTTTATAATTGGTTCTTACTTTAGACAATCAGCTTAAAAAATGTTATGAATCTCACAATTCATATTAGCTATTATTCACCAAACTACATGTTAAAGTTGTATATGTCAAAATATAAAAGTCATTATAGTGTCACTACAAGTCATCTTATGCTTAGCACGGGTCACTACATTAGGAAATTCTCAATAAAATCTTGTTGGTTAAACAAAACACAACACGCAATGTTGTTGCAAGAGAGATCATACAAGTAATTTCCCTATAAATACGAGTGTGAATAGTCTCTTTTTTTGTGGAGATACTCTCACATCATTTATGTCTCACCGGAACTATTTTTCATGTTTATGACAAAAGAAAGAAAGAATATTGAATCATCCAAAATTGGAGGTGTTCCCTTAACCTTAAAGTTTATGACAAAAGAAAGAAAGAATATTTTTCATGTTTACTAAATATATTTCCTAAACCATTATATCCATGGCCTCCCTTATTTTATGACCAGGAATAGAGTTAATTGGCTAAATGTTTTTTTGTGATCCGTTGGATAATTTCTCTCCGGATAAATAACAATGCTCAACCAAATATATTGAAATCATAATCATATCTTTGAATATGTCTTTTATTAGTAATTTTTTTCATTAACTTTGGAAGTTTAATTATGATATGAGGTGTGTTATTTGAACAATCATTTGTGTGACAATTTGTGACAACCATAAATTTACAAAGAAAAGTATGTATTGACACAAAAACTAAAGCAATAGAGAAAGAAAGTAAAAACATAATACGAATATAAGAGAGAAAATTGCTACAAAATAATTGTACAAACATCATTTCTCTTATAATATAATGACACTCAAGTTCAAATTATTGTGATCTGGATATGAAGTTGAGAAAACCATGTTTTGAATAGCAAAGTAGAGTAAAAGACACACATTAACTATACAACATTTTTTTTTAGAGAACATTAACTATACAACATTAATTATAACTAAACAAGTACAAGTACAATTATTTTGAATAGCAAAATAGATTTTATTGAAAAAGATGAGATAAGTAAAAGGGGTACTAAATCCCCACCAAGAAAAAAGGTACTAGTACTAACTCAACCCAAAAATAGACTAATCAATACCAGTTATCCAAGGAAATACCGAACTACGAAAGCATACAATCCAACGGTAACATAAACCATTCACAAAAAAAGCAAGAAGACATCGACTTATAACCCAAGAGTCATTCTCAAAAAAGTATCTTGATTGAATCAACACATATGTAATCGAGAAAAAAAGGTAGACATCCTTTTTTATATACATCTCATGTAATCGAAAGAAGAGGGGTATTTTAGTAATTTCAATCACATGATCACCCCCTCTTCTTTCAATGTTTTTACCACATGTCACAATTGTGTGTGGGTGTCAAAGGGTGTATACCACCTAAGATGGTCCATGTATAAGGGCTCTATGTAATCCCCAACTATCACTACTAAAAAAACAAAAATTAGTGAGGGATATTTAGTGAGGGAAAACGTGAAATCCCTCTCTAATTCCGTCACTAAATTTTGCGACCAAAGAATTTGTGAGAAATTTCATTTTTTCCGTCACTACTTTCCCTCGCTAATTTTGTTTTTTCTAGTAGTGTATTTAAACACAGCATACCGAATGGAACTCGTGAACACACACTTGACAAACAAACAATCATCGGTTTTTGAGACATTTTCACACTAAAGGTAAGATGGTACAACCCTTCCGTCAAACATCCGTAACAAGTACGTATAATGTAACCAAGGTTTAACATTACTGAGTAATGTTTCCCATTTTGATTATTTGTCTTTAGTATTTTACCTTTGTAGTATGACGAGTTCTTTAGAAGAGAAACTAATTATATGATTGCTCGTAACTTTGCAAAAATGGTAATATCTCATGTTAATTTTCAATTCTATTTTAACATACTTGTTTATCCTTTGATTTTAAATAAAATAAGTTAGATTTCTATTGTAAAAATAATAATATCTCTAGATATTGCGTCAAAAAAAATGCTAGGCAAAGTTAACATCACTAGCTATAGATCCCATCAATAAAAACATCCCTTGTACAGAAAATTGACCTTCATTCATACTAATTCATAAACTGATAACAATGACTAATCCTCACGATTCAGTAAGTATCATGATTGGTTGGTTTCTGTAACTAGGAACCCCCTCTTAATACGAAAGCAAGCTTGGAAAAAACACCAAGCAATACGGAACTGCTGTTTTTTCTTCTTTTTTGTGACATAATTTTGGAAACTTAAACTATAATAATATAAGCACTTCTTTTTCGTTAAAGATAATTTCACTAACAAAAGTCTACAATAAATCAAATACTAAGAATGTAGAAATACAAGGTGGAGATTCTTCGAAATTAACAAAAAAATTTATGAAGAGCATATTTAACTTAAAAATTGATAGTTTGGTTGGCTTCATGCCTAACATGCAAACAAGATTTGAAATTAACAAATACAATCTTCAATAATAGAGCCGGTATAGATGAAAGATTGTACAAGACCACGTTATTGTGAGCCATATTGAAAAAATTTATGAAACCTATTTTGCAACGTGTCCTAATACTATTCTTGGTTTGATAAATGAGAGAATCATGCATGCATACGTGTACGTTAACAAAACGGAAAGAGTGATGCTATTGTCGATGAATTTTTTCATCAGGAACAAAGTCACGAATTATTTGTGTTGGTAAAAAAAAAAGGGAAATGCTTTGTATCGCGAATTCATTCATCGTGGAAAATTCACAAATGAGAAACAATAGAATAAAAAACTGGTCAGCATGAGCCTGAGCAAAACAGAGATGCATGGGTAGACACGTCCAGTAGCAGTCAATTACCATTACTTTTGATTTTGATATAGAAAATAAGCTTCAAATAATTTTATTTTTAAAAAAAAAAAAAAAAAAAACTTGTAGTACTTAAAATTCATAGTAAAAGTAGGTTCGTGAAATTGTCGCTATATATTCTGTCACAGTATATAGCATTCAAAAGTTCAAAAGAAATTGATAGATATAACGACAGAATATATCAAGAACTTTTCACGAGCGTTTTTTATTGGTTGATCAAACCATGACCCAACCCAGGAATCTTCGCTAAGTATAGCACCATAGCACCACTGAAGAAAGAAAAAAAAAAGGAAAACATACACGGTACAAGAGTTTTAAAGATAGATTGCACTAAACATCCTTTAACTTATTTAATTGTTAAATTGGTCCTTTAAGTTTTTTTTCATCAGTTAGGTCCTTTAAATTAATTAATTGTAACAAGGTGATCATTTAAAAAAAATTATGTACCGATTAGGTCATTTAAATTATTTAGCCGTAACAATTTGGAAGATTTTAGATATTAAAATGAAGTTATCCAGGACCTAAAAATTTCAATTAAATAACTTAAAAGACCTAAGTAATATGAAAAATACTTAACGGATTATCTTGTTGCAATTAATTAACTTAAAATACTTAAGTGATACGGAAAAAAACTTTTTTCTTTCTATTTTACCCTTCATTTAAACTATTTCATTTACTATTTTATCCTTTTATAATATTATTTAAATTATTAATTAAAAAGCTAAAATTCATGAAAATAGGAAACTACTCCACTATAATAGGAATACTATTATACCTTATAAAAAGAGTTTATTTTAAATTTTATAAGGTAATTTATTTTAATCTTATTCATCAAACATAGTTTATCATAGTATATATTAAAATTGATATCTATTTTCATATATAATTAAACGCTTATAGTTACTATGAGCTTAACTCATTTGATAAGGGATAATGCACAATTTGTGTGTGGGCCGGGTTCGAACCCCAGACACCCCACTTATTCATCTTTAAGGTGAATTTCTCTGACCATTAGGCTACTTGACCAAAATAAAAAAACGCTCACAAAAGAAACCGCGGATAGATTGGAATGTTAGTGCTCGGTTTTCTGCTAGTCTTAATAATGTTTTATAACAAATCTCTAAAAGAAAATTAATAAATATATTTTCTATCTTAATACAATGTCAACTTGAACTATCAAGCACAAAACACTCGACCTGTGTGAGTGCACATGTGATTTTCTAGTTTATATTTGGGATAGAAATAGTACATATGCTAGTGTAAAACCAATAGTAATGATATTTGGACTCTATTTTTTCACATTTATTTCTCTATTTTTATCGGATCATCAATATATCTCATTTTCTTTTGGAAAATGGGCGTCAACATATTAACACATTATTTTCCTAAAACTATTTTAGATTTTGCATCCCTAACTACACATCGTAGAGTAGTGCTAGCAACATTATCTTTTGAACAATTCATTTAATACTCATTCTCTTTTATTGATATAAATTATTATGGGTCTATAAATTGGAAAAACCCACACAAAAGTGTGGGTGCTAGAAAGAGCGTTTAAAAATGAGTGTTGCTAGCATTCCTCAAACACCATGACATACTCAAAGACTCGAACATGGGAGTAAACACCAGAAGTTGAACTCTTCATCTGCTTCCAGCGCCATCATTTTATCTGGTGAAAGACACACTTCAAGATCAACGCTCCCTCCTCCTTCTTGACCTGGATACGATGTTACTTTTCCATCAAATTTGTTAGCATATCCACTTCTAACTGCTAAAGCTTTTCCCATTCCAAATTCATTCCCATACATATTAAACCTTGGTGAACTACCCATCATAACAGTGTAAGGATCAAAAAACAAATCTGTTCGATACACAAAAGGAGAACTAAACCACTCTTCAACCGACCTACGCACCACTTTATCATTATGGTTTACAACAGCTAGATGAATTTTCCATGCTGCCCATCCTAGATCATTTTCCAGCAATTCCCCCACCGTTGTTTCAGCACTCACCGCATGAAGTGAATTCCCAAAATATTCCTTAGGAAGAGGTGGTTCCATTCTCGTTCGGTTGTCTGTAGCCATTTTGCAAGTTGTTCTCTCACGGTGTTGTAGTTGACGTGCACGAGTTATAGATCTCCAAACTAATGCTGATAAAGATTGAAACGAAGAAATTTGGCTTGTATTAGACTCTTCATTTGCCTTTGCTTTCAGTTTCGCTATAGACTCTGCTGAAAAATGGAAGATTCTCTCTCTTAAAATGGGTGTTTCATATCTGTGAACAAACTCCTCATGATGTTTGAATGGAAGGTTGATCGTCGGACCATAACCTTGCGGAAACCATCTATTGTGGATAGGTTGATGTGAAATGGGACCATAAATAGGAACTTCGTTTTGAAATATCTCAGAAAATGTGTTGAAGAAATTCCAATAAGCTGTTCCATCACCAATACAATGATTCATGGAACAACCAATGAAAACACCATCCACTAATTCCGTGACTTGAATAGATAACAAAGACATTGTGTGACCATCATGGCTGACTGCTTTGTCATGATCAAAGAATGATTGAACAATGGGTGGGACATCAATGGGGCTGAGGATATCATTGATAGTAATATCTAAAGTTGCATGAATAAATTTAGCTCCGGGACTGTTTGTGCAATCGATGAAAACAGTGTATGAAGGAGGATCTTGAGTTTTGTGAGTAACAAGACGACCTGCGAGGGGATGGAAATGGAAAAGTGTGAGAGAAAGGGAGTGTTTGAGTTTGTCCACCAGGTTTTCAATGAAATGATGTTGGTTTAGTGATGATGATGTTGGTTTCTTGAAGAGAAGTCCCTTTTGGATATAGTGTGTAGATAACATGGCAATATCCCAATGTGTTAAATAGCATATTTGGTTTGAGTCTTTGATTGGGGGATACGGTTTAATAAAACATGCAGAAACGATGTTTAGGGAAGGGATGCTCATCTTTTGGAAGTGAAGAAACGAGTCTCTTTTGAAGTTCTTTTTTTTGTTGCATCATTCATTTGAAGATAGTAGTATTAATAAACGAATTAGAGATAATGATTTATTGTCTGTATACGGTCGATAAGGATGCTCAAGGGAAGATGTTAGCAGCACGCAAGGCATATCAATGGTTCAATGCCTTATCTAGAGCCTAGGACTTACCTAATTAGAGATTATCACCGCATGTCTTTGATTGTTGTTGGCTTCGTGTTTGAACACTTGCTGAAAACTTGTCCAATAAAAATAGCTTGCTGACAATCTTGTTTGTCTATTAGAAAAGACATTTTTCTTTTTTTAGGGGAGAAAAGACATGTTTTTATTATGACTAAAAATAAGAATTTAAAATAGGCTTAAATGCAGTTTTGAGGATTGAATTTAGAAATAAGTTTGTCAAATTGGTGGCGTTTAGTATACACAAGTTATTGATTTTGAGTACCATATATAAATAAGAGTTTCTAACATGCCGTCAATGCTCTCGACCAATCAGAAGACAATATTTTTTCAACAAATTATGTCATCAAAGTCAGTACATTTTCTCTCTTCCATCGGTCAAATGCCCTTTCTTTTTCTTTTTCTGTTATATATTCAAGTATATTCCTTTTTTATTTTATTTTGAAGGGAAGTTCAAGTATTTTCAATCAAATCTTTTTATTATTACATGGTTGATTAAGTTTTTTGAAAATTATAAACAACATTAATATCTTCCATCTCGAAACAAAAAAACATTTACAATCTAGCTCCTCATCAGTTCTGTTCTTCCATTGCGGATGAGAAGGAAGGTTGTCATATATGTGTGGTTGTCGTTACTCGTATTCTTCGACATATAGATTCCTTTTCAATGGACCGGTCAAGGTAATGGAACATATTATGAATCTTACAATGTTTCTTTCATTCGAGATCCATTATTTTAGATGAAATAGCGTCGTCTAGAATTTCACGATCATATCGAATCTGAATATGTAATTAGTTTTAGGATTATTAAGATTTCAGGGCTTAAGTGTGATTAAACCGTATTTGATTAATAGAAGAAAAAAAAACGAATCATTTGATGCTTTTATCAGATTCGACAGAAATGGAAATGAAACATCTTTATTTACATATTTGGACAAAATTACAACTGCTTGATACATTGCATTAAGGGATACAAATGATATAGATAAAGGGAAGGAAACCACTACCTCAAAAACAGTCTTGGAATGGTAGGGTAACTGACCACCCAAAACCATAACATCCTCCAAGTGAAAATACAAAGGTATTTGTGTTACAATATTCCTTTTGGAGGATGTTATGAGAAACAATAAATCTTCCTACCATCATTGACTAAATAATAGACTATGGATTTCACCGAATGGTGTTCATAGAAAAAGAAAACGTTGTTTTCCTTTACTATCTCACTTTGTGGATGATACGGTGCAGGTGAACACCTACTCAAATTGGGGGTGGACGTAATGATAAATTTTGGAGCTCATCAAGTCTTTCACCGTTAAGATAGAGGCCTTAATGCAAGGCATGTTGAGAAAGAGCCAACTTTCCCAAGGTTTGAAAATAAACTTAGTATAACACATGGTGAGAAAAGAGTGATGGGATGGCATGTATATGACTTAATTAGATTGTGAGATGAATCAACATTAGAACGTGTGGAGTTAAACAATTGATGCGATATATATTGCTTAGTGTGATAAAGAAAGTATGTAGTACTAAAACATGTTGTGAAAAGAGAAATAGGAGTAATATGACTTAGTTTTTGAGAATGAAGGCAATGGATAATAGCCATAATATAGTAATCCAACTACCACCTTCAAAGTCATTTGAAACTTTAATGTCTTAAAACTAATCAAACTATTAGAGTCAACTACTTTAGTATTCGATCCCTGCGATTTCTATGCTTATTTGAGAAGATGTCATGTGTCTCAAAACAGAAGGTCAAAATTACTATTTTTTTAAAGATAAGGGTTCAAAAGTGTACATATTTTTGTAAAAAATAGAGGATCAAAATTGTTATTTTGTGGCATTTTGCAATGATTTGTAAAGTTAAGGGGATAAATTGCAATTTTTTTATTGAGAAATGATATTTGTGCAACCATTTTTGACAATTTTTGTGACAATTTTCTCTCTCTCATACTCTCATTGTCTTTTCATTTTCTTTTTCCTTCTTTTTCTCTCTATTATTTTTGTCCAATAAGAAGATAACACAAAAGGTTGTCACAAAAGTTGTTTAAATATGATTGTACAAATATCATTCCTCTTTTTTATTAGAGGAACAAAATCACAACTTTTTAAAAGTTAAGGGGTCAAAAGTACACTTAAACCATTATTATAATTGATGATAGTGTCAAAAAAAAAATGATGATAGTGTAAAATGTATCTTAAAAGATATGGTTGTTTTGTTTTTTTATGAACAAAAGATTTTAGTTGTTAGTTTTGGTAAGAGTAATGATATTTATACAACTATTTTGTAACAGTTTTTATGACAATCTTATTTTTCTCTCTTTTGATTGATCAAAAAACAATAAGAAGTGAAAGAGGAATAGAAAGAGTAAAAACACGATGAAAGGTATGTGAGAGAGTTGTTCTAAAATGTGTTCTAAAATAGTCGTAATCTCTCTTTTTTTTAAATGAGAAAATAAAATGTTTCTTTCAAGTTTTTTTTAGAGGGACAATGAAATGTGTGTTTTAAGTTAAACACCAAAGTCTAAATTAGAATTCATTATTTGGCAGTTATTTTCTTTCTTTTTTTTTTACAAAAACAAAACTATATTCATTCATTTAAATTTATAGAGCACATCGTTCTACATTGCTAAAAACGTAAATGATAAATCTGCGAACAAACGCACAAGTTAATAGGATACAATGGTAAAATACCTACAAATGATAAAATTATATTGATCATAATATTCATGAATAACTGATATTTCCATAAGAATCAAATGAACACAGTGTGAATAAGGAGTTGACTTGTTCTCCTTATTATATTTATTAGATAAACCAGAAATTGATATGTTTCCGGTAAGTGTAATTATTTAGTGTAATTATATGTTGTAACCTCTATATATACACAAGCAATAACAATGAGAAAGGGATCAAACCATTATTTGTGACATGGTAAGATCAAAAGTTATTCTTCCTTCTAGGTCTAGCCGCCACTTCCTTGTGGGTGATTTTTCCGATTGATTCACCCTTTTGAGTTGTTTTGAGTTTATCTCATCTAGGTCAGGATACCTCTTGGTTGCAAATCGTAATTACGATTCTTGTGTCTCGGTTGCCGCTCGTGTGATTTTGGTACGGTTTGTCTTCCTTAGTTTTTAGGTTGTGATACAGTTTGATTTCATTGGTTCTCCTTTACAAGTTTGTCTTCACCTTCAGGTTGTTGATAAAGCCAAAAGTCACCGTTTTTTGTTAATTACCTCCTAGTCCGCTTATTTCATCACGTCTTTTCCTTGTCCATTTATTTCATCACGTTTTTTTTCTTGTTGTTTGCCGCATTGTTTTCATGGCTTTCGAACAAGAAAAACATAATGTTTGTGTCCGTTTTACCCGGAAAATTATCCTGCTTGGGAATTTCAGTTTAGGATGTATGTCAAAGGAAATAAATTATGGAGCCACCGATGATGTTTCTAAGGCACCGACAGAAAAAGCTGCATTAGAAGAGTGGGAATACAAAGATGCTCAAATTATCACTTGGATTCTCAGTTCTATTGATCCTCAGATGATTAATAATTTACGTTCTTTTTCAATTGTTCAAGAGATGTGGAACTATTTGAAGCGTATTTATAATCAAGATAATGCGGCCAAGCGTTTTCAGTTGGAGTTAGAGATAGCCAATTACAAACAAGGTAATTTGTCTCTTCAAGAGTTTTATTCTGGTTTTTTGAACTTATGGACAGAACACTCTGCTATTATACATGCTGATGTTCCCAAGGCTTCTCTCGCGGCTGTCCAAGAGGTCTACGACACTAGTAGTCGCGATCAATTTCTCATGAAGCTTCGTCCGGAATTTGAGGTAGTTAGAGGTGCTTTGCTGAATAGGAATCCTGTTCCTTCTTTGGATAGTTGTGTTGGTGAACTTCTTAGGGAGGAACAACGTCTCCTTACTCAAGGAACCATGTCTCATGATACTTTCATATCTGAATCTATGCCAATTGCATATGCTGCTCAGAGTAGAGGTAAGGGACGTGATATGCGACATGTACAATGTTTCACCTGCAAACAATTTGGACATGTTGCGAGCAGCTGTTGTAATATTAAGTTTTGCAACTACTGCAAACAAAAAGGTCATTTTATCTCTGATTGTTCCATCCGTCCTCCACTGCGAACACGAGATCCAACACAAGCTTTACATGCCACTACTAGCTCTGCAGCTGCTCCTTCAATTACTAGTACATCTGTTGGTGGTTCTATACAGCCTGACATGATTCAACAAATGGTACTTGCTACTCTTTCAAACATGGGAATTCATGGTAAGTCTCCACATGTTTCTCGTCCATGGTTTCTTGATTCTGGTGCATCCAATCACATGACGGGTTCCTCTGAATACTTGCACAATTTACATTCTTATGATGGTATTCAGAAAATTCAAATTGCTGATGGTAATACCCTTTCTATCACTAATGTTGTTGGTGACATAAACTCTGATTTTCGAGATGTGCTTGTATCACCTGGACTTGCTTCCAACCTATTGTCTATTGGTCAATTGGTAGATGATAATTGTAATGTTAATTTTTCGCGTGATGGTTGTCTTGTGCAGGAGCAGGTGTCGGGGAAAGTGGTCGCAAAGGGGCCTAAGGTGGGAAGGTTGTTTCCACTTCAATTTATTTCCAATCAGTTATCTCTTGCTTGTAACAATGTTTTGAATTCTTATGAGGATTGACATAGAAAATTGGGTCATCCAAACTCTGTTGTTTTGTCTCGTTTATTTAAATTTGGTTTATTGGGTAGTAAAAATATTCTTTCTAATGCCTCTGTGTCATGTTCTGTTTGCAAATTGGTTAAAAGTAAAACACTTCCTTTCCCATCAGGTGCCCATTGTGCTTCCACTTGTTTTGAGTTGATTCATAGTGATGTGTGGGGTATGTCTCCTGTAGTTTCTCATGCTCAATATAAATATTTTGTCACGTTTATTGATGATTACAGTCGGTTTACCTGGATATATTTTCTTCGGTCTAAATCTGAAGTGTTTTCTATGTTTAAGAAATTTCTGACATATGTTGAAACTCAATTTCAAGCAAGTGTTAAAAAATTTCGCTCTGACTCTGGTGGTGAGTACATGTCTAATGAGTTTCAGGAATATCTTCAACAAAAAGGTATTTTGTCTCAACGATCTTGTCCATATACTCCTCAACAAAATGGGATGGCAGCACGCAAAAATCGCCATTTGCTTGATATAACTCGCTCTTTGCTTCTTCAAGCTTATGTACCATCCCGTTTTTGGGTGGAGGCTCTTTCCACTGCTGTCTTTTTGATCAATCGTCTTCCTTCTATGGTAATTGATTTTGATTCTCCTTTCTTTCGTCTTTTTAAAACTCAACCTGATTATAGTAATTTACATACGATTGGATGTGTTTGCTTTGTTCACTTGCCACCGTTTGAAAGGCATAAACTTGGAGCACAATCTGTTCAGTGTGCATTTATGGGGTATAGTAACTCTCATAAGGGTTTTGTGTGTTATGATGTCTCTAATCATCGTTTCCGAGTTTCGAGGAATGTTATGTTTTTTGATAATCAATGTATGTTTCATTTTATTCCTCCTTCCATAAATGATATTGTTATTCTTCCCAATTTCTCTATTATGCCTCAGTCTATAGAACGTTACAAACCAGGAATTACATATGTCAGACAACGCAAGAAACAGGTTCCCACTGCCCCACCCGACACTGATCCGCCACCTAATCCTGAACCGGTTGAACCACGACGTTCTGGTCTAACATCTCGAACATCAGATAGATTTTCACCAGACAGGTATGATTCCAAACATACTTCTTTAACTGCCTCACTCTCTAGCATATTCATTCCTACTTGTTACTCACAGGCTGTTAAAGATGTTTGCTGGATTAAAGCAATGAATGAAGAACTTCGGGCACTTCAAGAGAATTTTACATGGGATATTGTCTCTTGTCCACCTGATATCAAACCAATAGGTTGCAAATGAGTGTATTCTGTGAAACTGAATTTTGATGGATCTCTAAACCGTTACAAGGCTCGATTGGTTGCCTTAGGAAACAAGCAGGAATATGGAATTGATTATGATGAGACATTTGCACCGGTTGCGAAAATGACAACTATTCGCATGATACTCTCCATAGCTGCTTCTAATGGGTGGTCTCTTCATCAAATGGATGTCAAGAACGCTTTTCTTCATCAAATGGATGACAACTATTTGAAGATGTTTTTGTTTGCATCATTCTTTTGAAGATAGTAGTATTTATAAACTAGTTTGCTTCCTCCTGCCATGTATTCTGCGCTAATATAACCCTTTGGATTAATCTTTTGAAGATAGTAGTATTTTTTTTATTTTTTTTGAAACAGCTTATTATAGAAAACACTAATTTGTTCTCTTAAGTTATTTGTTGGTTAAATTTTGGTCCCAATATAACCCTTTGGATTAATTCGAAGATAGTAGTATTAATATGGCTTAATTAATGATTTAGTATGTTAAGTAATCTTCCATCAACCAAATAAATCTCCACCATCAAAACCGTCAATAACTTATGGGATCAAAATGAAACCAACAAATAACTTAAGAGATCAAATCATTAATTAAGCCTATTAATAAACTAAATAGAGGTAGTGATTTATTGTCTTTATAGGGTCGATAATGATGCTCATGAGAAGGTGTTAACAGCACGTAAGGCATATCAATGCATTATCTAGAGCTTAGGACTTACTCCCTCCGTCCCGAAATATAAGCAAAAAAAACTCATTTTCTTTCTTCTAAAATATAAGTAAAAAAGACAAACTTTTATTATTTAATCTTGTTTTTTTTAAAAAAATCATATTTTCCAATAAAAACTTTTGCTTCTTCTCATGAAATTAAATGCAAATTACATTTAATTTTCTCTCTCTTCCATTTTTTCCATAACCAATAGCCAATAAAAATTGTTTTTACATCTTCCTATGAAACTTATTCCAAAGAAAACACAAAAAACTATGCTACAAATTCTTATGCTTTAGTTTTCTTAATAAGTGTGATTTTTGTTTTTTTTACTTATAATTTGGGACGGAGGGAGTACCTAATTAGAGATTGCCTTCTAAATTATAGAATTTAGTTTACTTGACAGTTGACACGTCTTTAAATACACACAAATGTAATACGCTCGGTAATAGAGTTTGAATATACAAAGCCACCACATGTCTTTGATTGTGGTTGGCTCTGTGTTCGGATGCATGTTTAATAGAAAAGGTTTGTTGACACCTAAGAGCGATTAGATGAGATGATACAGATTTTTTATAATTTAATCAAGGTTCTAAATTTGAATCAAGTCTTGGACATGCAGCAGCCCTAAAAGTCTTAGAAAAGGTTTGCCATTCATTTAGATCCTAAAAAACTCGAGGGATTAGTCTTCGCACTAGCGCGCGGAGGATGTTTGATTTACGCAAAAAAAAAAAGTTTGCTCACAATATTGTCAGTCCATTAGAAAAGACATGTTTTTAATTATTATTTTTTTGTCAGGTAGCCTAGTAGCTAGAATTCACCTTATAAGGTAAATTAGTGGGGTGTCCGGGGTTCGAACCCCGGCCCCTGCATATAATAATACATTGTCCTACCAACTGAGTTATGCTCACGGGACAAGACATGTTTTTAATATGATTGCTAAAATAGGAATTTAAAACACCTTACATTTTTTTAGGAAAGAAATTTACATTTGAAACCAAAATAATAATATTTCCATTTGAATTTTTTGAAGATGAATGAAATTTCACTTAAACCGAGGGTTAAACCAAAAAAATATTAGCATAAAATTGATTTTGAATTAACTTTTTTTTTTCAGACATGTTAACGATATAAAAAGTTGAATTATATATATAAGTTTTTTGTCTTTATATATCATATTTTATTTGTAAAAAAAAAAAAACATATCATATTTTATTTTTAATCCCTCAAAAATCAACAAATTTTGGGCCCCTATATATTTTTTAATTATAAAATTGGTCTTGCTATTAAACTCAATTAACGAATGAGTATATGACACTATATGTGTGGCTTGTTTTATCTATCATGCATGACCGATAGTAGCGGAGTCAGAAATTTTGAATAGTGAAGACACCATTACATGAAATTTGTCGAGAGGGAGAGTTGGTGTACGTACTTGATTTTACGGTTTCATGAAACAAGGAGGAAGGGTTTTTCATTTTTCTCAATGAGAAAGAGGTGATCATAGGTGGGATTAGAAATAAAATCTCACAAAAACGACAAGAGAGATGAATATTTCCCCCACATATAAACACTTATTCATAGGGCCGGACCTTGGGGTGTGCAAACCGCTCAATAGAACTAGGACTCCCCAAGGTATGGGCCTAAAAAAAATTATAGCTCAGCAATACTACTAAGTACTACCCCACTACTCCTCAGGTTTCCACTTTCCTTTTTTGTTGTCTTGTTTTATGCCTATTAGAATCGGATCCTCTTGCTTTTGGTGTTAGATAGGTGTTTTTTTGTGTTAATGGTTTGAAGTTCCTCATGTATACGGTAGTGATTTTCACCTTTGGGTGTACAGCACATATACGATACCTTGTATTTATCTTTTAAAAAATTTAATTAGAACATTGTTCTTTAAAAAAAAAATATTTTTATTTTATTACGAACCTCTTTTCACTTACAGAACTGAACCTCCGAATTCGTAGGAACGGCCCTGCTTATTCATGTCATCTCTTAACCGATGTGAGATATTTTAACAGATAGTGAGGTGGGGAGTGATAAAAATTGCTTATTTTTAATTTTATAAAATCAAATATATGAGAGAGTGTAACATGTTTTATTTGTGTAGTGGGGAAATAAAAAATAAAGTCAATAAATTGAGTGCAAAATCCATACGAGTATACTCCAATTCATATGTTTAATTTGTGTGCAAAATCTAGTGCTGATATATTACAAGTATGGTGGGGGAGTTCCTTAAAAAAAAGTATGGTGGGGGTGTTAAAGATATGTTTGTGTAGGCAGGAGCCCACATAATCTTGTGGGTGGTTTCGCTACTGATATTTTTTTTTATAATACAAAATCTTTCTGATTTAGAGAAATTTAAAAAATGTATTGGAGGATGATTTTGAAGTGATTATATGAATTCTTCGAATTCAATCTATGTTGTATTATTCTTAAAATTAAAAATATATTGATCATAATCATTAATTTATAATTCTCTAAAAAAATGTTCTTTTAAAAAATGTGAAAGATTTCTTTATTTTTTATATATTTCTTGCATCACAATGTCTTTCCCTTTTCTCCAAACTCTCAAATAGCTTAAAGATTCTAATTTCTTTCCCTTGCATATTTATTCCCTTTAATAAAAAAAATATATAAAGTGAAATATAATTATTTATTTGAATTCAATATTAAAGACAAAATTAATATTATATTAAAAAAAATAAAACAACCGTCAATGTAATATATTTTTCTACTTTTAAAAGTTACATACAACTTTGGAATGGGTGTCAGATCTCCAATTCGATAATGTGGATTTTGCTCTTGATTCTTAAAGAGTTGTTGATTGTGTAAATTCATATATAGACGATAGGTTGTATCATATCTACTCGTAAACGGTTGTTAACTACTAGTTTTCAGAACTCTCATGTCGAGTTCAATAGGAAGCAAGCGAATGGAGTCGCTCATGAGTTAGCTCAAACATCCCATCAAATTTTAGCCACCATATTATAGATGATGTACCTTTATGTATTTGTCACATTTTAGCTAATGAAATTTTTTTTTTTGACAAAAATAAACGATATTCATTCATTCAAATTGAAATTGATAGAGTACATTGATACAATACAAATCAAAATTCGCTAAAAACAAAAATGATGAATTTGTGAACAAACTCACAGCATCCATGTTAATAGCATAAAACGGCAAAGTGCCTATGTCTACAAATATGACTAATATGACTATATTCAAATCTCCGGAATATTCATGTCTCCGAATCTGCAACGTTGATGATGCCAAAGTCAACGGCTAAGGTTTGAGAAGGAGGGAAGAGAGAGGAAGAAAGGGGCTCTAGCTAATGAATTTCTTTCTGAAAAATTGAAATAGGAAGTAAGGGAAAAAAAAAGGAAATATTGCTGTCAAAAAAATAGTATTTTATGTGTCTTTAGTACGTTTGCACGCAGGTTTTAATCGCACTAAAGGGGCCAGCAATCATGGAGATTTTTTTATAAGGGGGCAGCAATAATGGAGAATTTGTTGTTTTATAAAATATCTTAATCCTTCAAAAAAAGTCTTAAAGTCGTAAATTAGGTGTCTTTTTACTACTTTTTTTTTAAAATCTTGTTTAAATTTTTTTTAAAATAAAACAAAAAATAAAAGACGGGACATTTTCTTAAAATAAAAAAAAAAAACAGATAGGGGACACATATGTCGGTATTTCAAATTCAAATGATGAAATCTCCAATCTATTTTTAATTCGCAACGATTACCACGAGTAACTGAGTAAGAGATATAATCCAATAGTAATTATAGAGGCATTTTTGTATGGGTACAAACATAAATGAATAATATTTGGTCATACACACATAAAAAAGCTTTTTATCAAAATATTATATCATTTTATTATCAATTTTATTTTTATTATTAAAAAAATAATAAATGTGTAAAACATTATTTATTTATGTTTACGACCATAATAGAATTTTCTGTAATCATAATGCCATAGGTGATATATTCCCCGATCGTGACATGTATGTGATGGCATGGCAGGAAAAAATATGGCGCACGTTTTCTTATACAGGATAAATAAGTTTTTAGAAAAATGATATTTGTGTAGATACAAATTTTGGACAACTTTCTATTTCAATACTCACATTTTGTTTTTAATCTTTCTTTCTTTTTCTCTCGCTTTCTTTTTTTGACCAATAACAAGAGAGAACAACGAGGTTGTCATAAAAATTATCAAAAAATGATTGTTCAAATATTATTTATTTATTTTATGTACAGTTATGTGTAGATATATAACGTGGTATTAATTAAATTGAATCAAGGAATAAAATAAATGGTCGATACATCACTAGTAAACAATTGGGAGTTAGCATAAAATGGGACTATTTACACAAACGCATAAGCGATCCCATTGGTTTGCCTTCAACTAAACTCGACATGACAATTTTGAAAAGTGTTTTAGAGCAACCGCTTACGGACATACATTGTACATCCAAACTCGGTAATATCATCTATATATATTTGTCTTAAATTAATTGACAACCTTCTTTGAATCCAAGACAAAATCAACATTATCCGATTGAAGGTTTGCCACCCAACCTAGAGCGGTATACAAACACATCGCTTCACACACTTTGACAGACACAAAGTGGGAAGAACCAAGCAGTTATCGCGAGGACAAAGCTACCTTGGTGTCTCTTACACACATATCCAGTCTTAATTACCTTATTGAATGACGATGACCACGATATAAGAAAGAGTACCATATAAAAAAGAGTACCCATAAACCCATAGCCTTAAGGTTTTGCGTAAGAGTGTGACGTCTCTCCGTGCGGTTGCTCTAGCCTCGATGTGGAAGGTCCCCCGCGCTCCCCTCAATGATCCAACAGTGGTATCAGAGCCCCGGTTCGACGAAGGGTACGACCGAGGCAGCCGGTGCGTTGCGGAGAAACCAGCAACGGCGATACAAGCAAGTAAGAGCTTCCGCTTGAAGGAGAAGCATGATGAATAGATGGACTCACACTTGAGGAGGAGTGTTGTGTGCAAGTATGAGATATATGTCTTACATCAGATAGAAAAGTAAAGGTTGAACACCATATAAATAAGAGGACCTAAGGTCTCTCTTGCCTGTGCATATAGATTCAACAAAATGAGGATAAATCATTACCACATATAATAGATGCAGGGGGTGATAATACATTAGAACCTATAGCACCTACTGCTGAAATCACAGCTTAAAAATGTTAACTGAAATGTGAAGAATTGGTCCGCTAATGTAAAATGTGACGGCCACATTTCATCAGAAAAAAACATATAGATCAATGAAATCTTGATTGTTATTTCGTGGTGTCGTGTATAATAGGCCTCTTTGGATGTAGTGCATAAATGACAGAAATATTCCTCTCGGAAACACAGTTTCAGATACACTAGCTAGTAGCAACAATACATTTTCAGTAAAAGACAACAAAATTTGCACCAGACAGTTTGATAATGTCTGTCTAAACGATAATATTTATAGAAGACAACAAACCACAATTTCCTTGATTATTAAATATAAATAATCGGCACATCTTAGCGTAATAAAAAAAAGGGAATGATAGTATTTATAAATTATAATTATCTAATTATTATAATTGAAGACAGTGTAGAACGTATCTTAAAAGATATATATTGTTTGTGTATTGTAAGTTAAACACCATAGTCTAAATTAGAATTCAATATTTGGCTGTTATTTTTAAAATGTTACAAAGTGCCCTTTGTATGATGAAGGGTAAAAGAAATTTACCACTCGCATTCCCATTAATCAGCACAATAGCATACTCAAAGACTAGAACAAAGGATTAAACACCGACACCGAATTCATGAACTCTTCTTCAGTTTCCAGCAACTTCATTTTCTCAGGTGAAAGACACACTTCAAGATCAATGCTTCCTCCTCCTTCTTGACCTGGATATGATGTTACTTTTCCATCAAATTTGTTAGCATATCCACTTCTAACTGCCAATGCTTTTCCCATTCCAAATTCATTCCCATACATGTTAAACCTCGGTGAACTACCCATCATCACAGTATAAGGATCGAAGAATAGATCCATTTGATACACAAAAGGAGAACGTAACCACTCTTCAACCGAATTTCGCACCACTTTATCATCATAATTTGCAATAGCCAGGTGAATCTTCCAAGCTGCCCATCCTATATCATTTTCCAGCAATTCCCCTACCGTTGTTTCAGCACTCACAGCGTAGATGGAATTCCCAAAATATTCATTGGGAAGAGGTGGTTCCATTCTCGTTCGGTTGTTTACGGCCAATTTGCAAGTTGTTCTTTGATCTTGTTGTAACTGACGTGCACGCGTTAGGGATCTCCAAACTAGTGCTGATAAAGATTGAAAAGAAGAGATTTTGTTTGTATCAGACTCTTTGTTGGCTTTTGCTTTAAGCTTCCTAATAGACTCTGCTGAAAAATGAAATACTCTCTCCCTCAAAATAGGTGTTTCATATCTGTGAATAAACTCGTCGTGATGTTTGAAAGGAAGGTTGATGATTGGACCATAACCTTCTGGAAACCATCTATTGTGAATAGGTTTATGTGAAATCGGAACAGGAACATGAACATCATTTTGAAATATCTCAGAAAAAGAGTTAAAGAAATTCCAATAACCGGTTCCATCACCAATACAATGATTCATGGAACAACCTATAAAAACACCATCCAATAATTCAGTAACTTGAATGCACAACAAAGACATGTTGTGCCCATCATGGTTGACTGCTCTGTGGTGGTCAAAGAATGATTTAACAATAGGTGGCACATCAACAGGTGAGAGAATATCATTGATGGTGATATCTAAAGTTGCATGAATAAATTTAGCTCCGGGACTATTTTTGCAATCGACGAAAACAGTGTAAGAATGAGGGTCTTCAGATTTTTTAGTAACAAGACGACCCGAGAGGGGATAGAAATGGAAAAGCGTGAGGGAAAGGGAGTGTTTGAGTTTCTCCACAAGGTTCTCAATGAAATGTTGTTGGTTTAGTGATGTTGATGTTGGTTTCTTGAAGAGAAGTCCCTTTTGGATATAGTATGTAGATAACATGCTAATATCCCAAGGTGATAAATGGCATATTTGGTTTGAGTCTTCGATTGGGGGACATGGTTTGATAAAACATTCAGAAACAAGGTTTAGATAAGGAGTGTTCATTTTTCAGATGTGTGTTGCAGAGAACTTGGTTCTTCTTTTGAAGATGGCTTTGTTGGACTCATTCTTATAAAGATATTAGTAATAAACAATTACTAAATCAAATCATAATGTATTGTCTGAATATGATAAATAAATAAATACAATATGAACAATCGTGCTGCACGCGACACAGTCGACAAATACAATATTGTTTGTACTATCAGTCCACCGCCAATAAACTATGCTTGTTTCAATTTACAAGGATATGTCTTTGTCTTGACATTTGGACTTTTTGGTAATTAGAGATATGGTCACCAAAAAAACAAAAGACTCGTGGAAGGTGTGAGTAGGACATGTTTCCCAATAAAGAAAGAGCCAGACGTTTTCAATAAAGAATATTCTTACTCTGTTAGACTTTTCCTCTTGGAAATGCCTCAACAAAATTTTCCAAGAACACCACTGGTACTCATTCCAGAAACTAGTTTCTGAGGGTGAGGGTTACCAAATCCACCCTTTATTTATTATTGCTTAATTTCTAAATATAGATTCAGGAGTAATACATTAGAACCTATAACACCTACTGCTGAAATCATAATTTACAAACGTTACTGAAATATGAAGAATAATGTAGAATGACCACCAAATTTCATCAGAAAAAAAAAAAATCTAGAGTGTATTTGGATGAGAGAAAGTTTAGAGGTGATGTAATGTTTCGAGAGAATTTAAATTTTTAAATAAAATCTATTGTTTAGAAGATAATTTCAAGAATTTTAAAAATGATAGAAATTTATGAATCATTGTGTTCGTAGTTAAAATTAATGGAGGATGTGGGAAATGATTATTAGTGTGTTAGAGGAGTGTCTTACCTAAAAGCTAATAACTTTAAATTTCTTCATTCTTATAATTGTTCAAATTTTGCATTTTTATCCTCAAATTTTTCAAAATTTTTAATTTGACCCAATAAATTTTCAAAAAATTGCAAATTGATCCCTATTTATGAAAATTACAAATGTACCCCTCAAATTTTTCAAAATTATAAATAAACCCCTCAAAAAATTTTAAATTTACAAATCAACCGTAATTCTAATTTTCAAATTTGGCCAAAAAAATTAAATTTATAAAACTATAAAAAATGATGATAATGAAATTTTTTATTATTCCGTCCAAACAAAAATATTTATAAAAATAAATGTAATTTAATTGAATCATTTGATTTTTTTTTATGAGCAAATAAATTTTATTAAGGGACCACTAGGGGTACTCCAAACACACGCTAGCAAATAAATTTCAATGAGAATTTCTCCCCCTCTCTCCAGTTAAACCATCCCCAAAGATTTTTAATGAAATCTTGATGACGTAGCAATATTCCTTAGTTTCAGATGCATAAGCTAACAATACATTTCGAGTAAAAGACAAAAAAAATGTATCAATATCTAAAATCAAACCATGTTTTTTCAGATGCATAAGCTAACATTACATTTCGAGTAAAAGACAAAAAAAATGTATCAATATCTAAAATCAAACCATGTTTTTTCATATGCATAAGCTAACATTACATTTCGAGTAAAAGACAAAAAAAATGTATCAATATCTAAAATCAAACCATGTTTTGCAAGTCCATCTTATGTAAGGTGAAAACATATTTTTTTGAAGAACTGTAAGGTGAAAATATTGATTTCTGTTGCAAATTGCCTTCAAATTTGTAATGCTCAGAAAATCTGAACCGTGACACAATTTTTTTGGCAAGAAGCATGTTTTTCTGGGTGTTCAATCGTCACACGATTTTAGGCATGCTTGGCACGTTTTCAGAATAAGATTAGTCGTATCTTGGGTCGTACGCATCAACCATGACACGATTTTGCCAATCGTGACACGGTTTTGACTGCTGCAGACTGTTATACAAGTGTTTCTGATCAGATTTTGAAGGAGAGCTTGAAGAGAGAGAAACTTGGATTACAAAGGAGCTTTAGGATTGAGTGTCTTTGTAGTGAGGTTCTCGAAAAACATTGTAAACACCTTGGGTAGTGAGATTTCACCATTGGAAGGATCAAAAAGCTTCCTTTTGTGTTTTCTCTTAGGATTCATTGTGAGTAATTCAAAAATAAAAGGTTTGCTAACAATATTTCATAATCCATTGAAAAAGACATTTGAGACCAATATTTACATTAGAATTTATGAAAAATGGAAATAATACCTGGTTGCAACTTCGTTAAATCTGTATGTAGATTTTAGAATTTTAGTGATCGATGACATTAGGTTTGGTTTTCTGGTTGATATCATATTCGAATTTAAATTAGTACGGAAATTTATTATTCCATTGTATTGATGGATCTTTTTGAGCTTCTATTCAAGGATGATGAGTGCAGACTCAGGTAAAAAGTACTAATGGTAGAAAAACGTAGTTTAAGATAAATACTTTTTTAACGGAGTTGAACATAATTTAAGTTGCCTTTTCATGACTTCACAACCCAGACAGCAGATTTCAGGCATAAGACGTTCATAATTAAGAAAATTTCCTAGAAGCAAAGTCAAACAGAGCAAATCAAGTTAACCACCAAGTAGTAGAAAGGAAACGAAGCAAACTGCAAAACAATATGCTAGTTAATCCAAGGAAAATCGCTAATCCTTCCAAAAAACCAGAAGCACAAAACTGTAACGTTCAAAGAACATCCTACCAAAAAGCCAGACGCACAAAACTGTAACGTTCAAAGAACGCATGTATCTCTGTAAACTGTCATATGCAGGGGTCTAAGACTCAAGATTGTCGTTAAGAGAGAGAGAAGCTAGTTGATCAGTTGGGCTGTTTGATTGCTGCTGTGCAACATTTCTCAACACATCCACGGCCTCAGCAACTTTAGTCTTGAGAGCCTCTGGTGACTCAATCAGATGTAACACCTCAGGCTGGTCCATCTCCAAAAGCATACCAGTAACCTTTGCAGCTCCGGCATGCTCAATCTTCTCTACTAGAGGGTATAAAACTTCACCAAGCATCTATGAATCCATTCAAGAAACGGAGTCAGTATGAGATTTTCCTAATGCACATTAAACAATTTCGTACTCAATCCAAATGTGATGAGAAAATAGCCAGAAACAGGACTTACAGTCCTCTGCTGTTCAGGAGGAGCATTTGCAAGGGCTGTAGCCAGAGCCTGCATGGGCGTTCCTCCAGCTACTCCTGGCATCGGAATACCTTGTGGGTTGCGACCAGTAGGATATCGATAGACACGTCCTCTTGGATGCATCTGAAAATCCCAACAAAAAGCATCTCAACAACAGGCATAAAGAGCAAAAACAGGAGAAATAAAAACAAATCCCAGATGTAATGCATGACCAGACCTGTTGCTGCATCATTGGCAATGAATGCGGGAGTTGTTGCATAGGACCTGCTCCCCGCCGTCCGCCTGGACGCTGACCTTGTTGACCCTGCTGAACCATGGGCATGAAGAAGTTTGGCATTGGAGCACCACCCGGTCTCATTCCAGGAACCAGTTGCTGCGGGTAACCAAATCCAGCCTGCATATATTATTGCTCAGTTCGAAATACAGATTCAATTAAATGACTATAAAATGTGAAACTAAAATGATCATTTATCATTGCCAGATACATCAGAACCTATGGCACCTACTGCTGAAATCACAAAACTTAAAAATGTTAACTGAAATGTGAAGAATTGGTCAGCTTATGTAGAATTAGACGGCCACGTTTCATCCACAGAAAACATTGAGATCTTCTAATAACATGATATCATCAAAACTGAAAACTAACAAACAAGATTAATAGATTCTTTGTAATTACCTGAGATATGAAGGCTGGAGGAGCTTGGCCATACATAATTTGTTGTCCCATCCCAGGAACACCCGCAGGGTAAAATGGCATTCGAGGTGCAATAGGAGCCATTGTAACTGGCCTCACTTGCGAAAATTGTGCCTGTACAAAATACATAAACAATGTTCCAGGAGAAGAAAAAAAGGAAATAAGCCATAAGCTAGGTGAAAAAAGTTAACAAGTGCACATATAAACTAAAGAATAAGTTAAGACCCCTCTATTCATATTAGAACATCTATAAATTATCCCATGATATCATTTATTATTTTTAAAAAATTTACAATATCTTTGGTGATCTCTATTATGTTAGAACATCAATAAATTATCCCATGATATCATTACTATATTTAAATTATCCCAATATATTTTATGATTAGTTTATTAATATAATATAATTAGGAAAAAAATTTACAATATCTTTGGTGATCTCTATTATGTTAGAACATCAATAAATTATCCTATGATATCATTACTATATTTAAATTATCCCAATATATTTTATGATTAGTTTATTAATATAATATAATTAGGAATAGAAAAAACTAGTATTAGAATAAATAGGGGTTGGTGATTTGTTTTAATGAAAATAAATTATTGCTCTTGGTCTCTTTTATCTCTTTTCCTCAAAATTAGAAACCACACTTAAGAGATCAACCAAGGTGCTGTAAATATATTCTAAAATGTAACAATGATATTATGAGATATTTTAGATATTCTAACATTAATGATTAACATAAATGAGAGAAGGGTATTATGCTTTGTTTCTTTATTTAATTAGGAATAAGAGTCGAACATTAATACAAAATAGAATAAACTAGTATTAGAATAAATGGGTTTTTATGATGTATTAATACATTAATAGGGTTGGTGATTTATTTTGATGAAAAAAAATTATTACTCATAGTCTCTTTTATCTCTTTTCCTCAAAATTACATGCCAAACTTAAGAGATCAGCCAAGGTGCTGTAAAAATATTTTAAAATGCAACACTGATATTATGAGATGTTTTATAGATATTCTAACATTAATGATTAACATAAATGAGAGAAGGGTCTTATGATTTTTATTTTTTTTTTTGACAAAAGAAGGGTCTTATGATTTGTTTCTTTATTTAATTAGGAATAAGAGTCTAGTATTAATACATAATAGGTTATTATCCAAAGTCTCATCTATCTCGCTTTTCCTACACTACCTAAAACCCTAATATTTTCAGATAAGTCACAACTGACAATATCTGTAATTGTTTTAGACTAATAACAGAATCTTTCTCCTGATTTGAATTAAATAAAACTTGTGCATTATCCTGCTTTCCTTTCACAAGATAATCTGATAATTTGACCATCAATTGGCCCTCTAGTCTTTCCACTCTGTCAAATTGATGGTATTATGATTATTCTCATTTCTCAATCAAATGATTCCGTAAACTCCAACACTGTGTATACAAACATGAGCATTTATCATCACATAAAACATGGTATGTCTACTTTGGGATTTATGAATTAATTTTAAATAATTCTAATAGTTTGAAATAGCAATTTACAAAAAAAATGAACGGTAACTGTTACATGCATTTGTGAGTGCATCAAAACCATATCTAGTCCTCTTCTTTATAGAAATGATCATGTATCTATATTGTGTATCATGCCATACTATACACTTCATATATGCAACATATGTGTATAAAATGATATCTTACAAGTGATAGATGAAAGACATGGTAAAGAAAAGGCATATGATAAGAGAAGTGATGGATGAATGACATATAAAGAAAAGGCATATGATAAGAGCATATGATAAAATTGCCAAAGAGATTTTATAAGAGGCTTTAGAAAAAGTACAAATTATATTTCCTCCATCTGAATAATTAAATATTTGAGAAGGTCACAACTCACAACTGCAAAGGTGAGAGTACAAAGATTTTCCTAAAACTAAGGTCTACAACATGAATCATCGACATTAACATGCATCTTCTTATTTGGTGCTAGATGTGTTTCCACAACATTTTTAAGAACTAGTATCATGTTGCATGCTTTTTGTAGATACTAAAGGCCAGGTCGTTTATATTATGAAAAAAGTTATATTTTTTTGGTACAAAAAAAAAAAGATATAACATAATACATATGGTTAACATTTTTTTTCAGAACTTTTTTCCGAAGCTATTACTATTTTATGAGAAAAACACTAGAAGAGTATTTCCTTTTTGAAAATTTTGTCATGCAAAAAAAATATAAATACTAGCCATCTTCCAAAGTCATCAATATTTGTAGGTTAATACTAAGATACAATACTATAAGTATGTGTTCCGATTAACGTTTATAAATGTACTTTTGAATAAACGCCATTTTGCAAACATACTTTTAGTTAAAAATCAGTTTTCTATAGCGTCATTTATGTTTGGGTACTTTTTCTCAAATATACGTTTTAAAATATAAATCTGTTCGTAATATATTAACCTAGAGTACTTAAGTGTATATTTACCAAAAAGTATCTACTGCAAACTGTGACTATCATCTAGTTATTTCCTCATCAAATCAAACCCAAAGAATCCACACATAAAAGACGTAAATAATAAAAAGAAAAAAATAATTCATAATGAAAATATGCACAAAATCACCAAAAAGAAATCAAGACAAAGCCAATTTTGTCACCAAGGTATAATTTTAAAGAAAACCAAAAAAACAAAGAATGAAATCAAGCCAGACCCATAAAACAAAATTCCCGAAAAAATTAGTACCACAAATGTTTCACACCGAGCAACACAAAAAATCAAGAGTCATTGTAACAAAATTACTTTATTGAATTAAAAAAAACATGGATTTAGCAATAACAATCACTTAAGCTACTGCAGAACTTGTGGAGCTTTTACGGTTGGAGAAAATAACGAGGGCAACCAGTGAAAGTAACAATTGTGCTGCTTCTTTGTGAATGTGGATTTAAATCAAAATTACTTTTAGAGGTAACCCAAAAATAAGGTCAAAACCGGCTTTAAGTCCTCTGTGTATTATTCACCACTCAAGAAATGACATGTGGACAGTTTGCTAGTCAAAACCCTGCACACCGTCTCCGCTGAGTATGACCTATACAGCTTCACATGTCCTTATGATACAGGGCATTTCATTGCCATGCCACCCCCAGCAAACAACCATTTTTTGAAATGTGTGGTCAAAGTATATCAATTTGTCAATGAAATTTCCAATGAAATTTGGCTAGAAATACAATGGCATTTGCGAAAAGGAAAAAAAATACGAGATCAGAAAAAAAGTGGATGGATACAGTTAGACAAGTTAAATTGAAAATAGTAAAAAGAAAGCCCAGAGGAATAGGACGGAGAACAAGGTGAGAAAGAAAAAAGCAATTGGGTGTTGTGCAGGAAACGATTAGAAGTCACGGGCAGCAAAGGGGAGATGAGAGGTGAAAGTGTTGGAGACTCAGAATAATCACAGATCTGAGACACGCCCTCCATCTCCATGAGCCGTTCACGACACCCATTCGCAACTGTACAGTGCTCATCAACACTCCAAGTGCTAGACACGGCCTTCTGTCCTCTAACCCGTGAGCCATTTGTGGCGACCTCTCCTGGTGCTAGCGGCGGCGTTCCACCGGCCACTCATTCAAGCAGTTTGGTTTACAGGAAAGTAGAATGGTAACGGAAACAAATCAGAAACTGACTATGAGCCAATAGTCCATGTGTCATTTTGTGAATGAACAGTACACACTGGGATTAGAATATCGTATACAAGTTTTATCCTTTTTTTAAAACAAATTTCTGATTTAAAAAAGCACAAACAATTGGTCCCCGTAGTCCTTGTTGGATAGTCAAAGGAAATAAAAATTTACAACTGTGGAGACAAGCTTTCAAAGCATTTGACCTTTCATTTGAGTAGAAGTAAAATGGAGCGCATTAAATGTATAACTAGAGGTGAAAATTGGAATACATACTAGACCACAAGACCAATTTTAAGTATCTTGAGCTTATCATTCAAAATGACATGGAATTAAAAGGTTGTGCCATAGGATTCAAGAAGGGCACATGTATCTTTTATGCAATCTATGATAGAAAAATACAAGTCAAGCTTAAAGGAAAGTTCAAAATATTTCTATCGTATCGTATAACTATAAATCCTGCCATGATATATGATATATGGGACTAAAAAATAAACTCAGAATTGCAAAGGGGATGCTGTGGTGGATCAATGTAGTAAAAAAAGGACAAGATTATCAATGAAAGCATTAAACAAAAATTTGGGGCAACATCAGTGGTGGAAAAGATGGCAAAGTAACTTTAGATGGATTAAGAAATGTGGATAAGACCACTAGAAACACAGGTAAAGTCATTAAACCAAATGGATGATAATCTAATAGTTCTAGATAAAGGATGACCAAGGGAAACTATCGACTAAACCATTAAAAATGACTTAGAGTTTAATAATCTGTGAACAGAGACAATTCATGATAGGACGATAGGATATTATAGCTTCATTTGAAAATTTTGATCCATTGGCCAACCCCACCTAATATAAAAAACTTTTGGGTTGTTGTATAACTTCTGTTGATCTTCAAAAGATGAATTTTGCTACCAAATGAAAGTCATGTAATTATTACCACACACGCTGTAATTATAAAGCATAGAATTAACTGTTGATCCATTGTTGCGCAATATTACCTGTAACCTTGCTTTTCTCTCTTCCTTTTTCTGTGCAGGAGCAACATAGAGAGGTTTGCCCGCAACCATTTTGCCATTCATCTCAGCAAGCTACGAGAACCAATGGATTTGTATATGATCAATAAACTTTCTCAGTAATTATTAAGTAAAGTAGCTAGAATCTTTACACTTACAGCTCGAGTTGCTTCCTCGGGAATTGAAAAGGCAACAAATCCAGATCCCCTACTAATTCCTTGTGGATCTCGCAGAATCTGTGGATCAGGAAAAAAGAAATATGTTTCATGAAGATGAAGATTTGACAATTGCAGATATGAACAGAAAGGGAACCGTACTCACACACCTTGCATGAAGTTACTGTACCAAACTCGGAGAACAGTTCGCTAAGTTTTTCATCAGTGACGCTGTCATCCAAGTTCTTGAGATACAAGTTTGCACCATAAAACTTGTCAACAGTTTCCTTCATACTCTGCTCATGCCTTTCTTTCAGCTCAAGCTCCCTTTCATATTTTTTTAGGGCTTTTCCAACATACCACTCCTTGTCATCAAATTTCTTTCCATTGAGTGCCTCCACAGCTTTAGCAGCAGCATCTGCATTTTCAAAATTGACAAAACCAAAACATTTTGATTTACCATCTACATCTCTCATTACTACAGCACTAGTAATAGTTCCATATTCTCCAAAAGTGTTCTTCAAGTCATCATCTGTAACCGACTCTGATAGGTTTTTCACATAGACATTATTAAACTTCGCATTACTCAAAGCGTTATCTCTATCCTGCTTCCTTTGGAAATGACCAACATAGACCGGTTTATCGTTGAGCAGCATGCCATTTAACTTGTCAATAGCACTTTGTGCAGATTCTTCATTCTCAAATTGCACAAAACCATAGCCTTTAGAAAGACCAGAAGCATCCATTGCTATCTTGCAAGAAAGGATATTTCCAAAAATCGAAAAGGTATCATATAAAGCTTTATGATCAATTGCCCTGTCCAGGTTCTGCATCATCATGAAATCACAATATTCAATAACAAAATTATTAAACATACACTAACTACTCAAAAAAAAAAAAAAAACCATTTTAAAAATGAGTAAATCACTCATTTGCCTCCTGAAATTGTAGGGGTCAGAAATTTACACCCTTGAAATCTGCGAATAAGCAAAAAAAAATCCAATTTTTTTTCTTTAACTTTGGTTGGATATAGACATTGGGCAACTCGGTACTTTTGTTCACTTGTAAGGACTATTTTGAAAGTAAGCGAAATAAGTAAGTGATATAATTCGGAAACTAATTTACTGTGAACTAAATTAGATACAAGTTAACATAAGGACCAAGTTGCTCCACAAAATTCAAAATGGAGTTTTTTTTTCCTATTTGTAAATGTCAAGGGCCTAACCCTACAATTTCAGGGGGGGTGAAACTACGGGGCAGTACCTTGATGAAAATATTAGCAGCACCACTCTTCCGAACACTAGGGTCGCGATGAGAATACATAATCCGAATCGGTTTGTTGTTCAGCGGAGTGAAATTTAGCACATCCATCGCCTTTGCAGCTGTAAAACAGTTACATTTTCAAAATAAAAATCACAATAATCTATCAACAAAAGCAAATGCGGCTAAACCTAACCCTAACAATGCATTAAAATTTCACGAAAGGGAAAAAAACAAAAACTAACCGTCATGAGGGTTACTGAAATTGACGTAACCATAACCTAGGGATTGTTGAGAAGCCAAATCCCTACAGATCCGAACAGAAACAACTTGACCGATCTGGTTGAAAAGATCGTAAAGCTGTGAATCGGTGACGTCGTGATCGAGATCTCCGACGTACAACGACGTCGTTGTCAGATGATTCGGAACCGGAGCCGCCGCCACGTCATTGTTCACATTCTCGTGATTTTGCGCCATTGTTTGGAGATTGAAACGTTCAACAACGAAATGAAAACCCTAAATCGGTTTTTGGTGAAGATAAATTGAAATGGTTTTTAGGTTTTTTTTTTCTTTTCTTTTTGATAAACCCGCTCCGCGAACAATGTAGTAGCGGAAGTGAAGAGAAGAGTAAAAACAATGAAGAAAAAAAAAAGTATATTTAATCTTTTTGGTGGCAGCGCATGCACAAGGTTGCCTGTTCGGAGGGCGGGGCTTATATAGTATGACTGTTAAGCCAAAATTATATTTTTATACTCCCCTGACCTTAATGTAGGTATCTTTTTCGCATTTATTAAGAAAAGTTGTTTGTGTAATTAATGTGTCTGTTTTTGTATTAGTATTACGAAGTTGTCTTTTGTTTTTTTTGTATATGTATTAAATTTGACTTTTCATATTTCAAGACAAAATAGTAGTAGTATTAATTAGGGGTATGTTTAGGACAAAATATTAATAAATGCATCTAGTAATTTGAAAATGGGTTTACATTTAGAGACAAAAATAAAATCAAATAGGTGCTTAGATATAGGGACGGGGGAGTATGATGTTAAGAGTAAATTACACTCTCATCCTCCTAAATGAAATAACACAAAAATATAGGAATAAAATACGGGGTATTGTGCTAGAACATTTGTTAAGATGAGTTAGACGTGTAACTCAAGCCTTTTTAAAAAAGAAAGTAACCAAGAAAAATAGGGGGTGTTGTCGTACTAGACTCCATTGCATCAAAACAAAGAGTTGTTCGAGTGACCAAAACGAGCAAGAAAATCCGCATGGGAATTAGTTGTGTGTAAATGCGATTGACCTAGATCTACCAACTACGTTGTGGATAAGATTGAGGATCTCTTTTAAAAAGGCTTGAGTTACACGTCTATTGTAACACCCCGATTTTTTAAATATTAATACATTAATATTATTATAAGATAATATTAGTATTATTGTTGGATAATATTATTATTATCGTTATTATAATGTATTAGTTGTTTGATTTTTAATTTAATTAGCTAGGTTATATAAGTTATGAATAATGAGGAATGGGTGTAGGTAGTAAGTGTGGAGCGTTTATTGATGTGGACGGAAGGTTGTATAAACAGCAAAGTTGTATAGTTACAGAAGGAATAAATAACCCAACAAGCGGTGCAATTAGCAAATCTACTTAAGATTATGTGAGAAGGGAAAGGCCCATGTGGTGACTATATAAAGAGGAAAACATAGGAGAATTAGGGTTACAGATAATTTTTGCTGAACCTGAGAAAAGAAGAGAGGAGAAGAGGAAACCCTAGCTCCAGAAGAGAGCCAACGTCACGGTTCCGGAGAATTCGAGGAAAGGGGGAGAATCCTTTCACTCTAGGGTATGTTGAACTATGACGGGGGAATGTTTAATTTTAAGAATGTTGTTACGATGTTACTTATGATGAAAATGTGATGAGGGACAGATGTAAAATGAATTGGTGATGATGTAGGAAGATTAGAATTGAAAGGAACAAAACTAGGATGAATGAATTGGGATTTTAACCGCAATAAGGGTGGATAATTAGGAAATTATGTGAGGAAGTAGTGTTTGGATGATGGGGTAACGCTAGGTAATGTTTCATATCAGTTTGGGATCATAAGGGCTCCGAAAGTGGACATTTAGGGCAACTTAGAAGCATTCCCGTAGCTCAAAAACGTAGAATTTGGAAGCATCGCAGCGCTGCGCTGCAGTAAGGGCGCCTAGCGCCCACAACCCGAGAGCTGGCGCCTCAGGTGTCTGATTCAGGTGCCTAGCGCCCACTTATGGGTATTTTTGACTCATTTCTATTTCGAACTGGGTCTTGGTGTAAACATGAAAGTTGTAGGTATGGATGTTAGCTTTCCAATGGCTTTGGTTTCACCTCAACCAGACATCTACAATGTGGGTTATGATCCAAATACCACACGTGGGTCAACACAGTCGTGCATCTCTTCTAGCCTTAAGAAAATAAATCTTTCCACCACTTTACGTTCATTATTGGATTTAAGTTTCTTCATGAAAGTTGTTGGTATGGATGTTAGTTTAGAGGTATTCCATTTAGATAGATATAAATTGAGTAATACCCAATATACTACACAGGGGTCAGCACAATCATGCAATTTGCCTAGGTTCATGAAAACCATTTTTTTCCACCCTTCTCTATACATAATTGGATCTAGGTCTCTTCATGAAAAATGTAGATATGAGTGTTAGATTTCATGTGGCTTTAGAGTGACTCCTTTTAAACTTCTATAACTTTAGTTATGATTAAAATATCGTGCACGGGTCATGCTGCGATCTTCATGAAACTTTAGTACAATCCATTTAGTGGACTCGAAAACATCTATGGAAGTAATAGTGAGTTTAAGGAAGCCATCAGCACTTAAAGTAAAGGTAAGTATCACTAAACCACATGTCTATATGAGGGAGTGTATCTGGGTATAAATAGAAGTGATTACCTAAAGGTAACGAGGAATCCAAAACATTAACTTGTGAGAGTGGCTTAAGACAATAGGAGATAGTAATGATTAAACTATATATGAAGATATGTTCCTAAACTTAATGAGCCTAAAATAATAAGAGGATACAACTAATGAGGGTAGTGTGTTCTAAACATGATGTTGAAATAACGACGATGTAAACTATATATATAATGTGTAGATATGATGTTAATCGATGAATTAGATGTTGAAATATGATGGGGTGTGTTGATAGTATAAATGTTATATCACGATAATACACTACGTAACAAATGACGTTGTGAAAGACATGAAGGTAAAGTAGAGAAAGCTGTAAGAGGGTAATTCATGAAATAATGAAGGTGAAAATAATAGTAAATGAGAGTAAATGGCAATTGTAGCGATAAGAATATAAGAAGAGAGAGAGAGAACGTAGGAAAGTTGTTAGGATGAAGATAAAAAGAGTCAATGTAAATAGTGAGGTCGAACTAGAGAATTGTTGACGACGAGGGGAGTGTTGGGATGAAATATAACCGAAGATAGAAAGTTAAGTATGAAGTAAATCAATGACGAGGTAGGTAGAAGGAGTCGTGAGTTAGAATATGAATCGATTAGGAGAGGGTAAGATGAATGAGAAAGAAGATAAGGGATAAACTTAGAAAATGGGATTATATTAGGAATGGTTCTTAAACAAGAGATGAAGGTAATAAAAGAATCTTAGAATAAAGGTTGAGTCTAATAACATAAGTTAAAATTAAAGAGTATGAAACCAAAGTCAAACAAGCATATGATGTTAGTGGCCTAAGGCAGTAGACGATGAAGAAGACGAGTCGATATGTGAAGATATGAATTCATAAGTTAAGGTAATGGTGAGGATATGGCTTAAAACTAAGACGAAGAATAAGGATACGTTGTAGAGGGTAAGGTGTAGAGTTAAAATGAACAAGTAGAATGGTGAAGTAGTTTAAGGTAATGAAGATGCTAGGCGAAGCGATAAGACAAAGGCAATTAGAAATATTATTTGTTATATGACGATGAAGAATGATGAAATAAATGAGTTTTGAAAAAGACGAATAAAGACGAAAGATGTATTTAAGACGAAGAAAGACGAAAGATGTATTTAGGAACAACGAAGATGAAAGACGTACTTGTTCTATAATAATAAGTAAAATGACGATGATGTTTTAATTGTTCTAAAGATGATATGTTGAATGATATGTTGATGATATATTTGTTGTATGATGATTAGTGGGTTTGCATGCATCATAGCATATTGCATAAAGATGAAAGACGGGTGTAAGATCAATAACACAACTCTGGCATACATCATAAAGACGATAGGTTCCAGTACCGGTATGCATATAGGTCTAGGAACGAAGTGTGTTTGCATATGTCTCATGTTAGGCGTATATGTGATATATGTGGTGTATGTGATTCGTGTCAATTTTGATGTATTGTGAGTGATATGTGTATTTCTTTAATGTTTTAAAATTGAAAAATATGATAATGACGATGTGTAGATAATGTTGTATAACATGAGGAAGAATTGTGAATATGTTTTAAAGGATTGATCGGATAATCCTATGCCTATTTATATATTGTTCATGTATCCCAATATATGTTATGATGAATATTCTCACCCCTTTGTTGTTGTGTATTATGTTGTCTGTACTCTTAGGGTACAAACACTTAGAACGAGGAGCTTTGTTTGCGGTACGTTTAGAAGGTGGCGACGGAGATAGACTTCTATAGTTATTATCTAATTTTTTCGTAGTCGAATAATCACGTGCTTTGATCTGTAACACTAGGGTTGGGGTCAAACGTTGAATGTTTAACTTTATGAAGTTTAAGTGTTTGAAATCTTTATGACAGTTTTCACAATGATGATTGAGATTTAGACATGTTTATTTTATGAAATATTTTTGAAGTATTTTTTCGCTCTCAGAAATATGACGTATTATTTGTTATTGGAAGGAATGATTTGATAAGCATGTGCAACATCCTTTTTATTTAAATTTATTCGCATTATTTATTAAATCAACATTCGGAATTATGGTGTTACATCTATCTCATCTTAACAAATGTTCTAGCGTTTGTTGGCATTTCACGATGTTAATTTTTATTTTAAAACTATTTATTTATGTTTTTTGACTCGAATATTTATTTATGTTAAAATATGATATATATATTTTGTACAAAAAAAAAAAGTGATATATATTTAATTAACTCTTGAGAGAACTATGTTGTAACATCTCTTAAGAGAGGGGGTCACATATATTGTCTATATAGATTTACTTCTCAAAAAATGAGAGTATGTATCAAGTAAATGCAAACAAACGACATAAGAATATTATTGTGTTTTGCTTTCAATCATCCAAAAGATTGTGCGTTTATGTTGTCAAGCAAATGATGGATATTTTCAATTTTATTCTTGAAGATTCTTGCATTTCTTTCTTTCGATAACTAATAAATCAATTTAGTAAAAAAGTTATTAAATCAATTAAATGTTGAACTTTTTATGTTTTAATAGTGTTATTTTCTTCCCAATCAAAAATTATAGTATACTTGGGCTTAGGCTCTCTTTCATTAAAAAAAATAGTATTTTTGTTTTTAATTAATAATTTTTTGTATTTCTTCAATCAGATTATCTTTATCAACGCTAGTACATACCAAAGTCACTACCTAAAACAAAAACCAGGACTAAAATAGTCCAAATAACAATACCATCCAAACTTTATCAAATATCATTGTTACTTTTTCACATGGAGATTGCAAGTGTTGTTTTGAAGTATTCAACTGTCATTAAATATTGTGCTAGTTTGAATTTTTTGTGTGTTACTTTTTTTTATCATAAAAACACTTTTATTTTATTTTTAGATTTTTTATGTGGGTGGTTTACATGTAAAAAATAATATGAAAATTGATATTTGCAAGAGAAAACATGTTTCAAATAATGACCTGAATTTATGAGTGTGTTGGGTAGAGGAAGGAGGTGAAAGATGTAATGCTCGTTTTGAATAACTTTTGTGTGGGATTATGGTGTATATTTCTCGTTTTTGTTTGAGTGGTTGTGAGCATGACGAAAATGTTGATCACCTGTTTGTGAGTTGCACATTTTATGGTAACATTCCGGTGCATATTCGTCTTTGGTTTGGCATCTACGTGTCAGTTAAGTTACTTTTTTCTGATCATTTTACATAATTAACAAACTTAATTGGCAATTCTAAAAGAACGTTTTTCTCATTATATTATTTGGTTGGCGTCTACTTGAGTTATATGAAAAGAAATGAATAGTTGCATATTTGGGCAAAAAGAACAATCTTTGCCTCAACTTGTTGACTATATGAAGTCACCCTTCTAGGTGGTTACAAGCAAATAACATTTAACTTAGGTTTCGATTTTCATTATTGGTGGACTAATTCCACTCGGTGCTTCACTTTTCTCCCCGGCTAGAATGTTGTGTTATTTTCTAGCTAGTGATGGTGTTAGCTTTATTGCGTTTGTTTTGGTTTGTAATATGATTTATGGAAATGTAAGATTGAAAAATGCAACATTCTCATTTTCAAGTTTTAAAAATTTGTTTTCGAAAATGTTATTTACACATGATTTCTTCTATTGTTATTCACATGCTTAAATGATGGGAATCCAACATTTCCATGGGAATAAAACTGAACTTGTTATAAATTCTCACTGCCACTAACATTTATTTCCATTTTATTTTTTTAATTAATTAATTTCTAAAACATTTCAAGGAAATCTAATTTTTTACCAAACACATGGGTAGGAATGTTATTCCTTGGAATATTATTTCTAGGAATGTCATTTTAAGGAATGCAATTTCTTGCCTTGAAACAAACACACCATATATATTATAATTGTATATGCTCTTGAGTCCTAACTTAACACTCTTTTTACGCGTTGGGAGCTCCGTTAGTTAATATATATTTCATTTTGTCTTCTTAAACAAAAAACTTAAATAATGTGTTACGAAAAAATAAATTTTGAAAGTCTAAAGGTAATTTAAATTCAAAGCATATTAGTATTACAAATATTTGATTGATACAACATTTAATAAAGGATTACATGCCAATTGGGAGATATAAATATCAAACTCTAACTTTATGACTATGATTGTCATTTGACTTGTGACAAATACTCTACATTAGACGGCTAACGAGAGATCTATATATACTAACTAGTTGATGATTAAATTTGGCAAGTGCATCATACTGTTTCAAGTAGTACAGTAGTAATTTATCGTCTCCACATGGATTGTCGTTTCGACGAGGCAAATAAATAAACTTACTAATTAAAGCAGTAAATTAGGGGGAGTTTATAAGTTTGATTTAATTGCGCAAAACAATTGATTTGATTGCATAATTCCTCCAAATGTCATGTTGCTCTTTGTCACTGCTGAGTCGATAAATTAGTATTTTTAATATGTTATTTGAGTTTATTCTATTTAGATTTGATTTAGTTTTATTTAAATATTATTTCCTTTTTGAGTTATTTTACTTCAATTGCAAATTATTATATTTCAGGAACAGATATCTAAAGATTTAGTCTTGGAGCAAAAGAAAGAGGATTAGGAGCTGATTCGGGATGAAAATACGAAATATAGGACAAAAATATGTCACCCCCAAAGTCAGAGACATGGCACGGCTCGTGCCACCCTTCAAAGTCCCCTTTTGCTTTCTAGACAAGCTACCTATTAGTCTACTTCTGACCTAAAAGCCCATGGTTTCTTGTGGAGCATTCTATTGTTATATTTCTTAGGGTTTAAGTCTTTGTAGGCTATAAATAGAGTAGCTAGCTATCACAACAAATCATCTTTTGTTCTTGGAATTCAATAGTGACAATTGTCTTTCTTAATAAAAGTTCTTCTTTTACTTTCTTTTATGTTCTTCTTCTCCTCTTCTATGGCTACGATGATCATGAGTGAGTAGACATTTCTTGTCTTGGGATTGTTGGATAAGTCTAATGACGTAATCTCAATCAAACCAAGCCATAA
>Ga0315914_1000193_pt1 | contig 63136 bp, 33 predicted proteins | sample MpolenodulesMG_FD_203920 | JGI IMG/M metagenome (GOLD analysis project Ga0315914, IMG submission 203920) | Medicago polymorpha root nodule microbial communities from Los Angeles, California, United States - elongated nodules | ecosystem: Host-associated > Plants > Roots > Nodule | place: USA...
AACTTAAAATGATAATCGATGTCGAACAATCCATGATGTCGCACTAGTCCCTGAGGAGACGATACATAAATACTTACTTTTGATATACGTAAATATGCTACATCAACTTCATCAAAAAAAAATTATAATGATACCAAATTTCACTCTCGCTATAGTTAATTTATTAATTCTAATATATTTTTTATAAGTCATTAATTTGTTTATAGTTAATTTATTAATTCCAATTTCAATCATTAGATTATGATTCAAATTTGCAAAATCGTTGGTGATGCCTCTAACCAAACCATTTTCAGAGGGAGTATTTATTTATTTTTGTAGATAAACGTACAAAATGACAATAGTCAATTGAGAAGTTGCACTCATAAATTTATTAATGGGATCATCGGTTGAATTCCTATGACAAATTATTTTAACAGGGAGAAAATGTAATCGCCCTAAACTTGCAATATATTTTTTCTGTTGCTTGCAATATTTTTTATTCGATATAAATTTAAATAATTAAAGCAATTGTTTTTTGTATCTTGCACTCATATGATATATTTCTTTGAAAGCTTGTCAAAAATATATATTTATTTGAAACATGCATACCTACGAATGTTTCATTCTTCACGTTCCCCCTTCCTTGATGACCAAGTTTAATTTAAAGAATAATGTGAATGAAAATTTAGAAAAATAACCATGCATTATGCATATTATTTTTTAAAATGTAAGATTAGATTATACTCAGCAACGAGTTGGAGTTCTTATCCATCTGAAGTCAATTTAATGTTGTCAAAGACTCAAAGGGAAGCATATGTCCCTACATTCTTCAAAGACTCTGAGAAAATGTAAGCATTCAATAAAGGGCATAATCAAATCTTGAAAAAACAAAGCTTTATTTCCAAGAAAGAAAGGGTAGACCTTGACAACTATAAAGGGAACAAAACGTGAGGATTATTTTTTCCATGAAAATTGGGCAAAAATAGCTGGCGATGGCAGAAATACTACCCCACATGGTGTACCTTCCTGACCGGAATGCTTCAACAAAGGTGACCCCATTCTTTCTGAATCTTTGCTGAAGTAAGGCTCACGCCATTTTTTAAAATATCGTGACTCACGAGCAACTCTTCCTTTGGTGCACGTGAAATGTGATGTAATAAAATGATATTTCTACCATTATTTTAAAATAATTTTTGGATAGTTGTGTTTTTGTCTCGTCTTTTTCTTTATCTCTACGAGTATTTTTCATCAATAATAACAAAGAAGATGAATGTCGTTATAAAATAGTTGTATAAATATCATAATAATAAAGCGGTTAAAACAATAAATAATAGTAATCTATAAGAAAATATTTCTCGAAGTATTTCTCTTAACTTTGAGACCTCCTTTGTCTCTCGAGACTCAATTCACGTAAACTTTTATTTATAATAAAATAATAATTTAAATCTTGTTAACGATTGTCCTAAGTGCACTCTTTAATGATTTCAAATTAAAAAATTTAAATAATATACTCTTTTTCGTAAAAGTACTTGAATTTTGTCATCTGTCTCTCTAATGCATTGAATACTTAAATTTTCATAAAAATATCCTATCTAAGGTTCATAAAGAGTATCCTAAGACTTTGGCCGGGAGTTTGAAGGGAAGAGAAAGGGAGAATTTTGGATGTAAAAAATATATAGAGAAATCTTTCACATTTTTGGGAGCATTCATTAGCATTTCTATCATAATTTATACAATTAAATTATATATAAACAATTTTTTGGTTGTACATTTTTTTTTTGATAAATATTCTCTTAACAATTCAATTTCTTACGATTTTAAATTTAAATATACACATAATTAAAGAACATTCAAAAATAAATTCTCTATTTTAACTAATGTATGCTTTTTTCTTGTAATGTAGCCCAGTGGCCAGAAATTCTCCTTTTAAATAGAATAAGTGAGATGTTGGTATTCGAACCCTAACCCCTGAATGTATAATGCAATGTCCCTACCAACCGAGTCAAAGTAATAGAATCAAAATGTAAATTTTTATGTGCCTTAAAAATTAAATTTAGATGACATAGATATTATAAAACAAAAAAAAAATTAATCTAAATAAATCTTATATAATAAAATATAGGGTTAAATAAGTAAATGGTCCCCTTAAATATACCAACATTTGATTTTAGTCCTCATAAAATATTTTTTAGGTTTTTGGTCCTCTAAAATTTTCCATCTATGAAATAAGTCTCTGCTCTACATTGGATATTACACTATAGCGAGGACTAATTTCATAAATGAAAAATTTTAGAGGGACCAAAAGCCTAAAAAAAAATTAGGGGGACTAAAATCAAATGTTGGTATATTTAAGGGGACTATTTACTTATTTAACCCTAAAATATATATACAACAAAACTTTATATAGGAACAGGTGGATAGATTTACAGGCCAATACTCAACTTTTTGCTAAACTTCATATAGGAATAGGTGGATAGATTTACAGGCCAATACTCGACTTTTTGCTAATGATAATGAAGTCAGACTCTGTTGTCACCGGATGTCAAGTTAGTTTTGACACCAAATCACACCCATTTATTTCATTTGATCTAATGGCTGATACTTAATATCAAATTTATAAAAAAAAAAATCTATAATATCTACGCAATCGTCTTCTTGTTTTTTTTTGACAGACCTACGCAATCATCTTCTACGGCTCCTATGAAGTGAGTAGTTAATAAAACGAAGTAGAAAAAAAACAAGTTTTAAAATCTTAATCACTCTAGTAAAAAAAAAAGTAATATTAATTATTCATAGTTTATTATGTATGTTATCATTCATTTTTATATTAGAGTATTCTGTTTACTCCCTATCTTATATATCAGAGAGTATTCTGTTTAGTTCTAGAAACACATCCTCAAGTGGTATCAAAACCACCCAATATAGTTCTGAGAACACCCAAAGTATGGTACAATGATCATTCCAACTTCTGAAGGGACAACTCAAAGGATTGTGGTTCAATGACTACTCTAGGAATATCTTACAATTAAAGGAAATATCACAGTCTAAATATATATATATATATAGAGAGAGAAAAGAATACTCCTTCACTTTCTAACTATAATGAGTTTACTCTATTCGATTCGAATGATAACAATAATTTAATAGAATAAAAACTCGATTTTTTAATGAAATTCAACTATAAGAAGAAACCGGAAGGATTAAATATCTCAAAAGGGCCTATGGTCGTAAGACCACTCTTTGATTCTGAAGGGACAAAAAACAAAGAGGAGAATCGACTCATAAATGCATCGAGCAAATGAAGGAGAAGAGAGAAAGAGTTCTCAATAACTCGATAAAACTCTTTGGTGCGAAGAAAAGTGAGGGTACCCTATATAGTGCAAGAATCAATGAGGCAACCAAACTGGAGAGTCAAGATCGTTTGACCGTTGTGGAATCAACGACATGATCATGCCTCACCAATGTCTCATTAATGATTAATTTGGAAATGAGTTGACTAAAGGAGGACATGTTGAGGCGTCAAAATGTTTATGTGGCAACGGCGGCGTGCGTCTGGTAGTCATGTTGAGTGCGGCATTACAAAACTGCCTACCCCAAAGGGCACACTCATGAAAGGCATACCTTCACTATATAAACACTAGTGTTGTGTTATCTCAAAAAAAATTAAAATTATTACACCAGCGTTATGTGTAAAGTGTAAACTATCCAATCTGGGACGTCTAGGTTTTTTTCAATTCACACACAAATACACACAGTATTCCAACAAGAACAAACTTGAGCTGAGTGAACACGTATAGCTGTTCACATCAACAGGAACAACTAATCTCACGCCTTTGAGGATGAGTTACATTCTTACCTACTGGACTAAAATTCTTTTTTTTTTTTTTTTTGACATGGACTAATATTCTTTAGCATACCGTGTGGTTGAAATATGAATATAATGCATCTTGAAACATATGTCACTTCGATGTCATAAAGTAAACAACAGAGCTACAACTTGTTTGGATCCAATCAGTCAAGTCATTAAGTGCAATCCAAAAACGACCACTTTAAACAGGCAATAAATAACCTTCTGTAACTATGGAGTTTTAACCTAGAGAAGTACATGGAGGTATTCCTCAATAATAACAAGGAAGGAAATGATAAACAGTTAGTACATAAGCATCAACCTACCTGGATAACGAAGAACTTTGGTACACCTACAACAACAATTGCTTTGCTTAAAGCACCAGTAGATATCGAATATCTAGCATCCACATTCTACTTTCACTTCCATCTAATATTTAATGGAAGTTTAATCTCAGATCTACTGAAAATATTAGTAAGGTGGATAAGAGATTGGGCTAACTCCATCAGGGCGGCGTGACCTAGATCGGCTAGCGTTAATCAATTCCTCCCCAAAAGCTCTCTGACTGTAGTCCAAATGGTTGCCACCAAAGTGAGATCCATACACATTAGATTGGTCAGTTGCACGATGATGAGAAGGAGGAACTGGCATTGAATTAAAAAATAAAAAAAACAAAAAAAAAAACTAAGCAAGTATTAAACTAAGTTTCAATTAAGTGATACATTTAAACTTGAGAGAAATTGAAGCAAGTAATACAAATATTACCTTGAGAATAATTTAACACACGATCTGAGAATCGATCAGGTATTGATTGCCTAGCGGAATGCTGAAAATTTTCTGAACTATTTATTTGCACAGGGTAAGGCCTTGGTCGTTGAGAAGAATTTGACGAGGGTGTAGTAGCTGTAGAACTATTTGGGGTATTTTTGTCCCTTCCAGATATCTGTTTATTAGCAGACTATGCATGCCATTAACAAATAACCATGACATGAAAGAAATTTAAAATTTAAAATAGTATTTATTACATGATTCTGCAATCAAACCTATGCAGCCCAGGTATACGGTGTCCTGAGCTGTATTTATTACATGATTGGAAGTTCACAAGCTCTATTATGCAACACTGTTAACTTTCGCTATAGTTGGGTATATGTGTGCACCACTTTCAACTTTTTAGATGCATCCAAGTATCCAACTATTAACTTCGTTTAATAGTGTTGCACAAAATATTTTCAACAGGTCACAGAAAGATTGACAATTGCCAATGTCTCAGCCTGTGAACCTCTATTCAGCAAAGCTTTATATTCAACAATTTTTAAAAAGATCGAAAACTATCCAAATCAGTAAGTCACAATACGTGGAAAGCATCAATGTCAAGAACGCACCGCAAACTTCAGGGTTCGTTTGTACAGAGTTACAAGGCCTGAGAAAAGTCTGACAGCATAGTCTGCAATCTCCTCAGTTTCATATTCTGCAAAGGCAAAACCTTTTGGTTTTTCAGATTCCTTATCTTTAGGAATGTGCAAGTCTACCACACGTCCAGCCTGAATTAATATATCATACAATATCCTGTCTGTCACCCTCTCATCCAGATTGCCTGAATTAAATACAAGTAACCAAATCAGAGAGGTGTACATTTCAAACCCCTTAAATTTGTTCATGTACAAATGAAAGTTCCAACCAACTATCCCTATGAAGAATGGAAACTTTAGTACCATAAAAGCAAGAAAAATATAGTTGTGGGCTGTTGAGTGTAACTAAAAAAAAAAAGAAATAAAATCCACCGACAGTGTAGGAAATCTCAGATCATCTAAAACATTATTAAGAAGCCTACTCATCAAAGAAACATTTCTATCAATAAAATCTTTTACAGAAGAAAACATAACAAAGAGATAAAGGGAGATCTAACACATTATAGGATACATAAAAGAATAATTTAACACATTATAATGTGAGGGCTCTTGACAAGCAAAGCTTATAGTTTTTCCTTAAAAAAAATACCATGAACACAACGCACAAAGATATGAGAAATGATCCAGAAAACTAAATATAAATAAAAATTTCACATTTCTGAAATAACAAGTGAACAATATTGATAATGGTGGTAAAATGCTGATTCTTAAACCAAGACAAGTTCTTAATATGTTGATAAATCCATTCGATAATTTTGATAGGCTATTTAGTAATTAACATCACCAATAGAGCGTCACATTTTGGAACATCAATTGAATGAATTAACCCCCTAGAGTAATGATTTAAAGTATCACTAAGAAAAAGGAGTAGATTGAAAAAAGTGAGGTTACCTATGTAAACGGTGCAACTTGAATTACCAGACATAGTTGTATTGTATGTAGATCTATTTCGAAACAGGAAGACAATCATTAAGAGCTATGTTATGTTTTTAATAACGCCGCTTAATCGCATAATTGAGCTATGCTCTACCGCGACCAGCAGAGGGGGAAATAAAATTCCAAAAAAGAAAAGAAGAAAGGATACCTGGAATTTCTAACTTCGCCGGCGTTTTCAGGCGACCTTTTGCTTTGTTACGGCCAAAGTTGAGTCACTCGAACTTCAACTTGTTCTAACTTCTAACTTGCTCTTGTGAACCGATGGATTTTTGTCGTTTTAGGGTTTTCAATGTCTTATTAAAGGGTGTTTTAGTAATTGCAAAAATCTGTTTTTTTTATCTCATATTTTCTAAGTAGGTTTGTAGATGTTATATTTCTCACTAGGTATTCAAAATATATATCTTAGATGTGCACCTTCTTTAATATGGTTGCGAACACTTTCACAAAAACTATGCAACATTCAAGAAAATATTTAGATTTTGTCATGACTTTGAGTTAGACTCTCTCAATCTCTCAATGGATTGTGTATTTCATTACAATAAGAATGTCTGTACTTACAATGTAAAATGAACTATAAAGAGAATGAATTAGCGAGTCTTGTTTGAAGTTCTATGACAAATCAGATGATAATGACGATTACATATGCATCCAATAAAAATCCATTGATCATTGTTTGTTACTTGACTATTAAATATTTATGATAACTTTTTCACCAAATTTAAATAAACTAGAAAAGAAAAACTCAAGCGTACTACCAAATACTTGAATACAAGTTTCACCATTTGATTTCCTAAAAAAAAAAGTTTCACCATTTGATGTTTTAATTTATTCATGTCTTTTGATGTATAAAATTATTCCTTAAGGATTTTTTTTGAGAGTTTAAGAGGAGAAGACAAGGGACAACTTTGGAAAGTATGAAAAATAAGAAAGTCTAAGGTTTGTTTGGATGATCAAAGAAAGTATAAGGAAAGAAAGAGTAAGAAAAGATTATAAGGAAAGAAAAAGAATAGAAAGTGAAGGGATTGTTTTGGTTGTTTGGTATAAAAGAAAGTGGAATAGAAAGTTGAATGAAAGAAAGATTCATATTTATTAATTAACATAAATATCCTTTAAGATACTAATATGTATATAAAGAAATTGTGGCCATAGAGATAGAAAAAAAAAATGAAGCAGTGAGTTGAAAAAATAATGAGAATTGTATTTCCTATAAAAAAAAAAACGAGAATGCTAATCATTGTTCTTGGGGCATTGTTTAAGAGAACATAAATAAAAATAAATTGTTGGAAAATGGTGAAAAGTGTTCAATTCAACTTTCTAAAAATCAAAAAGTTGTAATTTCCAATGCAAAACTACTACTTTTAGTTTCCTTAACCATTGCCCTGAGGGCATTGATTAGCAAGACCCTAAAAATAATAATAAAAAGTAATAATAAAAAAACAATATCAGTTGGGGGTGTTTTAGACTTTTCAATCAAATATGCTTGTTTTCCAAACTTTCCGTTAGGCGTGCGTCCCACATTTCTTTCTTTCCTCTCTCATTGTTCCCTTGAACCAAACTGTGGAACAATTCTTGTTTTCCGTGCTTTCCATCCACTCCCAATCTTTCCTTCCTCAATCTTGCGAACCAAACATAAAGGAAACAAGGGGGAAAGGGAAAACTTTGTGATTTTTATTTTTGTATAATTCAAAATTATCCTAAATAAGCATAACTCAACAAGTATATTGTTTTGTCAAAAAAAAAAACACTTGGAAAGTATATTGTATGAGTATTTTGATGGGTTTCGAGAGATTTAGATAAAAAAATTATATTCAATCCATGCTGTTTTTTTTTAAAGGAAATATGCTTATAGCATTTCATTAATAATAAGAGATTCAATACATTCGGGTATATGAAAATTAATGGTGGGACTAGCTAGTAATGTGGCTTCTCCTACAAAGATATGAGCAACCTCATTGACTTGTCGCCTAACAAACTTCACCCTAGAGTTGGTAAAGAAAAAACTAACTAGAATACGACAAGAAGAAATAATGCACCCAAATTCAGAGTAGTCGTTTCGAGTAGTATGGAAGACATCACAAGTAAGTTTGAAATCTACAAAATTAAAAATATATTGATCATGAATTTTTATTCATCATTTCCTTAAAAAAATTAATCATAAATTTTGTTTATCAATGTCTACAAAAATACTCTCTCAAATAAAATGTAAGATCTTTCTCTATTTTCTTGTCATCTCATCTCATATTCCTAAAACTCTTCCCCCCACTCTCCTCCAACGTTCAAAACATAACCTAATTTTCATTGTGTACCAATTTCTAATTATATATGGGAAATGATATTTGTACAACCATTTTATGATAATTTTTGTACAACTTTCTCTCTCATACTCACATGATGTACTTATCCTCTCTCTTCCTTTCTCTCTCTCTCTCTATTGTTTTTCATCAATGAAAAGAAACAAAAATAAGGTTGTCATCAAATAGTTGTCAAAATATCATTACTCATTATGTATCATGTCTAGTGTCAGAAAAATTATGTATCTTATGTTGTCATTTTTCTATGTCTGTATGTAATCTAGTTTCAGAAAAATTGTATCTTATCTTGTCATTTTTCTATGTCTGTATGTAAATATATAAATATAATAAAACCGTGTACCTCGTGGGATAATGGGACTAATAACTAGTTAATATTTTCTTTAAAAAAAAAAAAAAACTAGTTAATATTTGAACACAACATATGCACAACACAACACACACAGCATATGGCAACGTTGTTTTTATGACCCGACTCATTTAGAAGTAGATGTGGATTGTTAAAAGCATATCTAACTTCAGTCATATTAAAAAAGATACTCATTCATGTAACAAAAATAGTAATCATATTTTTTAAACTGCTAGCAAAATAACCATCAACTTAGTATATTTCTTCTTTTTAGTTTTAAAACATGCCGGCAACGAGAATCACACACACTAAAGGTGTGTTTGCAGGTTGATTTTTGAAGAGCTAAGTGTTAAGAGATGGAAAATTACAGATTTCAATCAGCACCTCTAACATATCTTAAACTAAATGTGTGCGGGAAGGAAAGGAATCATGGAAGTATGGAACCTCCTACATCACAATCACAACACAACTACCAGTCATGAAAGAGGTGCACATGTGATGTGATTTTCACAGTCATAATATAATAGTACAAAAATAAAATAAAATAAAAATAAAAGTGTATTGTATTATACTATATTCTGCATTATTGATTCGTTATCTAGTCTCAGTCACCTATCAAAACCACTTCAACAGAACAGAAGACAGTGTATTCCAAATTAGTATAATTTCCATGGAACTGGACGCTTCATCAACTTCAAACGGTTACTTGTTTATCCTCAAAGGACTTTCTCTGATTCCAATATGGCATTACCTCCTCACTTTTGCTACTCTTCTTACTTGCTTTCTCTACAATTTCCTTGAAATCCATTTCCTTCAAGACCTCTTCTCTGGATTCTCATGCTCTCCGGTTCAGTTCAGTTACAACTCCTACTCTCAAATCTACAACGCCGTAGTTTCCAAGTGCCCGATTCTTCAAGGCGGATATTCCGTTACACCATGGCTTTCCAGTCCTCATCTTCAAACCATTTTCCTCAATTTCTTCGGAAATGCTCCATCTTTCAAATATAAAAGGTCACAACTGTCATTTCACATTTTCATTCTTAGTCTTTTCTTGTGCATAAAGTATAAATTAAATCTTATTAGTTTATTGGTTTCAATTTCAGACAATTGTTTACTACTTCTGATGGTGGAACCCTTGCTTTGGACTGGTTAACACCTTCTGATGGTATAGTTAATTTAGTATCAAATTAGAAAGCCTTGGTTGACCTTTCAGATTTTTGTGTCTGATTATTATTATGTCACAGTTTCTGGCAGTGTTCACCATGACGATAATGTTGTTACTAAAGATGATTCTACTCCTATTGTTATTTGTATTCCTGGTTTGACAAGTGATTCTTCATCTCCTGTAAGTTATCCTATCATGCTATTATACTTAAGTTAGGTGTTAATCAACTGCAAGGTCGAGACAGGGCCTTTGAATCAATGTTTTAATAATCAAACAATGCATTGAATCGGTAGGACTTCTAGGTCATAGTTCAACTGTTTGATTCAAATTACCGAACCGTTCACAATACTGGTTCACAGCTCAATCATATTCAAATTACCGAACCGTTCAATTCAACCATCTGAACTGTTTGGTTCATTTCGATTATTAAAACACTGCTTCAAATAACTAGTTTTAAGTATTCAGTGCTAAAAAATAGATTGTTTTCTTTTCGTTAACAAAACAAGTTTATCAGACACTATAGTTTTCATTTGTAAGGCATTGTCAGACGTCATATATGCTAGATGTTCCCTTGTACCCCTATTATAACATGTTTATTAATTTGTAATTATTCACTTCTTTCTGTTGATTAGGAAATTAAATTAAATTATAGTGGGCAGTGGCATCTTACCGTTTATTTTTCCTTTTGCTGCTCTTCCCTTTCTTTGTAGTATCTCAAACATCTTGCGTATCATACAGCAAAGCGTGGATGGAAAGTTGTTGTCAGTAATCACCGAGGATTTGGAGGTGTTCCAATCACGGTTAGTTATCCTGCAAGTTAGAAATATATAGATTAACAAGTTTGATACATTTTCTACAATCTTCAAATAACCATTGGCTAAAAAACATTATGAGGTTGAGGAACCACTTTAGATTAAGATGTACTTCTTTTTGTTGGAATTGTAGGCTTAATGTGCATCTTAATAATAGTATGGTGTAACAATTTTCTTCCTCTAGTAATGTAAATTCTTAATAAAATTATTTCAGTCTGATTGTTTCTACAATTCTGGATGGACTGAGGATACTCGCACAGTGGTTAACTATCTCCACAAAGAGAATCCCAAGGCGCCTTTGTTTATTGTTGGCACAAGTATCGGAGCTAATATTTTGGTAAATTCGTGGCTCACGTCTTATTCTCTTCTTGCATTAAATTTCTTTAACATGTCATGTTGTGTTTCTTTTGATTAATTTAATTGCATACCTCAAACAGTCGAAACGTAGAAGTTTCAATACAAACACATACATCTTCAATTGCTGCTTATAATAAGGACCAATTGGTTTATTTACAGTGTTTGACATTTCTCCCTTCCCGCATTGATCTCTATTTCTTCTAAAATGTGCTCTCTACGGATTGGAGCTTGATCGTAATTTCTCACCGCCCAATATGGGCCGTATCATCTTCGTTGGAGCTGTTTTAAGTTTTAACTCATGGCTATTATCGTTTCTTACTTGTTCATATATATGACTATTACTATACTACTTAAGTTGCTTGAGATTTTTTGCTTCACCACATTGATCTGTATCTCTTCTTAAATGTTTTTTTCATGGTTTGATCTTGCTCATTGTTTTTTCAATTCCTTGTTTTCGGTATGCATAATCTTTGATTAAAAACTGTTTTCAATTGCATATATCACGATCACTCTCTCCACTGATCCCACATGGAGAAAAAATAATAAAACAAATAGGGAAAACCTCTCACACTTAATCCAAAACTGCATGTTTTTGATGAAAAGAAATGCTAGTAACTGATTCACTCATATACTTTTTTCAACACACTCTTTGTTGTTGGGCGAAATTCACGTGGATCCCACAACTTTAGACACGGGTTCCTCCAAATAGAAAATGAGTACCATATGATTTAATGAAATCTGCTTATATTTTTACCTAATAAAGTAGCGTGTGCTAACTTTTTATCATTGATCTTTTTCTGAAATGTTAAATTATAACTCCTCTGTTAATGCTTAAGTTTTTTTATTTCACTTATGTTATGACCATTGCCATTGGTACATCCTATATTTGCTTTTCAAACTACAGCACCACCGGAAATTGTACAACTGTTAAATGTTAACTTATTCTCAGTCACATATCCAAAGAGCTTGGCAGTTGGCACAGTGCTGTCTGATTTTGAAGATTGTTTGCAGGTAAAATATCTTGGCGAGGATGGTGAGAATACTTCTGTAGCTGGAGCGGTAGCTGTTTGCTCTCCTTGGGACCTTTTGGTTAGTAAATAGTATTATGAAACGACATTTATTAATGTACATAACACGCTGTGGAAAGTAACCACAATTGATCTTTCATCTGAAGTTGGGCCCAATTTTAATTAGAAGGAAAGGCGGGCATATATGGAAATGTTGGAGAACATTTGGTTTGGAATCATATGAACATAATGGAAACTATCACTAACTTTCTTGTGATATACTTTCAAGCCTATAGCATACTAGCCATGTGCTTCTGGTTCAAAATTGTTTCATACAATCTATTTGATATAATCAATGAAGCTTTGTTGAATTTCACTATCAGTCTATCGCCACAAAAAGTTTGAATTGTTTTTCATTTAGCATGCTAGTGCTCCTTAACTGGAAGTAATGTTACCTGTATAATGTTTGCAGATAGCAGATAGATTTATAAGTCGCGCTCCTGTGCAAAAGTTTTATAATAAAGCACTGGCAGGTGGACAAAAAGATTATGCAAAATTGTATGCCTCTATTTTTCTAGTTTTTTTACTCATCTTTCTAGGTGATAAGCTCTTATTTTTCATCTATTATCACCTGAAGACTAACATGAAAAATCTTAGATTTGTCTCTAGTTCATATTTGACTTGATTTGACCAATATTCACTGCAGACACCAGCCTCAATTTACTCGCCTTGCTAATTGGGAAGGAATAGAAAAGGTGGACTTTCGATGATTTCATAATTTTACTACTTTTTAATATAAATAATATGATAAAATTGTATGCTTATCCAGTTGTATGATGTTGACTTCTTTATCACATATTCATTATGTTATCTGATACACATTTCTATTGACATATTTTCCAATGGAAAATTACAGTTAAGTTTTTGTTGCTATTGTTGTTGTGGTTTTAGAACGAGTTACTCGTATCTTCCGCCGGAAGATGTCTGAACTCTGAAGGCTTTCAAGTTGTTGACTATTCATTTTTATTCATTATTCCTCTTCATTCTGTTATTTTATAGCTGACATTTTAAATGTAACTAGTCAAGGACATTATTTAAGTGATTGAAGATGCATGTTGATTTTAGAGGCCAAATAGTTGCTACTCATTTTTATCTGTTGGATATAGCTTTTTTCCTTAAAACACAAGACTTGTTCTAATAGTACCACAATCTTAAATGGTGTGTGCTGTTCCGTATTTTTGATTTGGTGAAGTTTTGTAAAATGTGATTAGTGCTGAGTGCATATGTATTCTTTGCAGGCACTTTCTGTTAGAGATTTTGACGATCACGCCACCCGCATGGTTGGGAAGTATGAGGTACATGTAGCACCTGATGTTAAATTTTTCTTGTATCAATCTCTTTTCTGGCTCCTTATGTTTGCTATCTAAAATATTTTTGTTTCTTTAGACTGTTGATACGTACTATAGACGCAGCAGCAGTTCTACTTACGTGCAATCTGTATCGGTTCCGCTTCTCTGTATTAGTGCTCTGGATGATCCTGTCTGTACCACCGAAGCCATTCCCTGGGATGAATGCAAGTAGGCTGCTTTGTTGTCAGTTATAATTAATTTGCCTTCTATTTCTGTTGCATTACTTCAACACCCATTTTAATGTGTTACTCTTTTGACAGGGCAAATAAAAATATTGTGTTAGCTACTTTAAAACATGGAGGTCATCTGGCTTTCTTTGAAGGGATAACCGCATCTAGCCTTTGGTACTTGACTCGTTTTGTGCACCTGACTCTTCAGTATTTTCTTACATCTACCGATGCTTTTAGCTGCCCTTCAATTTTTTTTTATTTTATAACAATGACTATAATATCATCGATATCATTCCTTGATTGGGTATAATATATTCCAATTAAGCAGCCGCTATTATTAAACAAATGAAAAGTGATTTTCTTGCCTGTTGCAGGTGGGTAAGAGCTACTAATGAATTTCTTGGTGTACTACACTCTAGCCATTATATGCATGAACAAAAGAAGGTAGAATATATGTTACTTTATATTCTTAACAAGCTTATTGACAAAGGATTATTATCCTTTTGCCCTATACTATCTTGGTGCACTAAGTGGAGCATTTCTAGTGCCAGAAACCGCTGTTTTTCTCTATTAATGGCGATGCTGGTGCAGGTCTCTACACCAAACACATTATTGGACTCGTCAATTGATCAAGGCCCTTATATCAATGTAACTGAAGATGGAATGGTGGCTGCATTGAACGACGAGCCAACAACATACAACCAGAAGAAATACATGTAATATTGGATATGCATTACAGCATTAGCATCATGAAGATGGTGAACAGTGAGTAATTCAAAGAGTAGTGATTCCTCTAGCTCTGGCATTGCATAAACAAGTACTGACAATGCAACACCTCTTTAATTTTGAAACCTATGCTGGTTATCTCGACAAAATCGATGGTAATGCTGATGTATATTGCCGTTACGATACATTGGCACTAAGATAGTACGTGTCCTCTTTCCTGTCTAATAAAATTCATTTCTATTTAAAAGATGTTATTGGAACTGTACTATATTTGATGTCAAAAGATGTTATCGGAAATGTTCAACCTTTGATGAGTTTTAAGAAACACAGCAATCACGTGTTGGTAATTTTGATTATATGTCTTTTTTATCGTAAGTATCCTTATTTTAGTAGCTAGTTAGATATAATTGTACTAGACAAATCAAGCTTTTGTAAATTATGAATATTACAAGACAATGAGACCGAGAAAGCTAGTTAAAAGATTTCTGATCAGGCTTCAATTTTTCCTTTGGAAAAGCCAACAAAACTTCATTATGAAACACATGAGTTGGTACAAGATTTACCCAAGCATTGTTCACAGCAAAACGAAGCACACAGACACCCCCTAACATTTTCCCCATTTATCACTTCTACAGTTCAACAAAAACATAAATATGAGCAGAATTCAATCAACAGCACCAGTACTCCTTATCCTCCACAGACCAGGCACACATCTTCGCTAGTCCCGCAATGAGTCCCGTTATTGTAGAAGCATCAAACGGTTCTCTTTTTTTCAATACAAATATCTGCCATAAGTTGGATTTTTCCAATACTTTTGGAGTATATTTGGATGGAGGGTTTTTGAGGGAGGGGAGGACTTATTTATTTATTTATTTTTAAAAAAAAATCAAGGGACAGTTATCAGCCTGCCACATGGTTAGCGTAGGATAATCTGAGTTCAGTGCAGGAAAATGTCAAGCTATAAATATTGCTTTTGAAAGAAGCTATAAATATTTTCTGTTAACCCCTTGTAACAGAATCAATTCATTTTTCAATCAATATACAAAGAGATCATCAATATCTCCATCTGTTTTCTCAATTCTGACAATTACAGTTGCACTTATTATCATGTAATCCAGAATCAAAATACTCCGGGTATATTAAAAACGTATTGAAATTGACAAACCAGCACTTCATGGCTTGGTAACTGATGGTTCAGGTTCTTATCATTGTCTTTTAAATTTGGACTTGGTTCCAATTCTCTTGTTCATCACATAGAACAAATATTACTCTTGTTCAAAGTTCAACCATTACTTACATTGCGGATGAAAATCCATATTAAAATTAAATTTAAGGCTAGATGATAACTAGTTCACAATACAGTTCGAAGCATCTTTTCCCGTACAGAAATCATGGAACAAAGTATATCCATCCTGTAGATCTTATATACCACAACATCGTTGTTAAGACTTTTTTATGGTCAACTTCAAGAAACAATTCACGTATATATAACCATCACACTTATTTTTTTTCACTGCACACCCTAGTCACCACTTATTGTCAAGTAATCTAGAGGCATAATATTATTAAGCAGACTCAAATTGACAATACTAGCACTACGTGACTTTGTAGCTGCAGCTTCTGTGCAAATTCAATACATCCTTGCACCAAAGTTTCATTGTCTCTGTTCCAAATTGGTCTTGGACTTGGACTCATACTCGCCGGTATAATTGAGAGCTTATTTGAATTCTTAAGAGTTTACACGCAAGTTAACTAGGTTTTATGACCCAAATTTTAAATGGGAGAGTTTAGAAACCATGGCCGTAGATGTAATGAGCCCTTTATTTTTAGCATCTTCATTCATGCTCCATGTTATCCAGAGTGAGAAAAAAGGTTATCTCTTATGGTCTTATTCTCTTGAAGTTCAAATTTTAATTCTTTTTATAACTAAAAATAATCATGTGTAGAAGAAGCACAGCAATCTAAGTTTTTTTTTTTTAATCAGCCAAAATTATTCTCATCGAGTTTGTACAAGAAACACAACAACTCGTGAATCGAACTATAAACGATAAAAGTACAAGAGGTGCCTAAAATAGACATAACACCTTAAAAATACAAACACCTGAATAGTTGAATGAAGGATTACTCGAGCCAGGAGCAATTGCATAAGGGTCAATTGAATCTTTCTCAGGTCCAAAGAGACTCAAGAAGATCGCGAATGTCAAAACTAGTCAAAAACACAAGAAACTGATAACATAGCCTCAAAGACTCGGGTTTCATGTTTTTAGCTAAAAATAACGGAAACAACTGCAATCTATAGAGCATTACAGAGAAAGTGATGCATGGATTAGCTACTTGAAAACACCACAAATTACGAGGATTTAAGTCATAAATGGGGACACCACATACATCAAGCAACAATGAAAAACAAGCGCACTATCCAAAAGTTTAGCCGAACAACGACAATCAAAGCTAGTCTTGCCACAATCATGGCCAATAGAATTACATGGTCAATCATTTTGTATCATTCGTAAATCTTGTTTTAAACACATTCAATTAACCAAACTATCATTTTGCCTATAGGATGTTTTGATCTTTTTTTTTTTATTTAAAAGAAGGATGCTTTGATCTTCATGTCGCTAGAAAGTCCGCTATTGTTGGGACCACGTTTGAGATTTAATTCATTAGACCGATAAATTTTAGGTGCAATTGCTGAGTGACAAGTACCTTTGTCATGACCACATTCACAAAGTCACAAGAGACTTCTTGTGTGTGGAATTCTATTGTCAAAGCGGTTGATATCTGAAACAATTTAGGATTGGTAAGGGAGATGTGTCTGTTTGATTATGACTATCTCTTTTTCTTTTATTTTCCATTTCATCAAAAAAATCTGCCGGCTAGACTTTGATAATTCGTCCTTCAATCATAACTCTTTTGAAAAGTCAAAGTCCACAGATCACTATGGGAACTGGGAAGTATCAGGATTCAAGCCTGGCTGCGTAAAGGAAAAAATTCAATAGTGGGGAGTTGAAAAATAATTTATTTTATTCTGCATGGCAAGTAATTTATTTTAAAAAAAAAACAATATCTCAGCAAAATAAAACCAAAATATTAATCATATAGTACTCCCGGTCTTAAATACAAGTGAATAATCTTTTTTAGGTTCATTGAATAAATGATGTATTTAAAAAAAAAATCTTCTCTTATATTAAAGACCAGAGGAAGTATTTTGTAAGAATTTATAACTCAATAGTAATTAACATGGCCGTTCTTTGAAGAGTGCAAAGAGTTCAACCGAATTGGGCCTCGCAAAATGACGGGTCTCAAGAAAAAAAATTATTGCTCAATATTCTCACCCGCACTCAAAGAAAAATAAACATGTTTCAATTTCTAAGTAAAAAATTATGTTTCATGTTTCTATTTCTAAGTTAAAAACACGTCTTTACTAAAAATAATTCATATTTTTGATTTTGGTGGCTAATAATCATTATTTGAGTATTATTTTCCATTTAAATTGAAGATTAATTGGCGTCGTTAACGTTTTTGATCCGGAGACAAGGATCCAGAGACTTGAATATCATATTTGTAGGCATAGATACTATGTCCTATTATGCTATTAACATAAATGATTTGAGTTTGTGCTTTGAATTTGAATTTGTATCGTATTGTATTGATTTACTTGATATTTAAACTTTTAAGAAAAACTTTTAAGAAATGTAAGGATAAAGGATCTAATTACTTTGTGCCAGCATTTTTGTTTTTCATCTCCTAAAATTTAAGTTAGTTTGTATTTTTTTTAAGGAATGTTAGTTTATTTGCTAACAAGAAGAAAAACCTCTTTTTTATTGTAAAAAAGTTACTGACTAGAAGAAAGTAGATTTAAATTTGTCAAAAAGAAGAAGAGAAAATACCTCTTAAAGTGAAGTATAATTTTGCATTTCTTAAAAATAAAATGTCAAACGAGGTATTTTCACATTTATCATATTGAAAGTCAGTAATTTATCTTAGTACAAGCAAACACAATGTCTCACTTCAAAAATTCATCATACTTAAAATGAACACAAAAATAAATTCATTTTAATACTGGATCAACCGAAAAAAATGAAAGTAAATATTGTCAAGAGATGCAAGCAATGCATGGTTGAAAAGAGACAGCATTGAGTCACGTGGATGATTAAGAAAGGTCCCTCATATCACGCACGCTTTGATTTTTCCTCCTCACTCTTCTTACAGCAAACAACAATCTCTCTCTCTCTCTCTCTCTGGATTCAACTCCATAACAATTCCATGGATTGCAATTGCTCCCACTTCGAACACCTTCCACCCTCTTCTTCCAACCCCTACACCCTCCTCCTCCAATCCCTCTCCCTAATTCCAATCAACCATTACCTCCTCGCCGCCGCCTTCGCTCTCACATACTTCCTCTACAATTTCCTCGAAATCCATTTCTTTCAAGATCTCCTCACCGGATTCTCCGGCTCCACCGTCCACTTCACCTACAACTCCTCCTCCGTAATCTACGACGCCGTCGTTTCTAAGTGCCGGATTCTTCACGCCAGATACTCCGTCACGCCTTGGCTTTCTAGTCCTCATCTTCAAACTGTTTTTCTTAACTTCTTCGGAAATCCTCCTACTTTTAAATACAAAAGGTCACAACAAAATTCTTAATTATTTTTTTATTTATTTATTATCAACTAATTAATCACTTTCATGAATCTAACTATTGTTTTTATTATTAAATTTCAGACAATTGTTTAATACTCCTGATGGTGGAACTATTGCTCTCGACTGGGTTATAAACTCTCATGGTATATACATAACACTTCACTTTTCGTACTCTCTAGTTTTACACTGCCAGCTTATCATTAAAAACAAAAGTCCAAAGTTTTGTTTTTAATGATCTCAATATAAATTTAAATAGTATACTATGTCAATGTACAATTATTTTACATACACATCCAATGTTGCGTTTTCATGTCTCGTATTCATTAATTGATGTGACAGCATATCATTGAATACATTTGTAAAATAATTGTCTAATGAAAGAGCATACTAATTAAACTCTTATCATAATTGACTGGCGGTGTAAAATCTTTAGACTATCAATTTGTTTTTCACAAATGCTTGGTTATTTCTTGATTTGGCAATAATTATTATTATTATTATTATTATTATTATTATTATTATTATTATTATTATTATTATTATCAAATTATAAGATTTTGTAGTTGACCTTTGGGAATTTTGTGTTTTATCAAGATGCAGAGAGTGCTGTCGCTAAAGACGAATCTAATCCTGTTGTTGTAGTCATTCCTGGTTTAACAAGTGATTCTTTTTCTCCTGTAAGTTGTTGTTTATGAATAATGATTTTGTTTATGTTTGTGCTTAAATGTTAAGGAGTGAAATGATAAGGAAGTCGGAGGTTAAATCCTCACTCCTAGCATAATATAATACTAACAATATGAGCATTGACTGTTAAAAACAAATTTTAGTTTTATCCCTGACTATTTTTTCTGTTAATCAACGTGAGGGGAAATGGGAAAATCATATACTTATACTATAGTTGGAGGTTTCATAATTGATTACTTGAGGTCAGGGGTTGTGATCTCTGGTTGGTATCCTTTTCTTTTATAGCATCAGTTGGAACTACCCTATCCTAGGCTTGTGCTATGCTATTGATATTATTGTCTTAACATCAAAGTAAGTTGAACAATACATTTGAGGTTAAAAATCAATTATGGAGGTGGACTGGGCTATTGGATCAGCCATTACCCCCATCGCCATCTATAACTAATGGGCAAGCAAAACAGCCCATTTCAGAACCGACTATCTCCTGTCTTGATGAGCAAGGTACAACCAACTCCACACGAGGTTTAAGGAGCGGGCAACCTAAACTTCAGGAGCAAGAAAGCTTGCAGAGTTTTAGGAAAGCACCTTAATTCATTTGCTTCCTACCCCCCAAATATATCGCATAGGGCCTAGGGATTGGAACACTGCCAACTAGGTCTGACCCCCAGTTCTTAGCAAGAACAGGAAGTAATAGCTCCAAATCCTAGCTTCAAGGTAGAATCTATTATGGAGGCAAAAACAATTCTACTTGAGTACACTCAAACATATCAAAATAAATTTCAGACTTCTAAAATCACTTCATCACTCCCAAAAATTGAATCTGTACAGCAATCATACACCAAATCTGCTGCAGGCGTTTTATTATGCTATTTTGTACCATTCAATGGTAATTTCATCTAACCGTATATAATAATATTAATAATGTTTGCTTCTTTGCAATACATGTTAAAGGCACTTTAGTGGAGAAATCAGCCTCTTGTAAATGCAAATTAGCAAACTTCCTATTATAGAACTGCAGTTCATTTCTTCCATGAAACCCATCATAGTTTTCATTATATGTTATATTATACTTTACATATTGAGAAAATGCATATTGAATATCACACGTCACACATTAAAGTCCTCCTTGAAACTCTAGCATGACAAATAAGCTTCCACTTACCAGTGTTATGGCCTAAGGCTTGGAATTACAAAACATATATCCACTTGAAACTCACACATTGTTGTTTTATTTATTCATTCTTTTTTAGCATCATATATTCTAGATGTATGCTTATACCCTTATAAAATGTTAATTAATTTTAATTATTCATCTCCTTTTGCCATTTAGGATATTCATTTATATTTTAGCGGCGTCTTACAGTTTACTTTTTTTTTCTCTGTTTCTTCCTTCCCCTTGGTAGTATCTCAAACATCTTGCATATCATACAGCAAAGCGTGGATGGAAAGTTGTTGTCAGTAATCACCGAGGACTTGGAGGCGTTTCAATCACGGTTAGTTTATCCGCTACCTGAGATTTTATAGATTAACAAGTTTGACATGTTTCAAGACATAACTTGAATAGCGTTGACCCATATGAAGAATCTCAGCATCTTTGTTGTATCTGCCAAAAGTCATCCAAATCAATCTGAAATTTGAAGTTATTAGGTGAAATTTTAAGATTGGTTTTATATCTTCCTTAGATTTTAAGCTTGGTATCCTACCTGTCAGTTCATAATCTTAAAATTTAGGTTACTTTAACTTAGAACATGGAAATGGCAGCAGCAAAGTGTCCTTTTATTTTATTTTTTTTGCATTTTGTTGAATGTTGGGATTAGTGTGCATATCATCAATACTGTAAATATTGCGTGGTGTAACAGTTTTATTTTTATTTTTTCCCTATAGTAATGTTGTAATTTCTTATTAAAATTGTTTCAGTCAGACTGTTTCTACAATGCTGGGTGGACTGTGGATGCCCGCACAGTGGTTAATTATGTTCACAAAGAGAATCCCAGGGCGCCTTTGTTTCTCATTGGAACTAGTATTGGAGCCAACGTTCTGGTAAATTCATAGCTCGATTCTTATGCAGTGCTTACATCAAATGTCTTAACTTTCATGTAATTAATTAATAAACTAATTTAATTTCTAAATTCAAATTATCTAAACTTAAAAATTTCATTATAACCACGTACATCTTCAAGTTCTACGTGTACCTAGGACTTGGCTTCCTTACATTGACCTTTATTTTTCCTGAGCTATGCTCTCTCCTGGCTGGAGCTTGATCAAAACTCCTTGCTTTGTCATTCTGGTTTTGGATAATGTTGAATCAGAACTGTTCTTGCTCATGATATTAATGTTTCCTACTTGTTCATGTATTTGTGCATTATCATATTATATTTAGTTGTTTGACATCTCTCCCTTCACCACATTGACCTGTATTTCTCCTTGCTTCGACTATTTTGTTTTATTCTTTATAATGCCTATCCAGACAACCAAAAATTATACTGGTTTTTAAGATGGATCACACATTGATTTAAACTTTATTTACAGATAATGATACTAAACGACCCCTGCCTTGATCCCCTTGAAAAATATGGATAAGATAGGGAAGATATCCTGCTAGTTCCTAACCACATGTTTTTCAATAAATTCTGACTAATATGTTGTTGGTGCTTATTTTTATTGTTTTTAACTTATGTCTTAACATTTGGTACATACACCATCTGCTTTTCAAACTACAGCAAAACTAGAAATTCGACGAATGTTAAACTTGTTATCATATGAACAAAGAGCTTGTTTTTGGCACTACACTGTTTCATTTGAAAGATTGTTTGCAGATAAAATATCTTGGTGAGGATGGTGAGAATATTCCTGTAGCTGGAGCTGTAGCTGTTTGCAGTCCTTGGGATCTTTTGGTTAGTATTTTGATTTTAAAGTTCATTTTTTGCATTTCAGTTGGCATTGATCAATGCATAAAATACCTATGAAAATCATGACTATCCATCTTTCATCTGAATTTGGACTGTTCATTTGTTTATGGTACCAGTTGATAAAAATTGTAAGGATTAATTCAAAATTATTTCAATCTTCAAGGAACAAATTAATTAAGCATGTATTCAATAAGCTATTCTATGTAGTTTAATTAAGCACTTATTCATAAATTATTGAGGAGTTTATTGAAAAAAAACAAAAAAGAGCTTATATACATGTTGGAAGTTATTTTTTCTAATTGTATCCGAAGACTTATATAAGTGTTCATGGGAGAAGTCTAAACAAGCTCTTCCAAGCATCTCATAAATCTTCAATTAAATAGTTCTCAATCCAACAATTCTATACATGACTTCTTTGTTACACGTTTTAAAAATAATCATAACTTATGCAATTGAGTAACTTCTCTAATAGCGATGCCATTTCCATTTTTCTCGTAGAGCAGTTTATCGGTTTTCTTTGTTTATAGCTCTATGTAATACTTGATATACAAGTTATACATTTCTTAATCGGTCTAAGATTTTCGACTTTAGGAATGGAGTGTTTTTTTTTAAAAAAAAAGAAGGCTTAAATGTACTTTTGCCCCCCCAAGTTTGCAAAACTTGCGATTTTGGCCCCCTATTTTGAAAATAGCATTATTGGCCCCTCAAGTTTCACCTCCTTTGCAAAACCATGACCCCCCTTTGAAAATAACATTATTTAAAAATAAAATAAAATTAATGAATTTGGTGGAATATACTTTTGTGAATGAACAGGTGTGAATAATTAACACTTTAGATTTCAATTCTATTATTTCTAGTACTTTCTCCTCTCTGCTTCTTCATTTAGTGTGAATATGTAAACCAAATAATATCTTAAAAGAAGTAGAGTGTTTCCGAAAGAGTCAACAGAGTTGGTTGATTGAATGGGAAAATAGCAGTGGTGATGATGGAAAGGAGAGCTTGCTCCAACCAACAGTTCTAAGCTAAGTAGACAAGGATAATCAGTTTAGCAGAAGAAAATGAAGTCTGCTCTAGTTAATTTCCATCATTTAAGAAAATTTATTTATTTTAATTTATGTTTTGTAATTTTTAAATAATTTTAACTATTTTTAAATCCAAGTTGATAAAAAAAATCATAGGTGGCAATTTTTTTTTAGAAAAACGCGCCACATCAGCTTTGACCAGGTCAAAATTAAGGGGGGTCATGGTTTTGCAAAGGGGATGAAACTTGAGGGGCCTATAATGCTATTTTCAAAATAGGGGGGCCAAAATCGCAAGTTTTGCAAACTTAGGGGGCCAAAAGTGCATTTAAGCCAAAAAAGAAAGAGGAATGGAGTGTATAAATTTCAAATTAATTATCAAGCAGGGAGAGTGGGTTACGGAGTAAAGTTAGGTGTTTCTGGAAAAGTTGAAGACATATTGGTTTGAATAGTATGAACATAATGGAAAGTATTTTGAAGATTAGAGTTTGGGATACAAGATATGTATTTCTAGTTCAAAATTGTTTTATATTTGATATGATTGATGCAGTTGATTTGAATTTCAATGCCTTTAACCATAACTAAAAGTTTGAATTGTTTTGCACTTTGGCTGTTATTGTACCTTAACCTGACGTTATGTTACCTGTATAACGTATTAACATTTGCAGATAGGGGACCGGTTTATAACCCGTAAGCGTGTACAGAAATTTTATGATAAAGCACTGGCATTTGGACTTCAAGGTTATGCAAAATTGTATGTCTGTATCTTACCATTTGAGTTTAAATGTTTATAATAAGTTATTGGATTTTAATCTAAAAAAAATTTCATTTGCAGACAAACATGCAAAACTAAGAAGTTTATGTGTAGTTCATAATCACATCTGATTTGACATATTTTTTCCAATCTTCATTGCATGCAGACACCAGCCTCACTTCTCTCGCCTCGCTAATTGGGAAGGGATAGAAAAGGTGGCCTTACTCTCTACAGTTTCATATTTATTATTACTATTGTCAGTATAATAACAAGACTAAACGATTATTGTACCGTTGTATGACTCTGACCTGTCCCTTTTCATTCTGTTATCTACTAATCTTTTTTGTTGATTTACTTTCTAATGGAAAAACAAACCTAGGAATAGCCGAGGCCATTTGTTTGTTTTCCGTTTTCCCCTTGTTTCTGTTATTTTATACTCCCTCCGTCCCAAAATAATTGAGCCATTTGATCATTTCACACATTAAGAAAAGTGTATAAGTGAAAGAGCAAGAAAAATGGCTTTAAGTGCCCTTGTCTCAAGTATTGGTGCATTCACTATTGAAAAGTGAAAGGGGTCATTCATTTTGGGACAATTTTCTTTTACAAATGGCTCAATTATTTTGGGACGGAGGGAGTAATGGTCATGATTTAATGTTAAAAGTCAAGGACACTCCAATGATTAAATTATGCACATTGCTTTTAGAGGCCAATTAGTTGATGCTCATTTATTTGTATGGATATGACTTTTTCCTTAACCCAAAGAACTACATTGGTCTAGTATGTACCACATTCTTAAATGGTATTTACCCCATATTATTGATTGGCTTAAGTTTTTGATTTTAGTCCATTCTGAGTGCATATGTATTATTATGTTTTGCAGTCACTTTCAATTCGGGATTTTGATAACCATGCCACTCGCATTGTTGGGAAATATGAGGTACATATGCAGCACATAGAATTTATAATTTTCTATTTTCTTGCCTTATCTCATGTTCTAGTTCCTTGTGTCGATTATAAAAAGTAATCTTGTTTCTTTAGACTGTTGATACATACTATAGACGCAATAGCAGCTCTATTTATGTGCAATCTGTATCGATTCCTCTTCTCTGTATTAGTGCTCTGGATGATCCGGTATGTACCAGGGAAGCCATTCCCTGGGATGAATGCAGGTATGCTGCTTATTTTATTTTCCATAATTCTGATTAATTTGTATTCTTTTGCATTACTTCATGAGCTTTTTATTTACTCTTTTCATAGGGCAAATAAAAATGTTGTGTTGGCCACTTTAAAGCATGGAGGACATCTGGCCTTCTTTGAAGGAATAACTGCTTCTAGCCTGTGGTAACAACTCATTTTGTACATCTGACTCTTCCATTTTGTCACATCTTCCATCTCATGCTTTTATCTGTCGTCAATTATTGCAATATTCTTTCATTATTCTTTCCGGGGTGGGGGGCAGGGGTTATTTATGAAAAAATCCTGATGTCTGTGATATCATTTATTGATTGGTTCATGTTGAAATATGATTTCAGTGATATCACCGAAATTCCAATTAAGAAGTCACTAATATATAAATATTGAGGAGCAACTTTCTTCCCTCTTGCAGGTGGGTAAGAGCTGCTAATGAATTCCTTGATGTACTGCTCTCTAGCAATTATATGCATGTTCAGAAGAAGGTAAGCTATGTTCTATTGTATTTTCATTTTTTGCTTATTGACCACTGTATATTCATCTTCTGGTTTTTTGCTATCTGTATATTCATCTACTGGCTGAAGCTGTTGTTTCTATGTTAATGGCTCTGCAGATCTCTGCACCAAACAAACTCTTGGATTCGGCAATTGACCAGGGTCCTTACGTCAATGTTTCCGAGGATGGAATGGTGGCTGCATTGAACAATGCGCCAACAGTAGACAATGTGGACGAAAGAGATGCACGACAGGATACAAATCATGATGGTCATGACCGAGTTCCAGAAGAAAGTAAAAGAGATGAGCTTGTGACTAACAATGTGGAAGAAATACATGTTAGGCAGGATACTCAGCATGATGGTCATGCCATGGTTCCAGAAGAAGGTAAAAAAGATGAGCTTGTGACTAAAACTAACACAGAGAGTGGTGATTCATCTTGTATTGCACAAACGACTAGTGCCCACAATCCAGTGCCTCTTGATGTAGTAACACCTTTCAAAAGATACCTAGGACAGTTATCTCGACAAAATCGATGGTCCATCTGGTTGCTGGCTTATATTGCTATCACCACAAGTTGGCCATTGGTTGGTTCAGCCCTTCATCTTGTGTTTGGAAAAAGGCTTAGGAATATCTTACCCCGAGGTTTAGTTAGAAGATAAAATTGTATTGCATTATATTACTGTTGTATTTGTCTGTAGATGTAGATGTATAACAATAATAACAATAATAAAAATGATAATAATATATACGTGATTTTATTTCCTTAGCTTGCTTACATGATAATTCTCCATTTCTTAGCTTATGGTGAAATTAGTTGGAACTTTCAGTGGTCTATTGTTTTTCCTTAAACTGGTTTACCCTGTTCCCATCCTGGTTTTCAACAACAGGAACGCCTGTCTATAATAATTTGATTATTCCATTAAGCTTTTTGTATTATAAAATATGCATCAGACATGCCCTCTATACTATAGTGTAGATGTTGAAGATACGGAATGGCAACTCACCATACCAGAATATACTGCAAGACTTGACAACCTATGTTGTGTATTACACATGTGATGTGATTGCATCACATGTTATAATCTCATTTTAAAATCAATGTGCAATTATTTTTCTTTATACTTGACATTGTTCATCCTTTTTCTAAAAATATTCTTTAAAGACAAGGTAATTTTCCTTCTATATGAAAATGAGAGTATTGTCCCTGGAACACAAAAGGTTGAACAAGCTACACAAACCTGCCTACACACATGTTCTACTTGTACTGAGATAATACTCGTAGGAGATGAGGTGGGTAAATATATATCAACCATATGCAGCATGGAACTGAAATGAATAAAGAGCTTCAGTGACCAGAACTTGTAAATATATCAACAACTTTGAACTGATAGTTAAGAGAAGCAACTTCATAAACTGAAAATTCACAGACATGACAATCAATCTCCAAATGCTTTATTCTTTAAAGAAATATCCCGAGCTCGCTGTAATGTGGAGTGCACTATACACAACCATTATATTGTTACTCAGGGTGAACCAAGTGACATGGTACGCAACTCCCATTTAAACGTTAATTATTTTTTCTTTCCGAGGGAATTTAAATGTTATGACATTTGATTTTTATGATATCCCTATTCTGATTTTTTTTTTATAGGACCGAATAAAGATATTTTAGTTTAAATGTAGTAATACTTTGCGTCAAATAAATTTTTAAATATCTCTCGTGTGTGTGTATAGTTATGTTTCGTAAGATCTTATTCAACTAGCAATACTAAAATTGTCCATTTTTTTGTTGTACCCGAGTTTAAATCCAAAATTCTTCCTTTGTCTATGAGTGTTTCGGTTGGTATTTTCCACCCAGTCAACTTAACAAAATATCAATAGTTATGAAATAGACGTGATACATTTTGGTGTATACATAGTTAAATTAGGACAATGGGATGGGGTCCTCGTATTCTCCTATACTTTGAACAATCCAGTGATTGTTTCAACTTCCAACTAAACAGTTTGTACTATAGTTGCTATTGTTTTTCTCTTCCATGTGTTTTTGTGACTGTGTGTGTTGGAATTTTCTATAAATAAAACAATTATACTAGCTAGTAGCTAGGAATAAGTAATTGTCAAAAAAGTTTCATTGCATAATGAAAAAATTTATGAGTTGGATTTGTATACTTTGAATTACATTCCGGGACAAAAGCTTTTGGTATAGGAAATGACGTATTTCTTAGAAGGAACATCAAAGACAAATAAAACATCCAAGTAATAATAATAATGAAATGTTATGAAGGAATAGAAGTTTCTAAAATCATATAAAACAACCAAGATTAATATATTAAAAAAAACTTCATAAGCTAGATTAGTGTCACATTGTTTTCTCAGTCTCTGTCGCTTGTCGATGGTTTTATTCGTCCATACACCATGTCTTTTATCGTTAGTTATTTAATAATTTGTTATTGCAATGGATGAAACTTAATGTCAATCGGTCTTAATCTTTGACTTGACTGCAGATGTAAAACACATTTTTAAGTGGAATATACCTTTGGTTAAATCTCGGACAGAATCATCTGAAGGGCATATTTCATACGCACATAAATCTGAATGGGAATCTTAGGACATATATAAACTTTTAAGTCTCTTGGGGTTACTCTTAAAAAAAAAAAAGTTTCTTGGAGTTACCTCCACAAAAAAAGTCTCTTGGGGTCAAATTTTATATGTCTAACTTTATATAGTTAATTTGATTACCATTTATAAAACCAAAAAAACAAATTAAAAAATATAAAAAACTTTGAGTTATGAAAATAATTAATTTAGTGTATGTTTGGTATCATTGTGAATATGTTAGAATCACGATAACCCACATAATTTTGCAGATGCTATATAGTGTGGTTTTTAAAAATCATGGTAGATCATCGTGATTCTGACATACGCATTATGATACCTAACATATATTTACATAGTTTTTGGTTCCAGGATGGACGCGTGTTTACAAGTGTCCGACGCGAATTACTCTAAAAATCTGTGTTTGAGAAATTTTTGAAAAATCAGTTTTCATGAGTAAAAACAATCCTACACGAATCTACAAATCAACATTCTTAAGCATATTTGGTTTATTTGAATACTATTTTTTTATGTTAGATTTTCTTCTTTGTCGTGATATAGTTTCATTAATTTAAGTGTACTATTACTATACATAATTTTTGCCATATTTAAATGTTTATAGTAAATAAAATTGAAATGGGGTATTAGCTCGGTAATCTATTCAATCTATTGACGTATTAGCTCGATAATTTATTTAAAAATGCTAATGTGAAGGATACATATAAGTTGATTTAAAAACAATGACCATAAATGTTGATTGAAAACATTTGAAATTTGAAAGACTACTGTATGGCAAAATATTTTAGAGAAATAAAAAATAAAATTTAATATAGTTATAAGGATCAAAATTTTAAGGTTAAATATGTTTTTGGTCACTATAAATATACAAATTTTTGTTTTAATCCCACTAAATTTTTCATTTGATCACTTTTAGTCTCTCAAATGTTTTCAATCACCATTTTTAATGCACTTTTAAGTCAAATCGTGTGTAACCTTCAATTTTTTTAACAAAGAATTTTTGAACAAAACATGAATTAAATATGATTTTTAAGTGCAAAAAACATAAAAATTCATATTTAATTCATGTTTTGTTCAAAAATTCTATTTTTTTAAAGATTATTAAAATATTCTAAACATTCATTAAAATTTTCATTCAAAAATATGAAGGCTATGCTTGAGTTGACTTAAAAGTAGTAATTAAATATGATGGTTGAAATTTTTTGGAGGATTAAAAGTGATAAATATGTTGATTTTAATAACAAATCTTCATTTTTTGTTTCCCCTAACTACTGTCGGAGGTCACTGGTTAGCATGACTCATATTTTATTTAAGGAAAATGCTAACAAGTATCTTATGACACTTGATAAGAAGTTTAAAGTAAAAATATTTTTTTAGAATATGTCTATTCAACACATTAAAACATAAAAAAAAAACTTTTTGTACATGAAAATTATCAATTATTTACATTTTTTAATACTTAACAAGTATGCATTTCTTAGCATATCGTTTATTTAACTCAAAAATTAAGTATCGCAATGTCATTCTCCAAGATAATAAGAGTAACTTATCCTCCACTGAGAGCATCTTTTTCCTTAATGATAATATATACAAAGTCATGATTGCTATACTTAGAGAGTGTGTCAAAGATACCAAGAGTTGGAGTGCAAGAATCGTAATATCCGGAAGATCCCCTAAACTTGTTACATTACTGTTCATAATTACATCCACCACTATTTCATGCATTGCAAATTATACTAATATTTTGAAAGAAGACAACAGCTGTAGAAGCAAATAGTTTGCATCTTAGAATGCAGACAACTAACATATGGATGCTGGTGTCTCAAATTAAATAAAGTTATTCCCAATACTCAATGAACTACAAAGCATGATTTCCCGGATCATGTCATATGAATGTGAGGGCCACACCATTACTGTTTTCTGTAAAATGCTACTGCAATTTTTTAAGATAATTCTTACGTTGACATCAATATTAATCTGCAATATTGTATTTGTATACTGTTTGTAATTTGTATGATGAGATATTGTTTTTAAATTACTTTTTTTTTTCTCTTTTTGTCACATCATAAGATATAGCCTTATAGGTAATTTATTTATCATACTATATACTATAGTAACATTTAAATAACAACAATTATAAGGAAACAACAATTATATTTAAACACATCATATTCGCCTGGTTCATTTAACACTTCATGTTATTTTATCTTTATTTTTCATATATTATCACTAATCTATTGCATCGTTATTTTTATACACCAAGTATTTTCTTTTTAAAGAGATTAATTTCATGTATTCAAGTGTGAAAAAATTTAAACTATTAACAGCCAACACATCAAGATTAATCATGTGTCTGATTTTAGAAGTGTTTGTAATAAAAGTGAAATAAAATGGCGGTTATGATTAATTGATAGTGTAAACTTATTTACATAAAAAGGATGGCAAATATGAATTAAATAATTTTTTAAATCAATAATATCATCAAGACAACACGTGATATGAATCCATTGATCTACACACAATTTGACATAGAGTAATGATATTTGTACAACCCTTTTGTGACAACTTTTGAGACAATCTTCCATTTCTCTCTTCTTATTGGTCAAAAACATTAGAGAGAGAAAAACAGAGAGAGATTGAGTAAGAATACAATAAAAGCATGAGAGAGAAAGTTGTCCAAAAGTTGTCACAAAATGGTTGTACAAATTTCATTTCTCTTTGATATATATTCCCGAACTATCATGGTTTACTTAGTATTTCTAAACTATAGAAACATGATTTAATATTCTTTATGATATCTTATCATATTTTATTTTAGTTTTTTCATTTGCTGAGTGTTTTTATTTTTTGGGAGGGTAAAATGTGGAAAACAGTATTTTTGATGAGTGATAACTTACTCGACTGCCCTTTCTTTCTTTTCTTTCTTTCTTTCCCCATCCATCAGTTTTCAGAACCGACCACACCACCTCTCTTCAATTCAACCCCCACCACTCCTTTCCATTCCCTTTTGTTCTTTTTCATCATCTTTACACGCAAACAAAGCTGTGGTAAGTTAAAAAAAGAGTAGGAAAATATAAATAGAAATGTGAAAATTAGGGCTCTTAAAAACATGTAAATTAGAAAGAAATTTTGGAGAGTAAAAAGTCGAATGATAGAGAGATTATGAGTTGTACCAAAAAAAAAGGATTATGAGTTTAATTCATATTCTATCATATAATGCTAGTAATAATCATCAACGTTGGCCGTTCATTTTCTTTTTGGAACATAAGCATAGTGAAATTAAAAAAGAAAAATATATTACTGATAACGGTACTATAAATCCAAATTCTCACCCTGAAGTTGACATCCCATGAACATTTCAAAAGGAAACATTTGTTATCCGTAAGTCTTAGTTCAAGTTTTTATTTTTAGCAAATTTTTTTTAATTCATTTCATTAGAAATAGTTAAATACCGAGTAGTTGGTACATCATGAAAAATACGAAGGCTAAAGTGCTATAATGAAAAATACGAAGGCAAAAATACGAAGGCTGAAGTGCTGCTATAAGGATGTTCTAACAATACTATGAGCAACTATATTTGTTTCTATTCTAATATATGACATTACATAGTCGTTTCTAGAAAGTAAAAAAGTTTTAGAGTATGATACAAGATCACCAAATTCGCTAGTATGAGTGGTGGAAGTGTTGAATGCATCAAGATAGAATTATAGGATCGGTTTCTAATCTGACATTTTGCATCCATACCTAATGGTCAGGTTAATAGCTTCTAGTAAACCTAAATCTTAGTTCAATCGACAAATATCAAAATTGTTAGTTTGATTCCTTGGTGTTTCTGATTCAAACTTTGAAACTCTCGTTTATGTCAACAAGTCTTCTATTGTATTTACCATTTCATAAAATAAAAAAAAAGGAAGAATTTGTTTTTGAGAAAAGAGAACAATGAAAAACCCTCACGTGGGGTTGTCTGACACATACAAAATTTTCCACCATAACCAGCCTGAACGAGAGATTGAGAAACCTATTGATGAAGTACTTGTCCTTGCTCGATATATTTGTTGTTTCTAACACACACACCCTATCTCGTCTCTTTAGTATACTTCATGTTTTATCTATATATAAATACACGTACTTGTCTCTGTTTTTTTAAATTTTTTATTTAATCAATAATTTGTTGTTTCTAATTTATTTTGTCACGCCACAGTGAAACTGAAAAGAAAATATAAGAAGGTTTTTGGGGTTTGTTTTTGTTTTGTTTTGTCTTTGACATGGGGGTGGCAGTGAGGCCTCACGTGGGTTTATCTGACACCAAGGCATGTTTTTCTACCTTACCGGCTTGCCCTCTTTTCCTTCTTTCCTTCCTCGTTTTACCTTTCCATTCATCAAGTTCAGACAAAGAGATTTCTTGCATTTGGGTTTTGCTATTTTTTTTTTTACTTTCTTTATTAATTTTATTATTGTTATCGATATGCAACGGGGTTTATATTCACTCCATGTTCTTATTATAAGAAAAATTAACTTTTTAAGCTAGTTGAGTAATTAATGTATTTGACCTATTAAAAATTTAAAAAGTAAATTGTTGTTTATATTAAAATTAAGATGGAGTATCATTATATATTACACCTAGACTCGTTGATAAATAATAATATTTATTTTCACCCTTTTAAGTTTAATAATTAAGACATGTCTAATATAAAAAAAATAAAATAAAGATGAACTTTTACAACTTTTGATTAAAAAATAAATTTTATAATAATAATAGTCGGAGAACAAAAATAATATTTTATTAAAATTTATTTGAAATAGAAGGGTCTATCATTTAACCAGGTCCATATTGGATAACGTATAATTAAGTTAATTAATTTTTCTTAGTTTTATCTAAAAATAATATACACGTTTTTCTTATAATAATTAATTAATATATATAAGCCATTATTTACACTTGAATAGAAGGCAAACGGGCAACAAGCTGCGCCGCTAGACTTTTTTGAAACTTATTTTAATAATAGAATAGTTGAGATTTATTTATATTTTGAATCAAACAAATATATACACGTTAGTGGATGTGTGGAAATGGATTCCAGACCCGGTTGTTGGGTACACTGTTAGTGGGGAGTATAGGCTTCTCACTGCGAGGCCGCCCCTCACTGTGCATGTCCCGAGGCTCTTTTATGGAGGAAGGAAGTTCCTTTGAAGATTACTGTGTTCACTAGGCGATTGTTCCGATTTCGTCTGCCTACTAAATCAAATTTGTTCCGTAGAGGCATTATCTCATCCGAGGCTCAGATGTGTGTTGCGGTTATTAGGAAAGAGAGAACTATTTTTTTCTATCTTGTCCCTTTTTTGGTCAGATATGGCATATGGTGCGAGACTGGCTTGGTGTTTACACTGCGGATCATTACAATATTGTTGATCATTTTTATCAATTTGGTACTATTTTTGGTGGCGCCAAATCTCGGGGCTCCCTCATGCATTTGGTTTGGTTTGCTTGTGTTTGGGTAATTTGGAAGGAAAGAACTGACATGATTTTCTATGGTAAAGAGAACTATCCTGTGCAGTTCTTGGAGAAAATAAAGTCACTTACCTTTTGGTGGTTTAAAGATCATTCTTTAATCTTCATTATAGCTTTCATAATTGGTGTCAAAACTCACTCTTATGTGCGGGTATTTACTAATTTGTGCTTCTTGTTGTTGATATACTGTTGTAATTTTTGACTTTCTTCTCTGGTACACCTTGTGCTGAGAGGATAGTCCCTTATGTATTAATATCATTTTGATTTCTTAAAATAAAAACAAATATATACACGTTTTTGCTTATAACTGAAAATTATTTTTTTCTTTTCCATATATTTTTTGTGCTAGAAATAATTTAGTTCAAGGCGCAATAACATTAAATATTATAACATCTACAAACTTTAGTTTACTACATCGTAGAGTCTGGTCCATTTCATTAGACCTAATCTAAATTGATTATTAAAGCTTATTCCCATTGGTTCAATACTAGATGCTTTTGCTTTTTCTTCATGTTACATGCTCTTTCTTCTTTGGATATATAACATTTATTTTTGGACAAATCGGATAACATATATCCAACAAAATGCCATATGTCAGTCTCAAATTGCATTTATGCCATATTTGGAGCATATTAATGGCAAGTTATGTGTCTACCATTAACAAGACAATCAAGAATTAAGAACCTTTCCATGTTTGATGTGACCTTTAGAGGATCCAGCGCTGCTACCAATGACTATTTCAAACATCAATACCAACTCTTATGAACTCTCTCGTCCCACTCTTTTTATACGGGAAATGATTTTCTTTCTTTTGCAAAATGATTGATAGGCACAAACTTAAATTATTACACGTAGATTCTTCACGTAACCATCGATTAGTTAACTGTTCTTGTTTCTTTTGCAGCAGAACGATCATATCATGGTTAAAAAACATGTAATCATATTTCTTCAACTAAGAATGTAATCCTATTATTTGTGAGGTTAATTTACAGGGAAATGTTAACCGGACACTAGTTAAGAAGACATATATAATAATATTTGTATTGGTAGTTGTGTAATCAATGTATTACAAACCTAAAAAGTGTTTTTTTTTATTTAAAATTTCTTCTTTTAACTTCCTTAACTAATGCTCTGGGGACACTGGTTAAGATGACCCATATATATGCATCAGTTTTTCTATGTGTCAAAAACTTAAAATAGTAAATTTGTAATGAAATATCAAATATGTATATTTTATTTTAAATATATAACTTTCTATATGTTATTTTTATTTTAATTATTATATTATTAGTTTAAATTTGAATTATTATTAGTTTAAATATGATCAATTAATTATAGTTGTAAATAGTTGCACAAAATTAATTGTAATTAAACTAATCCATTTAATTAAAATTTATGTACTATTTAAAACTCATACTCTATGATTAGGTAAAATAAGCATAATAATGTAAACAAAATATTTTAAATAAATGGTAAAATTAGAAGGAAAAAACTAAACAAAAATTTAATAAACCTTTAATGTAGGTATAGATTTATAACCAAATTGACTTTAAATTAAAGTTTATAGCCAAGCATATAATTAAATCAACTGATTATATATAAGTATTTGTCCATCAATATTATCACTTATTATTAGATTTTTATATTAGATCTTTTTTAATAAATTTATTTTATAACTTATCTCGATTTCATGTGAGATTTAAGTTTTTCCTAACAAACTCATCTTATGGAGTAGTGTTATTTATTGTTACAAAATTGACTTATAAGATGAACGGTGTTACTTTCTATAAACTCATTTCAGGTTTTATCACTATAACACATGAGTTTTGCATGGGTTAAACGTATATGATAACAACTTGCAAAATCAATTCTATTAAAATATTGTAAATAAAAATTTAAACATGCTGAATTGGTGGGTCATTTAATATGAACCTGATTAAAAGATGGACCTTACTATTAGTAGTAAATAACTTGAAATAAAATATACTTTTTCTCAATTTTTGTTATGGATGTGTCTAATATATGGATCTCAAAAAATGGTTCAAGATAGACCTTTACCTTTTTTAGTAATTTTTTTTAAAATAGCATAGTGGTCAAAGGCACACACTAAAAGTTTAGAGAAATGAGAAATTTAACGTTCGAACTCCAACATCCACATGTTATTATCCTTGCAACTACCAACTAAGATGTATTTACAAGACAGTAAAAAAATGAATTTTATGATAATAATAATATTAATAAATTAAAAATGGAAAACAAACATAAATATTTTATTAAATTTATTAAAAATGGAAGGGTCCGCAATTAGACTGGGTCCGTATTTGATAACCTTTTTATTATAATAAAATTCATTTTTATTTATTATAAATAATATGAGCACAACCTTAGGCTATTTTTCAGAGGTCCATATTAGATGCACTTATTAATTAAGGAGAAATGTTAAATATGCAATAAAAGTTTGTTTGACAAAACATATGAAATAAAAATTAATTTCATTTATTTATTTTTGCAAAGATTTATCACATCAAATCGATATTGGATGAAGTGTACTGTGCGTATTAATGATGAACATGAGACATCCTAGTGTTGTCAATGGATTCACTGTATGGTGCAAAATATAGGGACATCCAAAGAAAGTTGAAATATATATTTCCAACTTTGATAGAAGTTCCTTTCCTTCACAATGGCATATGCTTTTAAATTTATTAATCGAAGTAAACCCGTTTCTTTCATTCAGTCATGGTTCATGTTTTTACTACCAAAATGAGAAGAATCAAGTTAAAGAATCACTTATAGATTAGTGATGCAGCACATTAATTAATAAAATTAAAGAAAAAGTATATCACATATATATACGGGTAAAGTTGGGTGGCTTTTTGTTAGCATCCATTTGTCTTGGTATATTATATGACGAGAAAGTGTCAAAAAGTTTCCTTTGCAGAGGATCCCTATGTACTTAAGGAATATATGATAAGAAAGCCAAAATCCTTGTAAATCTCTCTTAGTTGTGCCAATTAGAATCATGTTGACAAGAATAAAAGATCCGAATTTCTTTGTTGTTTCCATCAAAGGCAATATAAGCAAATATTAAAACCTAACAAGTATACTCTAAATGCATATGTCGTTGACTAGTGTGTTTTCTTTCAAAAATATGATCCACATATGCAAATATATTGACAACATGAACGTATATAGCCATAGCATATATAGCTAGCATATACATAGAGATTATTTCTTCTCTTAATTATAATATATTGGTCACACATGGAAATCTAGGTATAGAATAGATATAGCCAAATGATCAAAGGCAAGGAATGTGTATAGTGAAGAAAAGGAATAGTATATATTGATGAAGATATATACTAACTTGTTATTATTAATTAAAAGGGCAATGAAAAAAGTGTATATATAAAGAGAATTGTTGAAGGACGGTACGTTTGATTCCCTAATGACACCGCTGTCTCTTGTCCAATTCATATGGCATCTTCCAAGCCATCTCAACTACCAAAGGAGTAAAAACCTCTTTAATAAACATTTTTCATTTCAAAAAGCATTCTAATTCCAATGCATATAATAATAATGAAAAGATCTATGTGTTTTCCTCATTCAAGACACTGATTGTAATAAAGAATATAAAGATGCCCTTCTTTCTTAATCTCTCCGTCTTATTGCAAAGTATATTATGTACGTATATATTTTTTTGTCAAAGTATAGTATGTGCATATTTTTTTAAAAAGCTAAAATAAAATATATTAACTAAAACTTAGTTTCTTAAGCACAAGAGGTATTAGAGAAGAGTTAAGAAAAGTATCTGTTACATCATATTACCAACCACAAGAAATAAGTGTTACAGCCAAAGTAAAAAACACAAAAAATAGATTGAAACTAATTATGAACAATATTTGTTTTAATTGATTTTTCTTCAATTATACCGTACATTTAATAATGTGTATTGTTCACGTAATATATATTATTTTTCACTTTGCAATTATATTAATAAAAATACACTTGTTAATAAAGATAATTTTAAAAAAAATCTTCATTCTCATTATTTTATTTATCATATTTTTCTTAATATAATAGGAAAAACTATAATAAAAAAAATTGATCCTTCTTTGTTTGGTCTCTTCCTCCTATATATAGCCATGTTATGACATGAGGGAATTTTTGTGAACTTCTCCCTCATAAAAGTCCACAACCATATCACCTTTTTTCGTCATAGATTTTGTCTATCTCTTTCTCTATTTCACACACACACACAAACAAAGATTATATTATATTTCTCTCCTTTTTCAGATATGGAAGCTGATTCAGAAGAAGATGAGCTTCTGAATCTTAGCCTTTCAGTTAATAGAGAAAGAAAAAAGAAGGGAAAAATCATCATAAGTAGAGAAAATAACAACATGATGAGTACTAATACAAACTCCTATGAAGGCTATGAAGGAAAAATCTTTCATCTTCTTCAAATGAGAGAACAAATGCTAAGAAAAAGCACTCTCAACATTGAAGATTCAAATGGTCTTCCATTAATTCATTTACTTCTCACAACATCAACTTCTGTTGATGAAAACAACTTGGATTCATCTCTTGAAAACCTAACAGATCTTTACCAAACAGTTTCACTCACCGGTGATTCGGTTCAACGTGTCGTCGCATATTTCACCGATGGTTTAACTGCAAAACTCCTCACAAAAAAATCACCATTCTATGAAATGTTGATGGAAGAACCAACAATCGACGAAGAGTTTCTCGCATTCACAGATCTCTACAGAGTTTCACCGTATTTCCAATTTGCTCATTTCACTGCAAATCAAGCTATCTTGGAAGCCTTTGAAAAAGAAGAAGAGAAAAATAACCGTTCTATTCATGTTATTGATTTTGATGTTTCATATGGTTTTCAATGGCCTTCACTGATTCAATCACTTTCAGAAAAAGCAACAAGTAGCAACAGAATCTCTTTCAGATTAACTGGTTTCGGTAAGAATTTAAAAGAGCTTCAAGAAACTGAATCTAGGTTAGTTAGTTTCTCAAAAGGTTTTGGTAACATTGTTTTTGAGTTTCAAGGTTTGTTAAGAGGATCAAGAGTAATTAATTTAAGGAAGAAGAAAAATGAAACTGTGGCGGTTAATTTAGTTTCCTATTTAAACAAAATGAGTTGTTTATTGAAAATAACTGACACATTGGGATTTGTTCATTCTCTTAACCCTTCCATTGTTGTGGTTGTTGAACAAGAAGGTAGTAAAAATCCTAGTAGAACCTTCTTATCAAGATTCACAGACACATTGCATTATTTTGCAGCTATGTTTGATTCACTTGATGATTGTTTACCACTTGAGAGTATTGAAAGGTTAAGAATTGAGAAGAAGGTTTTTGGTAAAGAGATTAAAAGCATGCTTAATAACTATGATGATGTGGATGGTGGTGTTGATTGTGCAAAATATGAAAAGATGGAAACATGGAAAAGTAGAATGGAGAATCATGGATTTGTTGGTATGAAAATGAGTTCAAAATGTTTGATACAAGCAAAATTGTTGCTTAAGATGAGGACACATTATTGTCCACTTCAATTTGAAGAAGAAGGTGGTGGTGGTGGTTTCAGGGTTTCAGAAAGAGATGATGGAAGGGCTATCTCTTTAGGATGGCAAAATAGGTTTTTGCTTACTGTGTCAGCATGGCAATCACTTTGATGATTTGATAGATCTTTAATAATCTTATGTCTCCTAACTCTTTTCATCATTTTGGTAATAATCTACACTCAAAATGATGATTGATTACTTTAGCTAGCTAATAATTTTGTTCTTTATTTTCTTTCTCTAGCTATGATCTTTTTTATATATGACATATTATGTCTTGAATTATTAAGAGCTTTAATTTTCAGTAGTTTGTAGGTTGGTCAAGTAAATATATGAAGCATATATGTATGTATGTATCTTTCTTAAGGAATTAAATGTCCTTTTTTTCTTCTTGTTCATTGTATTAGCATGATGAACCCTAATATCCCTTTTTCTCTTTTGGGTGCAAGTGGAAAAAACCCTAGTTGAAGTGATGAACATATCTTTTATGAAACCCAGGTATAATTGAGTAAGATGCGGTTTCTTGTTATCCTAAAATATCATTTTATGTATAGATAAAGTTATTTTCTTTTTTTGAAAGAAAGATAAAGTTATTTTAGGAAGTCCCTTTCAACAAATAATTTTTTTTAAAGATACCGATGACTTCATGAATCATTTTATAATCTATCAATATAATTAAAACTATTTCACTTTTTTATACATAAAAAAAATCATTCCTACGAGAACTTTTTTTTATCGCTTACAAAGAATGTTGTAGCAAAAAATGTTACTGTGATAGATTTTTTTTTTGAGCGAAAATGTTACTGTGATAGATAAGTAGGTCAAAACAAAGATTTATGAATAAAAGAAGCGAAATATTTTTTTTATCATTAAACAAAAGAAGAATGCTATCTCTTTTTTGAGGCAAAATAAGAATACTTGTAGCTATGAAGATTCCCGTCTAAAATAAAATACTCCAACAATGAAGATTCGAGTAATTCACTTTTTTTTAGAACATAATAATTAATGATGTGACAATTTATGATTAATTGACAAAAATGAAAAATTTATATTAACAATATATTTTAAAAATATTGGTCAAATAACCTAATCGTTAAATTCGGACACCGTAATTTTTAAGAAATTGAAAATTTGAGGTTAGAACTTCGACATTTGGATATCAATGTTCATTAAACTACTCTTAAAATATATGAAATTTTGAAATAATGATAACTAATAATTACATGTACACTGATGCAGTTATTTTAGAAAATTTAGTTTTAAATGTAAAAGGATTTTTACACATTATTATTGTTATTATTATTTGTTGTTTTATGCTGATACATATGCACCGATATTTGAGTTATTCAAATGGAGTATTATCTAGTTATGAAAAGTAATTTCATCAATACATTTTAATTAAATTTAAAACAGGTAAAATTTAAATTACTAGATGCATACAACTATTATAAACTTTTTAAAAAATTAAGCGTTGCCTATATGTTAGAGGATGGTGGAATAGAAGATAAAATCACTGGCAATTCTAAGGATTTATGTAACCAAAAAAATATATTCTAAGGATTTAAAATTATACATTGTAGATGTAAATATAATCGACATCTAATAAAGATACAATATATTTTTCTATGTTGTTAACTGTCTTCCTTAAAAAAAATGTATTTTTACTAATGAAAATATCTTACCCTCATCAAATTTCTTAAAAAAAAAAAAAACCCTCATCAAATAATCAATGTCAATTTATTTTACACTAACTGATTTTCCATTCGAACTCATATTTCTTTTTTCAAAAAAATAAACTAAATCAAACTCATATTTTAATGTTTTTGCCTTTTTTGGTGATATTTATTGTTTTTGCTAATAAATTGTAATTAGATTCTTTAACTTCTCAATGGGAGTTTCAGAGTATCCTTGTGGCTTAGTCTTTTTGAATCAATTATGAGACTGATTAATACCTGAGTCGACAATGGGACATAGTCATATGCTTTTTTATTTGGGTTGGGCTACCTTTAAAATGAGTGGATTCTAGGAATCGAGGTCGAGTTTGTTTATTGGAGGGAAGTTGTGATGCAAATTCTCCCATCACCATGTTGGTAACTCATATTTTAATGTAATATACTAAATATAAAGGTATTAACTTTTTCATTACTATGGTTTTTTTTTCCTTCTGAAAATCAAAGAGTTAACAAAAAAAATTATTTCATAATATTTTAAAAGTAGTCATCCAGTCGTCCTAAATTGCTCCATCAAAAATATATTTTAAAATATATTTATCATTGATGTGAGATTGGTGAATGATATGGAAATACATTTGTATGCACTTTTAAATTTGAGTCTTCCGTACTCTGAAGAGTTCTTGAACCCAACTTGTTGCCTAATCTTTTTCTTATAAAATAAATAACTAGAGGAAGATAACCAATTTACATTCATTAAGAAATAAAAGGCTTTGCAAGAGTTCTCATTTATCAAGATTTTTGTTTTGTTTTGTTTTTGTCTTGATAAGAGTCATTCCTTATGCCTGAGGCAAAATAGTTTGAAACTATCCCATTAACTCTAGAATTTTCATCCAGGTTAGATGATTATCACCAGTGAAATTGTTGCCAACTTGGCTTGCTCAAGTTTAGGAAGGAAATTAATGGATCAGATTTTATAATTTTTAGATCATACTCACATAGTTTTGATATAATTTCATATATTTTCTACATATAATTTCTTTTTTTAAGGGTACATATAAAATTGTTTTACCACCCAAACACACCATACGGACACGAAATCCCTTCAGGAAGTTCCTATGCCTAGCTATGATTCTCTCTTATCCCTGTATATATATGTAGCCCGTATGCTATTTGGGTATATATAGTTATTTATTATAGTTGTACCTTGTAATTAATATAATTTTTTTACCACAATATATATCTATACTATATTCTCATTGTTATAAGTTGTAAGACATAATTGGTAATTGTCTAGTGTTAATTGGTGCAAAAGAGAATTAGAATACTCAGAATCTGTCATAGGTAGGTATGTTTTAGCAGCAAAGACAATGTTGTCAACAATTCATTTTAATTAATTAATTCCATGCATTTCAGTTCATTTTATGTTATTGAAATTTGAGCTATAAGTATGTACCTGTAGCCGGCTATTAAATTTCAATTTCTTGTGCTAGGAGTACAAATGTAGTAGCTAGCTACACTATCAATAACTCCCAGAAAGTTGCATTTAATATAGCCTTGTAGATCACAATTTGCTATCTCTTTGGGGGATTGTGATCCTGATGAGCAACTGGTATCATCGATCTAGCTTCTCTATGTTAATATTGCAGGGGAATCTCTTTGTACAAGGGAAAAAGAAAAAGAAAAAGAAAAAGAAAAAACAAGACTTTAGCCATTTCAGGTAAATAAATACCTAATGCCTAATGCAGTATTATTCAAAAAAACTTTGCGATAAAATTATAATCTTCTTTGTCAAAAATAAATAAATAAATAAATGTAGTAATGTATAAGGGCAAAACATAACACAACACAACACAAGAAGAATATTGGTAGATAGATTTTCATTCATGTGATGAAGGACAAAGTTGAATGATGAGTGATGGCCTCCTCGAATCGTCAAAAGAGTGATTGTCTGTATATGTATGATATATCTGCTGCAACACGCATATATATTTAACTTGTGAAATACATTTCCAGTTCAGGGGATTGGAAATTTGTGTCATAATAACTGTGACATGTCAACTACCGAATCATCGTCTACTCTTTTGTCATTACTACCACTTTAGTTCTATACGAATCATACATTCATATATCAAGGGTTGTCTATGTTAATGTATGTATGGGATGAGGCTAAGGGTATCGCCAAGGTCTCCTTCATTAAGGACACCATATATAATAATTAGAGCAATGATACATGTATAAAGTATATTCTCATCATTTATTCTAACATTTTTTTTAAAGAGTTAAAATGGAATATATATATATATATATATATATATATATATATATATACACACACACTAAACAAAGGTATTATACCTAATATAAGGAGTGTCAGATCAGAACACAAAGTTTAACAAACAGATACAATGTCGGAACAAGCTCAAATATTAATAACAAGAAGTTTGTCGATCCAGCCAATTGACCAAACAAAGTAAAATGATTAGATAATTGTAACAGGTTATCCACCCAATTTCGAACAAGTTGTCAAATGCTACCATAAAAAGTACAAAAAAAAAAATTGTCATTTCTTCAAAACCAGAGCCGCTCACACAAACTTGAAGTTTCAAACAAGATAGGAGCTTACACAAATGTAACAGGTTATCCACCCAATTTCGAACAAGCTCACACAAGAAGAAAAGCTACTAACGCTAGCCTAAATAGTGTAAAAAGATTAAGCCACCAAATAAGATACTCAAAAGTGAAATTACATCAGTAGTTTTTGAGTTTTACCACAAAAAAAGATAGGAGCTTAATTTTTTCTAACAACTGTGGTAACGTTTCTTCCTTGTGATTGAATGTTAGATTCTTCAATTTTTTCTAAATCGCTCAAACACAAGCGACCAAATTAGGAGAAACAATTTGTGGATCCAACCAATTGATCAAGGAGTGTACATGGGTCGGTTTGAGTTGAGTTTGGCCAAATCCAAGACCCGAACCATATAAGGTACTCCGGTTTGGGTGAGTTAAAATAACCACCCGTTACATTATTGGGTTGGACATACCCAGTGATTTTTGGTTTGCGTTGGGTATTGGGTTACCCAAATTATTTTTCTGTTTTTTTGTTAATATTAAATGATTAAATAATGAGTCATCGTATTTTTTTCATAAAAATTACTCAAATTTTTTATTTTCTTAAAAAAGATTGTGTAACCTATTTTCAGTATATTTTAAGGTCATAAAATAATAAATGATAATATTAAATAATAATTTTCATAATAAAATAGTTGCATGACATAAAATTGCATTGGCATCAAAATAACCAAAAAGTGCAAGATCTTGATTTGTAACTCTAGCATGCTTTAATTTTCAATATAGATGATACCTTGTGTCAATTTTGAAAATGAGACTTGATTTATGACCAAATTTTTTTAAATTCTCCTTTGTTACTATGAAAATAAAATTAAAATTTAGGTATTATTAGGTAAGTGGGTTTATTGGGTTTGGGTTTGTTTTACCCGAAACCCGTTATTTTTTATGAGTTTTATATTTTTAAAAATTATACACACCCGATGACCCAGCCCAACCCATTTCTTTTAATTTTTTTGGTGGATTTAACCGGGTTTTTCGGGTTGACCCAATTTATGTACACCCCTGTATATAATGATGCCACCATATTATAATTAAGAAATTTTTATGCATCAAATCGAAGAAAAAAACTACAAAATCATGTTTTGCTTCCTAAATCTTAATTAAGCTCAATAAATCTCTATTCATCCTAAGGTTATAGAATTTGTGCATGTGCAAATCAAGGAAGCATTTTTTTTTTGCTGATTAAAAAAAATCCTATTATAGGATAACAAACAAGTACCATTGACAAAGACAAAAGAGAGAAGAAGAGAAACAAAATACAACAATAAATAAAAAGAACAAAAACCAGAAAACTATCATAACTAGATGAAAATCCACCCCAACAAAATTAAGGAAACCACTCAGAAAACTATCTCAACAGATAAATGTAGGGATGAACAGCACACTCATAAAAAGTATATAATAAGGAGATTATAAGGACTTATCCAAAAATCATTTTTAAGAGAAGAACTTTATTCGATTAACTAATTGCTTCCTCGAGATAATGTATTGAAAACCCGACACTTAAATTTGTTTTAGATGAGTGTTAGGAATACTTTTTTTATCTAATTGAATAATATCAATATAGTCTCACATTTTAGAAATGAATCACAAATAAAGTGACGAGACATATATGAATTTCACTCAATTAAAGAAGTGATGTTAAAAAACGAGTGTTCAGAACACTTCTTACCGAAGTTTTTACTTACGGTTACATCATCTAATACAAGTCTAATGTTTTATTAAGTCATTCCACTTTCATAAATTTATGTTGAATTTGATTTGATTGTTTCAAGTCGCAAGATCGATAGTTAGTTCTTAATGGTTATAATTTAAGTAGGCAGCTTAGATTGTGGCGACCATACTCTACTATGAACTTACAAATGGTGTGGCCTAACAACATTTTCTGAACTATATCAGCGGTTGTTCAACTTAGCCTATGACATGGATATATGTTATGGTTTCTAGTAAGGGTAGAATATATGGAGGGATCACATTGGACTTGGAATTGGAAATGGAGTTGGAGGCCAAACTTCTTTGTTTGGTAAATAACATATTATACTTTTTAATATGGCTTATAGTTGTGTGGTGCTTGTGGAATGCAAGAAATAAAATTGTTTCACAGGTTTTAACTTGGGGTTGGTTTATAAATAGGATGGGGGAAATTCGGATGTGCAATTTTATGATTAGTGGTATAACTCCTCCATTGGGTCAATCTGAGTCTTTAAATCTGGATTAGAGTACCTTTTCTACTTTTATTAATATATATTGTGCAAGTTAGTTAGGATGAAAATAATCGTTTGCCAGAATTAATGATTCCTCTAAAGCAAACAATTGAGATTGATGCTAGTGGAATAAATTTGTCATTCTCATTTTGTGATTGATAGTGAAAGGGAGGAATATTTTCTCATGAAGGAACTTGTTGAAAACAAAAACTATATTATCAACTTTTAACAAAATCGTATTACAAAATTATTTGTTTTAAAAAAGTAAAAATGGACCTTAGCACATTAAACAAATTTGATTTTCAAGACATTTGGATTTATATGTGTGAGGGGCTCGTGTATTTGAATTTACTGGCTACATTCTTGGGTGGTATATTGCCTACATTCATTGTATTGTCCCTTTATTATATCTTTTATCAAATATCTAAAAAAAAAAACTACATGTTAAAATTTAAATGGAGAAATGTGTAAAGTAATTTACATTTTTATATATACCCTGTAGCATTTTATTTTACTTTTGGTAATATATTTTTAATCGACAAATATTAGCACTTATTTTTAATAGACAAATTTTCAAGACATTTGGATTTAGAAAGAAGTGGCATGGCAACTGGCAAATGCCGAAATTGTAAGGTCGGACGTCGTGACCCGGGTTCGAACCCAGGACCTCACAGTTGTGTGTAAGTTTAATTTCAGTGGATTACCACTTCAACTAAGACTAAAAAAATAAAAAAAAAGTGACATGGCTGGCCTAACACATTTGTAAGCTTAAAACAACCTTTTAGTTGATTTTTATACAACATATTTAAATATGTTGGTAGAACTTTGTTATTTTATACAGCAAGTATGATTAAAAAATTACAAGAACAGTTCTAACAAAAATAAGACGAAAAAAAAAATATATTGTGTTTTTATTAAAAATATAATAATTATTCATAAAAACATGGGTTAAATGGCTTTTACCCCCTGCCATATGGGCGTCTTTTGGTTTACCCTTTAGGGAAAAAAAAACATTGAGATTCCCCCTTGTAAGATAAAGATTATTTGGTTTACCCCCCTAAGGCCATCTGACTAGATAAATTAGATGATGTGGCTTGCTCACTGAGTATTTATTTATTTTTTTATTTTTTTTAATTTCCTCGTGGAACACATAATAATTTTTTTACAAAATATAATACTAAAGATATGAAATACCTAAAGTACCCCTAATGCTTAAATTTTGTTTTTTATTATAAAAATATATGAATTTTTTTCTAATTTGTTAATTTTCAAAAAAAAAATGAATTTTTTCAAAAAGAATCTGAAATTAAGATTTTGACAATTAAAATAAAATAGAATTTTCAGATTATATAATTTTCCAAATTTTAATTGGAATTTAAAAAAACTATATCCAGATTTTTAAGAATTAAAATATTTTGCAGAATTTTTATTTCGAAAAAAATCTGAAATTTTTTTAATTTTGATTTTTTCTATTTTTTATTTTGATAATTAAATTCCAGAATTTTTAAATATCTTCTTAATTTAAAAAATCTGAATGTTTTTTCTAATTTTTTAAATTTTTGAAAAAAAAAATCTTTTTTTTCGATTTTTTTAATTTTTTCTAAACACATTCAACATGCCACATCATTTCATTTATCCAAGCAGATGACCTTACGGGGTAAACCAAATAATCTTTACCTTACAAGGGGGAATCTCCAAGTTTTTTACCTAGTGGGTAAACCAAAAGACGCCTATATGGCAAGGGTAAAAGCCATATAACCCTAAAAACATTAATAAATAAATAAAAACTAGGAGTTGAACCCAAGGCAATTGTGGTTCAAAAACCAAGTACAACCACTTGGCCACATCTGCAAACATGATATTTTATCCAGGTTATTACTATATATTCCTATTTTAAAAACATTAATAAAAATAGAGTCCCCAAATTTTGGAGGCCCAGCTCTATAGAGCTGTTTGCACCCCCAAGGAACGACCCTGCCTGTTCTCACCTCTAATGAGGTGGGGAGGGGGGTGGTGCACGGTTGGTTTTTTGATTTTGCTAAGAAAATTGTTAGAAATGGAGTATCCACTCTCTTTTGGTATGATACTTAGATTTTGAACAATCTACTTAGTGAGTATTTTCCTAAATTATTTTCTATGTCTCTTGAAAGGTCATGTTATATCGGCGATATGAGATTTTGGAAAAATGTTGTGGCATTGGGATTTATTACGGGGGAGGATTTTTTATGGGTAGTTGGGTTGCGAGATAGCTTAAAGGAGATGATTGGTCAGTCTATTATGAATAATAGAAAGGATAGATGAAATAGGGAGCTTGAATCGTCCAGCAATTTTATGTGAAGTCTCTCTACACGGCTCTTTGCACTAAACTATTGTCAAGAGTCTCTTTGAATGCGACTATATGGAGGGGGATCGAAAGAAATTTGGGGGAATATGGCTCCAAATAAGATTAAAACCTTTGGTAGGCAACTCTTGCAATATAAGATTCAAACTCGAGGTGATCTTGTGAGAAGAGGAATTATTAGTTGAAGAGACGTAGCCAATTATGTGTGGTTTTTGAGTGCGACAGAAGCGGAAGATCATATATTTTGTATTGTAGCTTATGTTCGGTATGTTATTTTCAAGTGGTTGGGGACGGGGGCAATTTTGTCCAAAAATATATTTTCTCTTCTTGATTTTTATCATCGTCGTTGTTCAAACAACGAAAAGGTTTAATGTTTATTTGACATACAACCATTTGGAAGATTTGGGAAGTTAGAAATGAGATTATCTTATCTTTTAGTTGATGATATCAAGGTGACCTGTTCAAAAACGAAAAATAAAGTTTGAAATAAAAACAATAACATTTATTTTTTTAAGGGAATAATATTGATATTTTATTTGAGATTAAAAACAATAATCGTATTTCCTATCTTAAATAAAATTCAAAAACTTACCCATAAAACTAAATTAAAAATGAACAACGAATACATAAATTGAAAAACGTTTATTAAAGAAATAGCCGTTACTCAACGTTGCATTTTTCCACACATTAGAAAATACAAATTTCTCTCTTTTTCTTTTCCCTCACTCTCTCACTCTTTCTTCAGCTTCCTCTTCCTCCAATGGCTTCAATCGTCGTTTCAGACGATAACCCTAATCAACAACAACAATCCCTAATCCCAGTATTAACAGTTTTCAAGAACAATTCAATCCTCAAGAACATCATCATCCTCAACAACAACAACAATAATAACAACAACAACGATGATCAAATCCTCCTCGTTGGTCGACACCCGAATTGCAACATTGTCCTCTTTCACCCTAGCATCAGCCGTTTTCATATTCAGATTCGAATCACTCCTTCTTCTCGCTCTATTTCTCTTCTCGATTTATCTTCTGGTATTTCTCTTTTTCTAAAAAACCCCTTTTTTTCTTTTTTTTTCTTTCCTTTTTTGAATATTCTTTCTTTTTCATTTTTATTCTTTTTTGGAATCTTGATGGGTTTTTATTGTGTGTGGTGTAGTGCATGGAACATGGGTGTGCGGTAGAAAGCTTGAGCATGGTGTGAGCGTTGATTTGAAGGAAGGTGATAGCTTTCAGCTTGGGAGTTCAAGTAGGGTTTATCTTCTTCAATTTGTATCCCAATTCGATGATGTTGATGCATTAAAGGTACCATTTTTATTTCAATTTTATATTGTTTTGTCACATTTTACATTGTTCTTGCTTTTAATTTCATCATTTCATTTGTTTTTTTTATTGTTCATATTTACTCTCTTGTTCAGTTGTGTTCAATTGGAATTTTGTTAGTTGCTTAGGGTGATATGATTATTTTCATTTGTGTTTCTTTTAATTGCTCAATTTTACTCTTTTTTCACTTCTGGGTTTAATTGGAATTGTGTGATAGTTAGGGTGATAATTTTTTTCATTAGTGTTTCTTATAATTGTCCATTTTTATTAAATTCTGGTTTTAATTAGAATTTTGTGAGTTACATAGGATGATGAAATTTTCAGAATTATAAATAGTTTAGTTTTTAAGGTATTGTTGTTTACAAGTTTAAGGAGGAAAGTGGTTTGGTTATTTATTCAGTGATTGTGTTTGTTTCATAAACAATCTTTGACGTTTATCTTTGGTTTTTGTTTTTCTCTTTATCTTTTGGCTTTGGCCTACAGAACATTGATTCTTTAGGTTGTGATGATGAAAGGAAGGACCAGTCTAATGATGAAACATTTGAAGATGAAAAGGATTCTTTTGGAACTGAGACATCATGTTGTAATGGTGAAAATAAACTGTGTGGATGTCACTTCTGTTTGCTATCACCACCTTACACGCAATCAGTTGATGAAGCTGATAACATGCAGATGGGTGAAGCTTGTCCCGAAGTGGAGATGCCGGGAGAGACTAACTTGTTTTGCACATTGAGGGAATGTTTTCAACAAAACATATGTATTCCAGTTGCGGAAGCAATCCAAGGCTCCAAATTGCACCAACAATCTTCTGCGGAAAAGCAGTTGATTGATCCTGAATCATCTTTCAGGGAAAAAGGCGACGGTGCTGTGGATGAGGTGCCTAAAGAATCTGAATTTGAAGGCACATTCAAATATATTGTAACTACTGGAGGAAGAGTCTTTAATTCTGAGGACATGCCTTGTTCTGAATCTCATCAAACCAATACTGATGAGGAAGTTTCTGTGGATTCACTCTCTGATGGAGAAAAACAAGGTAGTTGCGGTGAAGAGTATGAGTCAGAGTTGCAGAATCTGAATGCTAATTCTTATCACAAGCAACAGTATTCACCGGATGAAATAGTTGAAGATATTGGAAAGCAATGCATTGAAAATATGGATCCTGCATCTTCTGAAGAAAATGGTGTAGCTGCATTAAGTGTAACACCAAAAGAACACAAACTAGAATTCTTCTCTGAAGAAAATGATAGGATTGACGATATTTTAACAAGTGTGGCAAGATTTTTCAATTCTGAAAACACATCTTCACTAGTTGAAGAAACAATTCATCATCCAACCAATTTTCAACAAATCAATACTGTTGAAGAAGTTGCTGCTGTTGATTCGTTATCGGATGAAGAAAAGGAAAATAAATGTGACGTGGAGGCATACCTCAATATCAAACCTTGTGATGAAGAAGGTAACTCACTGGTTGAAACAGTTGAAGAAACTGTGAAATCCTTTCAGACAGAGTCAGTTAATCCTTTATCCGAAAACACATATTCACTAGTTGAAGATGCAATTCCTGTAACCAATTTTCAACTAATCAATATTGTTGACGAAGTTGCTACTGTTGATTCGTTATCGGATGAAGAAAAGGAAAATGAATGCGATGAGGAGTTCAAGGCATACCTCTATGTCAAACCTTGTGATGAAGAAGGTAGCTCACTGGATGAAACAGTTGAAGAAACTGTGAAATCCTGCCAGACAGAGTCACTTAATCCTTCATCCGGAAACACATCTTCACTAGTTGAAGAAGTGATTCCTGTAACCAATTTTCAACTAATCAATATTGTTGAAGAAGTTGCTACTGTGGATTTGTTATCGAATGAAGAAAAGGAAAATGAATGTGATGAGGAGTTCAAGGCATACCTCTATGTCAAACCTTGTGATGAAGAAGGTAACTCACTAGATGAAACAGTTGAAGAAACTGTGAAATCCTTTCAGACAGAGTTACTTAATCCTTCAGTGACTCAGGAAACTGATTTAGAGATTACAGAGAAGAAAGAGAATCAAACCCCGCAATCTCTCGTTGCTGTGGCTGGATGCTTTGATGTGAAATTCCATGAAAGCTGTGTAGAAGAATCAGTAGAGGGAAGCTTAATCCTTGGTAGTGATATTTTGTCAAGAAGAGATAAGGCTGCGAGTGCACCTCAGGATCGAACTCGGAAGAGCAGATTATTGAACACACCTGATGTTGACACTAAATTTGTAATGAGTAATTTGAAGGATATCAATATCATAAATAAACCAATGCCAAAGAATGTTTTCTCTGACTTGGATGAAGAAGAAATGTTCACTCCAAATAAGGAAAACTCAAGCCCCACAAACACCTTTCACTCGCAGTTTATGAGAAAGAAAGGTGTGCTAGAAGAAAGTAAAAGTTCCAAGTCACAAAGGGCACATAATTTGAAGGCTAGTTTTAGTCCCATCATCTATTCAGCTGAAAGAAGTACAAGTCCAATTTCAAACAAAGGGAACCAGACTCCGAAGTCACAAAGGGCACATAATTTGAAGGCTAGTTTTAGTCCCATCATCTATTCAGCTGAAAGAAGTACAAGTGCCATTTCAAACAAAGAGAACCTGACTCCAAGAGAAGCACAGGAATGGAAGTCACAAAGATCACATAATTTGAGGGCTAGTTTTAGTCCCGTCATCTATTCAGCTGAAAGAAGTGCAAGTGCAGTTTCAAACAAAGAGAACCTGACTCCAAAAGAAGCACTAGAATGGATGTCAGGTAGAAAGCATCTTGAGTGTCGCAATACTGCGGAATTAAGAAAGAAGAGAGTGGAACGGATACCCTTACAATCACTTATGAGTTCCGGAGGCAATCACAATTCGAACTCTAGTCCTTTTTCCGCTGCAAAATCCATTGCTGGTGTCAATGCCAGAGCTAACAATTGTGGACATATTTCAGACAAGCATGCCGAACCATCTGTAAGACATCACAAATAATATCATTCTGATTGTGAATGAATCAGTAGTTTAGTTTTATATATGCTTATTGCTTACATTCTGTTTTGTTTGCAGCGTATTACTGCAGAACGAAAGAGGAGCTGGGACTTGGTTGTAGACACTTCTTCTCTTCTGAATAAGGAGTCAAGAAAGGCTTTGCAGCTTCTACAAGGTCTCAAGGGGACTCGTTTAATCATTCCACAATCAGGTACTAATAATTAGTATCATATTCATATGCTTTGTTTTGTTCACTTGTTTGAAATGTTGGTGCTTTTGAAATTGGTTCTCATCGACACTTTGTTTTGTCAGTCATAAGAGAATTGGGAAGTATGAAGCAACAAATTGGAATTTTTAGAAGGATTTCAGAGGCTGCTTTGGCCTTGGAATGGATTGAAGAATGCATAGGGAAGACAAAGTGGTGGATTCATATCCAAAGCTCAATGGAGGATGAATTCAGGCTAATTGCTCCAACACCTCTGACTCATTTTAATGAAGATGTCCTTGATTGTGCTCTTCAATATAGAAGAAAAGATAATGTTGGACAAATTGTCCTTCTTAGTGATGATGTCAACTTGAAAATCAAAGCCATGGCAAAGGTATTTCATTATCCTCTCATGGGAAATAGTTATCTGCAACCTCTCAATCAATGGCAAACCTCAGCATTTGGATTAATCTAGCGGTCAAAATAAGATCCAGTCGGCCACCAGATTAATCCAACGGCCAAAGCTGGGAGGGTTTGCAAAGAATCAAAGTTGGTTTTTCATCTTTTAACAACAATGCTTTCTTACTTTTTTTTAAAAACTGCTGCAGGGGTTGCTATGTGAGACAGTGCAGCAATTTCGTCGGAGTTTAGTGAATCCTTTCTCTGAGAGGTTTATGTGGGCTAACAGCTCTCCTCGAGGACTGACTTGGTCTTGCCGAGATGATGTGGTTTTAAGGGAGAAATATTGCTGTGTGCCATCAAAGGCTGGTTTGAAGCTGCTTCCTACTTAAAAGTTTCTGTACTAGCAAGTTTAATCTCTTAAACCAATTAAGTCTTAGTTTTCATTTTTATGAGTTACTCTTAACTCCATTTCTCCTTTCGAGTTTTAACCTCCCTGCATCCAATGTTTTTTATTTTCATTTTATGTTCAATGAAATGATGCATTACATTAGCACATTCAATAACATGACTGGCGGATATGCCTATTTGTATTAGAAATTGGTTATTGCTAAGTTGTAAAAATCCTCAATTACTAGGATATTGGTTAAGTCTCGTTGAGCCGGTCTGACTTTTTTTCCCTTTATTCTCCGGTTCTTATGAAAAGTAATCTCTAATAATTTGGACTAAAATTGCTTCATCCAAAATTCGAGCTCGAGTTATTTTGAACGTTTCCTCAAGTAGAACTCATTAATTACTTAAATGATAAACAAACAAAAAAAGACATGAAAGTGTGCTAGGTGCCATGCCAAACGGCTCCCATACATGCAAATACAATAATACCGAAAAAGTTGGTGATGATAATGTAGAATTTGGACGAGGAATCTCTAAGAAAACACATCCTAATTTCCAACTATGATTATTAGGTGTAAAAAAAAACTATGATTATCAGCAAACAAATTATCTTGTCAAAAAATAATCAGTAAACAAATCACAACAATTATGATTATTGTGATGTGATTATTATTTTTATTTCTTTTGACAAAATGGTTATTGTGAATATGATAGCTTTCTTGTTTTCTATCCGTTGTTTCAGGGGTCGATACCATACAGTAATACTACCTTATAATTTTTGTTTCTCTGAATTCAAAAAGGAACGGATTATTTGACCTGAAAACATAGCAGTCGCTATCTTTGAAAACAATAAGCAAAAAATGTAGACATACTTAGCATAGGAATATTCATAATTCATTCATCTACTCCTCGACTAGTCTTTGTTGAATTAAATTCAAGAATATATTAACAGAAATTACAAAATATCCATTTTTTTTCACGGAAATGCAAATTATATTAAAAAAAATATCCAACTGTTCCTCTTTAATGACAGTTTTTGGAAAATGTTTATTACTATTTACTTGTACTTTCAATGTACATGTTACGCTAAATTTTGTTGTAGAAAACAAACAACATTTGAATGAGATGATCAAAGTTCTCTTTTAACTTTTTAACTTAATCACGAGTTATTTATTCAAATTCAAAATTGGGAATATATCAATGTTAAATCTCTTAAGAGAAAGTTAAATATCAGTATTGAGAATGCAACAATGTTAAATCTATTGAGGGAGGGTTTTGCTATCCATTATGATCCCATATGATTCTAGTGATTAGACTCTGCAGTTGCGCACAAATGATACCTAATTCACACAAAAAAGGTACATAGTCTTTTGAAACACTATGAATGTCTTTGTATGAATTAAAAAAAATTCAAAAGTCCCACATTAGAGTGTTTATACACAACACCGGTGTTTATATAGTGGAGCTAGGACTTCAAGGGTCTCCCTTTGGAGGTCATAATCTTTTTAAACGGGAGATGACACACTCAACATACCACCACCGTACGACGACGCTGTCCGGGCTTGGGCATGAGGCTTAGGTTATGTGGTGTATTAATTTTTAATGGTCTGAAACCTCAAATTAATTAATTTTTTGTTTCGATACACGTAAGTATTTTGCACGTGACAACATGCATTTCCACACGTCTGCGCGTGTCTAGCACATGCATGCACGCACCCTCCATTTAGCTGATTCTACACTGCATCCACTTTAATAAGGTGAAATCAAGTCATTGATTGTATAACGATCAAATAATCTCAGCCATTGAAATTGTAGTTGGTCTTTGGCTCCTCGCCTATATGAAGAGCACTTCTCCATCACTTCTATTCACATCAAAACACAATAACTAGTGTGTTTTTATCTATTCTTTTAGAATCAATTTTAGCTCAATTTTAGAATAATTCTAAAACCCGTTTAAAAGGTATTAGTCTCAATTTTAGAATCATTCAAAAATAATTTTAACTCAAGAAAATAAATACTCATCACAAAATAATTTTATAACATGAAGGACCTCACTCACCAGCTATGTTATCAATCCTATAGTCAAGGTGATTTAAAAACTAAATTTAATTTTATTAGTATATGCATTTTTAATTTGTTTTAAATAAAGATCTATAATTGTGATTTGAGCTACAACATAACGGTGTTTGACATTATTAAAATTGCAATGTAACCTAATTAAGCCTGTATTTGACAGTGATTCTCCACAATATAAAAAATGTTGCCACCGCTAATTAAAACCCTGAGTCAGTGTATATTTTTCAAAAAAAACATGTACATTCTATTGGGAATAAATTTTCATAATCCCCCACAAATTCAAAGCATAATTTATAAAGTCACTTCTGACCTAAATAATCCTTCTCAAGTGAAGTGGTTTTCTCTTTCATGAGAAAGTAAAGCTTTATAGAAGTATGCATTGATGTTGCTTCAGATGATTGTGATGGATTCTTTCCATTTTCTTCTATCCTACTCAAACTCAACCATTTTTCTTGTAGTAGGTCAGGAAGCAAAAAAATTAACAAATTGATCAGCCATAATTTTCAGTCAAAACTGCATTAAGCATTTTTTTTCTATTTTCAATCAAAACTGCATTAAGCATTTTTTTTCTATTTTCAATCAAAACTGCATTAAGCATTTTTTTTCTTTGTATCCAAAGTACTATTTTTTTTTATACAACGCTAGGAAGGGAAATGGAGTGCTTAATGGATTGTGCTACATAATTATTGCTCAATTGTTTTTAAATTAAATAGAGACACCAGCAAGAGTTGTGCTATAAACTAATGAACTAATCTGAAAGGTACATGTTTTAATTTTTCTAATGAAGATCAATTTTTCAAAAAATTACACCCACGTCTCTAAGTATATGCTTAATTGACACACATTTTATCTATTTTGTTAAAGATACAGTCCTCCCTCAGGTGAGAGGATGTGTGTCATTTAACAGAATTGAGAGGAAGTAATAGTATCAACAATTTCACAACTAATAAATATCTATTTTTCATTTCATAAATAATAAAATGTGTATGTGATATTTTTGAACATACCTCATATTCCAATTTCCTCTTCCTCTTATGTTTGCCTAGTGCTAATTGTTGGTCATATCCAACCAACTGAATTATTGAGCACTCAACACGTGTAAATATAAAATTACATACCTAAATTAAAGTCATCACAAACAAGATGCACCATTAGTGCGACTTGGTAATTGACAACATACGTACAACAACAACAACACATGTACGAACAATAACTCATGTTACATCCTCGTCAATGATTTTAACATAAGGTGGAAAAAAACATAATCAAGTTTTGGAGAATAATAATGTTTGCATTATATATGCTTTTATACAACATACTTTTTCTCCTCTTACAAACAAGCAATTAAACAAGATTCTGGTTGGCTCCATGTAGTTGAAAACGAAATTCCATTCAATGTAAGTAGGACCAATAATTGCTTCGGAAAAAAGTTTGTAGAGTATTCATTTATTGAATTTATTATTAAACTAAAATTCAAGTTCAGTGTTCACATTTCTCATCTTAACTATGATGATGTTCTTGTGCATTTTAAGAGATACAGAGGAACTATTTTACAAGGAAGAAGCAAATAATTTTTCAAATTAAAATACACGCTCAAGAGTTTTCCATGTAAGATAACTTGCAACAATGTACATAAATGAAAAATAGTTTGGTTGTGGATGGTGTAGTTGACTGATATGAACGTGAATGATTCAGTCGACAAGGAGGTTTTGGATTGTAATCAGCCTACGAGAACAGAATATTAATCTACATTAGTGATGTTAGCCACAACTTTTTGTATGATGTATTAACTATTAAGTGAGTTAGTGGGTCAAGCACGAAACACATACATTTAGTGTAGGTTCCACAGTTATTCCAAGTCTATAAACAAATCGTCATTGTAAAATTAATTAAAAACACAATCAATCAAACAAATGTTTACATAACTTTTTCATTTTCCTTGTTTTTCAAGCAACATTAGATACTAGTTCAACCTTTAACACTAGACAATTCTTGAAATAGTCCAGGAACTCATATCTAGAAACAAAAAAAATTTCTCAGCGTAATCGCTTTATCAAAACGATATCAACGGCCTTCAACATACGAAAAATCTCAAAATATGCAATTGTACCGCAACGGTATCAATTTTGGAAATGGTTTCCTAAAGTAAGGAGAAAAGGTATGCTGTATAAAAGCATGCACCCCTTCTTTATACACCAGCAATAGACTTTAAAAGCTGCCACCCCCTTACAGTTGTTCACCACAAACTTGTACAACAACGGTATCAATTTTGGAAATGGTTTCCTAAAGTAACCATCAATTGATTCATCTGTAACTCCAATTACATTCTGAATATCTTGTGTGTTGTCCATCCGATGAACAAATTTATTTCTTATGAAACGCACTAATTCGGCAACTTACGTACAATTGTAGGGTTTACGATTAAATGATGTCCATTCTCATCTAAAAATATGGGTGAAAAATTCCTCATTCAAAAATATAGAGACTAATAATTTTATAATTTGTATACAATGTGTAAATATTTTTATTCATCTTAATCACAAATACTTTTTTTTTTATATAAAGCTTAATCACAAATACTTTTTATTTTATACAAAGCTTAATCACAAATACTTTTTTTTAGGGAACTTAATCGCAAATACTATTGAATTAAAAATGCAAAAGTGACAATAGTAAATAAATGTTAAAGGAAGAAATAAAAGTTTTTATCCTTAGACGATGTTTACCTTACAATACGATTTTGTACAATTGAATTAAAATCAATCTTAAAATTGTCTATGAGTCGTCTTATCATTCACACATCAAACTTAATAGAGTTGGGCGTGACTACGTAAATGATGTATAAAAATAAATAATGAGTTTCATATTGTCTAAAGATAAGACCAAATAAAACATGTACCTACCCTTAAACATGTACTCAAAAACTGATTTTATAGGTCGAGCTACCCCAAAATCTAAGAAAAGCTACATATGTAAACTAGGACAATGTTAATTTTACCTTGATGTTCTATATATATATATATATATTCTATGTTTTCATATATCGAAAAAATTTAGGACAGGAAGATAACATCTATTTTTATTTAGAGGTAGATAACATCTAACTATAATATATAAAAATAAATAAATACAGTAAATAAATAAAACTCACAGCTTTCTTATAAAATAAAATAAAAACTCACCGTTGATCATCAAAACGTATGAACAAGTGCATTTACTTTATCTGAAAGAGATTAGTGATAACTCTCTGATGACAAGTCTTGTCGTGTTTTACTAGATCAAACTCATTCAAAAATCTACCATCTATTTTGTTTCCTCCTTTTTTTACTTACAATATTCTTTATAGTATGTTTTTTTTACTCACTTTACGGTATGGTTGTTTTCTATTTTACATTGATATATAGTCGCCCTGCTTATATTTATTTTGACATTTTCATTTTTTAATATATTTTATAGAGGACAAATACGGGTTTTTTTATGAAGTTAAAATGAAATATATTAAGCGAAGCACCAAGTCCTCCTAGTATAAGAAGTGCCCTAAAAAAACTTAGGAAAAGAATCCACAACTACACCATTATTCTTAGAAACTTACATGAATTGAAAAAAACAACTCTCAAACACATAAGTGGATTATGCTACCGTATATGATAGACAAAAGTAAAAGTAACATATTTTGTCTTCAGCCATCGTTAAGATTGTAACTTAATTTGATGAAGTAAATGTTGAAGAGTATCCTCCTTATGCTAAAAAAATTATAGAATTTCTTTCTTCGCATATAACCCATATGGTTGAAAGCCAAATGAGATGAATACGTGTGCGAATATTTTTTGAAAATCCTCCTAACCATTCAAATTGAAGTAAGTGATCTCAAACACATACCAAATTTACCGTAATAATACATAATCAGTGAGAAACAAAAAATCAAATTTTACCAAAAAAGTCACAATGCAGAAACAAATGATATGCGTCCTCAAGTTTACCACAACCACCCACACAAAATTGCGTGTTTGACTGAAACACCCCATCTCATGATTTTATTAACCTTTGTAGGAATACAGTCACGAAGAAACCTCTACGCACAGAGACTTACTTTCAGAGGAGACTATTTATGTTAGATGATATTTAAATTTGTGTTCTCTTATATAGTATTGTGATCCACCGATAGTAAATAAGAATAAGAACTGCTAACGCTGTACTTTTTAAACTCATGTGAAAGCCATAACAACTTGTCATCTACATTAGCCTGGAAAACAAAATAATTTAACAAAGCACAATATTCCCCCGCCAATTCTTCCTCCCAGGCCAATAACCTCCTCTGCCAGTTCCATGTCTCTCCCCTCCCCCAATCAAATAAATTCATCTTGCTATCGACAACATCTTATTACCGGCTAGCAAAAAGATGGATGGACCTATCCTCAAAACTCTTCACTTATCCACGGATCCCACCAAAATAACGTCGAAGACCCATCCTCCACCTCTTGACTTATGTTGTCATCAAACTACATTCTGACTGTCACACCTACACCCTCACGAATGCTAATTAAATTATTCCTCCACCTCCCGATTGATTGTCATCAAACCACATTTCGACCGCAACACCTACACCCTCAAGAATGCTAATCAAATTATTCCACCATACATAACCTCCCCCCTCCCACCATCACCAATACTCCCCCTACTTCACCGTACATGATTGCTAGAATTCTATACCACAGACACCCGCGTTTCTCCTTCAACCTCCAATAACATTTACCAAGCAAAGCAAAGTCAAATTTAATGAGGTTATTTGTTGAATTTTTATATAGAAAAAGGGGATAGAATAGAAGAAAAACCAAATAAAAAAATTTAGCCAAATCTAGTTGGACTCTTCCCTCCATACCGGAAAATTGGATATGATTCTTATTTTTATTTTATTTTCTTGCAAATTAAAAAGTAAGTATATAGTATATTATAGATAGAATCTCTAGCAGCAGAAAAGGACCATATGGAATATGGATAATCAGGACCACACCACCTTCCTTCATCAGCCAAAATGCACCGGCCATTGAACAATTCAAAGAATGAAATTGATTTAAGAAATATTAAACTAAATACAAAAACTATAATTATGAGCATAAATTTCCTAGTGACATGTTTTCTTTTGATAATTTCGTACATTTTCGGTATTTTCAAGAGTTCGAAACACGCGAATAATCACGTGTTTTCTATTTATAATTTTGTACACTTCAGTATTTTCAAGAGTTCGATTAGGTGACACATAACTTCACATGTCTATGGACTTGGATTCTCTACGCCTCCAACTCCCTACTCGCTCTCCATCCCTTGTGTTCGGATCCCCTACCGTTGTTTTGTGGTGCAACAATAGTAAGATTTAGGAACAAATATAGCGTCTCTCTAAATATAATGATTCTTACATTTGTTGCATAAAAAAACAGCTGAAGAGGATTTAAATCAGAGTATCCAATCTCATGACAAAAGAAAAATTAAGAGATATATTAATAAAACACCACGTTTAGCATGGGGAAATTGTGATTTTTCTCCATCTTAGGCCAATTTAACATTAACCATTGAATTAATATTAACAAATACCAATGGATAGGATTGTTCTAAAATATTTACCTAAAACTTGGATGAATTTTAATATTAAAATATTAATGTAATTTTTCTTAAAAGTGTACAAGTCACCTAACTTTTATATATTTATAGATTTTGTACAAATAGAAAATTGTGTTATATTACTCAAAAAGGAAGAAAAATAACTATGTTATTTTATTGTTTTCGTTACCAAATACCTTTTTTTCCTTTCATAAAAAAACTCGACTTTTTTATCAGATGTTTTTTATTTATAAAATGAGTATATTAACACCGAAACAGCTGCATACCTAGCACAAGAAGTGTCAAAGAAGACGCAATGTTACACCAAGTCCAACAATGCAAACAAAAAAACAAAAAGAAAGAAATATAAAAGATCTACAAATTCGCTCCCATACATGATAAAGGATTAGGCCACCAGTTGTGAATTGTGATAATTAAAAACAAACGTAGTTACCCGCTTTTAACCACACAAAGGATAGTAACTTAATTTTGTCTAATAATATCTGCACATGGTCAATCATATATGCTTTATTAACCCGACACACTTTGTCTTTTGATCCAGATCTTGAATATATACAATTAGTTATTACACCGTTAAATACCAATTAAATTTATGTTTTATAATTATCGTAAATAATAAATATATATTTACATTGTTCATAAGTTCTAACTCAACTGTTAAAAATTCCAAAATTATTAGATTAAACGCTATAACTGAGTTCGAATCCGACTTAATCACTTGTGTTTATTAGTATCGATGAATATTGTCATTTCGTCTATCGACAAGAATAAATATTGTGGTCCAACTTTTGATTAGTGACATTAACATTTTATTGTAATTCCTTCAAAAATGAATAAAAAAATATTGTAATGGTAATAAGGAAAACATGGAAGTGAAGTGGATTATTGTAATTCCTTCAAAAATGAATAAAAAAATTATTGTAATAGTAATAAGGAAAACACGGAAGGGAAGTGGATTAGTGGCTTCTCCCGTAACTTGGGTAGATGCAATGCGTATTTAGCAGAGTTTTGGGAAGTCTTTGATGGTCTCTGAATTGCTAGAGAGAGAGGTTTTGTGAAGGGAATTTTTTTTTTATGACCCTATTGCCAAAAAAAAAATTCAAGTCTGACCCCCTTTGAAAAAAAAATTCCAAAATGACCCACTTTCATTTTTGGTTTTTTTTTTTTTGTCTTTTTCCCCATTCCCGCCGTTTCAAATGGCGGGACTGAACCTATGGCCGACACGTGTCCAACCGTCACAGGCTGACGTGATTGGACGGTTTTTTTAAAAAAAAAAATTCGTTCCCGCCGTTTTGAATGGCGGGACTGACTTTTTTTTTGGCACAACATTTATATATAATTAAAATAAAATAAATGATAAATAAAAATAAAAATTAATTAGTTTATTCATAAGAAATAAAAATAAAAACTACTTTCTCCG